>JAABUU010003637.1_pt1 | contig 19349 bp, 18 predicted proteins | sample 5559301 | NCBI WGS metagenome assembly JAABUU01 (sample SAMN10711884, study PRJNA513360) | rock metagenome | isolation source: Antarctica rocks | place: Antarctica: Victoria Land, Richard Nunatak white | reverse complement strand
ACTATCCAGTTTACCACCAAAACGTACATGCTTTGCGTATGGCAAATGAACAGTATCTGCTGTCATTGCTTGCAGTCATCAAGACAAGCCTGCTATGTGCCAATCGCCTGACGTTTGCATACCCCTCTCTATCGCCTGCAGGTGTGCTCACACAGCTGCATGGTCCCGCAAAGCACAATGACCATCCCCAGCTGCTTTACAAAAGGCTAACGTGTCCTGTCTATGAACAACATGCCATGCAGTTAGGTCGCTGTATGCAGAAAAGAAGTCTCACCACTTGCTTGTGGTTGCGACAGGTCTGCTGTGGCGCTTGCCAATGCCAGGCCAGCATCTGCAGAGATGCATGTTCTGAAGCAATTCTTGCTGCAGGCTGCTGAGCTGCTGATGGCCGGCTTGACTAGCCGCCTTTGGTGAGGCCTGCAGTTTTACACACAAAAATGCAAGAGACAATGTTTGCTTTGTGATTTTAGCTCCAAAACCATCATCATATACTGTTTTGATTGTTTTTCCAAAAGAAGTGGTGACCAAAAAAAGCCGTGAATGGTGTGTGCGTATTTTTTGCTGTGACACAGCATCTATGCCTGCGTGTAAGCTGTGGATGGTTGAGCACCTGCAGCTGCAATGTCCAAACGTGCAGGGCTCTTGTGATGTCTGGGATACGCACCGAAACTTACTGTGGGACACAGGCAGGCAAGAGCCAGGCTTGGGGACAACCCTCCCCTCATATTAGGGTGTTTGCTGGCACAGCGACAGGCAATTCTGTCTGCCACGGCATGCTGGGCTTTCTCATTGCTTCGAAAGGCTATGCATGCTCGTTGCATGTGACACTTCATGTAACATGTGACATTGATCCTAGATACAGGTCAAACACTCACGTGTGACACAGAAAGAGAGTGCAAAATCTGGTTGGTCACACCCTCTTGTGTACATGTCCAACCTGACGTGTCACAAAGCAAAGAGCATGCATCGCCTTGAACACGACAGCGTGCAACAGAAGGAAGCGCAAAGTTTCTTGACTCCAGATGCAAATCATGCATGCATTCTTTTGCATCAAGCAGAGGCTTTTGAACATACAGCAGCTCAAACCTGGGAGCGGAGCAGCTCATTCAAAACGCATTAGCACACTACTCAATCCAACTCGACATGCAGTGCTCGAGACCGCCGACCCAGGTTCACACCCCAATCTATGCGAAAAACACAAACTCAAACAAAAGCAAAACTGTCTTGTATGTGGTGCAGAAGGACTCACTTGGTGTGAGGGCCTGTATGGGCAAAGCAGTTGAAGATGCGGCAGCGGCGGCAGAAGCTGTTGGTGAATTTAGCAACCATTACATCCAGCTTCTGATGCTCTGATTGTATGGCAGGGCCTTCTGGCACGGCCGCCGCCAGACTCTGCATGCGAGTCTGTACTGTAGCTGCAGCATGAAGCATGGCTTGCTGTCAAAGCTTCTGTGCATGGTTGCGATGCTAGCGAAATCATGTCCTGAGCGTCAGGTGATGCATGCATGTATACATGTAGGGTTTTAAGTTGTCAAAGTCATGTACAGCCTACAAATAAGCCCCTAATGTAAGTGCAGCGAGTTTACTGTTTATGCATGATTCTCTGCTGGCATTTAAGACACTAGGTCGGCCTTGGATCGCACACATGACACATGACACATGATGCATGACACATGACACATGATACCAGGTGCAGATTGGACCAGCCTCATACAGCGGATACTTCATGCAGTCCAATGTCTTGAGCACTGACAGCACGCTTCAGCTGAGCATACTGTATCAGATGTTTCATCACATTGCCTGCAGAGCTGGAAGCATGTGCAGGATAATTGAAACCCCCACATGGAGGATGTGTGCAAGGGACGCGGCCCTGAGCATACCTCTCTTGGCTCTCATCATGCTAGCAGCAATGCGCACAACTTCTGGTCTCACACCAAACTGCGACACAGCTTTGGCCAGCAGGAACATGTCTGCCTCCCTCTGCACTCCGTCCAGTGACTCTGTGTCCGAGTCCTGCTCCTCATCACTGTCACTCAATGGGATTGTTTCACCTGGTCAATGAAGATCATGTGTCAATGCACCAAAATGGATAGAAGTTGCGACAGGCAGTTACTTTGAACAAATGTGCAGTGTCATGAATGTCAAGAGCGACTCAAATGAGCATTCGCAGGCATCATGCCTGATGTTGCCTGTGACAGCATTACAGCAACTGCTGTGGATACTGTGGACAGATACAGCAAGCTTGTACATGTTCAATCAATGGAGTCGCCTGAAAAATACGGCACTGTTGGGGTCACCTATCTCATCTGTGTAGTACATCTGGCGACCAACTCCCTGTGCAAGCTCATTGCATACAAGGTAGCCCCAAGCCTTGTAAGAAGGGTTTGGCTCAACAAGCGGCATGTCTTCACCCAGCACTGTCCTGCTTGTGCCTCTCATTGTGTTGTTCAAATGCACAGGTGGCACACATCGCCTGGCAGCAGACAGGGGGCTGAAGCTGGATACTGGGCCTGCCTGTTGCTGCCTGAGGATGGCTGCCTGCTTTGCTTTTGCCTGCAGAGGGTAACTGCCGAGCTTGTTCTGCCAGTACTCTTGACTATGAAGGACCGTGACAAGACCAGTGATCACTTGCCGTGCATGCATTTCGTGGCGGTGGCGAACAATTCCAAGCTTACTATATTAGTCTCTAAAGCCTGCTGCGCTGACTGGCGCGAGGCAAGGTCGAACTGCTCGCGGGCAGAGACCAAGGTCCGAGCGATTTTAGTGCACTCCGTCTCTACAATATACGTAAAAGCAGGTCAAGTGAGGCACGGCCTTTTGAGCGCCCACACTCTGCACAAAGGAGTGAGAGCGCTCACATTCATTGACGAACAACAGTACCTGTGTCCCAGGTGGTCCCGTCGTCACCCATAGTCGGAGTGCACTGCCTACAGCCGCAGCTCGCAGTGGTCAAGCATCACGACAATCTCAACAGGCGCATCCCTAGCAACTCCGTGGAGTTACAGCTGCATGCTGAAGGAGAATGCAAGGACGGCTGGTGTGAGAGCCGATGCGCTGAACCAGAGCTAGCTTGCAAAGCTTTATGTGAAACGCTCACAGACGCCGTTATTTCCGCGCCATGACGCCGTCATAATACGGGTTGACAAACGAAGCAACAAGCACAGCACAATTCCTTTTGCTGCAGAGAGTCGGCGGCTGCAGAGACTTGGCACCATGGTAAGACACATCCATCCTATGCGCGCGTGTTGGCAAGAAACATCGCATGTGCAGCACATACACAGCGTCTCAAGACGGCCAAAAACCGCTGCGTCGACGCGTTCACACAATGTTGTTTCACAAAGTTATGCTGTATGCTGCATCGATTACACTTTATGTCTCGCTATGTAAGCGGTACACGTTGACATAGTTTCATGTGTGTGCAGCCGTCGCAAAAGACGTTCAAAATCAAGCGGGTCTTGGCCAAGAAGGCCAAGCAAAACAGACCTATCCCTCAGTGGATCAGGTTCAGGACAGGAAACAAAATCAGGTATCAACCTGTCTTGCTCAGCAACCAGTGAGGAACAGCAGCTGCAGCTGCAGATCCAGATTTTGGATGTGTGAATGCCACCCAGACACAGTAGTTGCTTTGTGCCAGAAAAAGACTTAGCAGCAAAGCCTTAAGCTGTTGACTTATGGTACAACTGATGTGATGCAGGTACAATGCCAAGAGAAGACACTGGAGGAGAACAAAGTTGGGCTTGTAGATTACCTGCTTGTATAGCATAGTGGGCAGCTCAGACATAGCTCATCTCAGCTGGCACAAGCAGCTGCAGTTTCAGCAGACGCTATTGCTTTAGCATCAGCGCAGCTGCTGTCAGCCGCTATGGGTCTGTACATGTGGCAGCTCATGCGTCAAGGAGCTAGACCATGCATGGTTGTAACCATTTTAGCTTGAAATTCTGATACTGTTGACCACACTGACCGCGGTGAATTTAGAGATTATGCATGTAGAGTCTGCTGGCTTGAGCAGTTCTCTGTGTGAGGTCTTGTGATGGCAGTCGGCGTGTCAGCGATCATATGTTCTGATGAAGTCAGACTGTACAACCCCCCAATAACCTTGGGCAAGCCGTCTGTTGGCAGCACAGAGGCTTCTTGGGCAGTCCTGTCACAAGCCATACACTTCAGCTGTCCTTGCCATCTGAGCCATTCAAAGCTCATTCTCAGGTAGCATGGTATACCTGGTTGTTTGAGGCTGCTGTGGATTGGTCGCAGTTCATGCCTGAATGGTGGAGCAGTTGCAGATAAGGAGAATTTGCAAGTTGTCCAGTGCTAGACACTTGCTATCAACGGCATGACTCTAGCAGACAGAATCCTGATGCTCTGGCTTGGCTGCAAATCACTGCAGGAATGTGTTGCTGTTCATGTATACCAGGTAATCGTTTCAGATGGCATTAGTATGCTAGCGCACTCAGTAGGTCATTAATAATGGTGCTGCACTCAGCAGGCAAACTGCCGCATCTACATGACTGCTCACGGGTGGTAACAAAGGTAAAAGTTGATTGTACTGGGACTGACAGCACAGGAGTATATCGTGCACAAGTGAAAGAACTACAATTATGCAAGTTGCATAATGCAACATATGATGCAAATGTGTGTGACTTTGACAGACATGTGCAGAAATGCATCACCACCAACAAGATGGGAGATCCAGACACTCCTGGCTGAACAAGCTGCTGCCTGGTGAGACATGCAGCTGTGCTTTACCGGCTTTACTCTGCACACATACTCAGTAAGCAGTCCAGTGATTTACACCTGTAAAGTCACGAGCATCACAATCAAATTAGCAGCATTCATTGCATGAAACATAAGCTTAATGTAAGCAAACCACCTCATTTGTTGTATAACAAAGCTGAAGTAGCATGAAACGGAAGATGCAATGCTGTCACACCGAGAAAGCAGAGTCTGAAGCACGTGAAGAACTAAGCGTGAGAAGCATCATTGTCAGCTGAGGTATATCCTGTGTACTGTCCGAGGCTGCAGCGTCTTCCGGCAAGTTGGACACTTCTTTGTTGCTTTCAGACAGGACAGGAGGCAAGGCTTGCAGAACACATGCCTGCAGCACATTGAGCACGCTTAACATGCTGAGTTGAAAACACACAGACGTGCGTACTTGCTCAGCAAGGCAGATCTATGAGAGCATGAAAGCTGACATAGACCACATGTACAAATACTTGAAAACATGAGAGTGACTCACTTAGCACCCTTGTGATCCAGAGATCAGAAGATCAAGGGTGTGATGAGAGGTCACAAGATCAAGGGTTTGATCAGAGGTCAGAAACTTAAGGGTCAGCACTTTCTTACCCACAGCTACCACACGCTGGTTCCTTCATTTCATCAAGGCAAATTCCACACTTTGGTTTTGTTTCCACTTCCTTTGGCTCACTACCTTGATGTGCATTGGCCACTATCTGCTGACCAAGCTTCCTGTGAGCTGCCAGTGCCTTTGCTACAGCTATATTGCGCCGTTTTGCAGCTGGACTGGTATCAGACCCTACTATACAGACATCATCATTGCTTTGCGCTGAGCTGGGCACAGGCACAAGGACCGTGCTGCGTGCTGTGGTCAAGTCCACAACATCTTCGTTTGTTGATACCTGTATACAACCGCATCCGCTGATGAAACAAATTGCTAGTGTGCCCAGTGGTGTTACTGCCGTCAGCAGATTTGTCTCTGTTATCACTAGGCCTTACATATCTGTTCAAACTGCGCCGTCTGGATGCATCCGGGTTCCTGCTCCTTTTAGTACCTGTGCCACAGGCAAAGGTCATGAGATGCTGCAGATTACCATGATATGCGTCGACAAGAAGGACAAGGACTGTGTGTGTGGTCAGACAGCAGCATACCAGCTAGCTTTGGTGCAGCCGTGGCTCCTGGTCTTGCAGATGGTTCTGCCTGCAGGACAAGTATTGTTGTCTATGTTACCTGTAGACAGTGCTCCGAAGATTGGCAGGTACGTGAAGAGCGTGCCAGGCGTGCTGGTGTGCCCTTAGCCTAGTCAAACTGACCTCGGACTGTTTAAATGCAGGTGGTTCGTCGTCGCTATCTAACACAATCACGTCCTGACTGTCCTCTCTTGGATGCCGCCCAGCGCTGCTCATACGACCCTCTGGTCAGCGAAAAGACGTGCTCTCAGCAGTGGACGGCAACTGCCGTCCTTTGCACAAGCCTACCAGCTGTACCAATGCAGTGCTTGACAGTGCCACCGACGGTGCCACCGACGATGAGCAAGTCAGCTCGTACAGCACGCCTTTGTAAGCTGCGGAACGTCATGCAGGGGTGAAACCGATTACAACACACAGTTTGAGACTCTGGAAGAAGAGGAGTATTTCCCGTTTCAAAAGTTGTTCGCCCCTCCAGTAGCTGCAGAGCGCATAGGCAAGTTTGTTGCTGACCGCACCAATCCTAGACCGGTACGATTGGTGTTCAGCTCGCTGATATATAAGCACAGCTTCCTGGAGTTTTCCAAGGACTTCAGGCAAGCAGGATTCAGGCTTGATGATGATCTCACAAAATCACAACAAGCTGAGCGAAAAAGTCTGAGCCTGGATTTCCAGACTCTCAAAACCAAAGGGTACCAGCCTTACTTTCGAGGCTCGCTCGAGGCAGTACTACAGCGACAACAAAAACCACACATGTGTGAAGAGAAAAGCAGACAGAATACCAGCAGCTGCATGAATGTAGCTGTCACACATGAGCCATACTATGATATGGTATATGCATGTGGCCATATCCCTGGATTGCAGACCTCCTGCAAGGTTTTACTTATCTCAGACAAGTTGTCTGTATATAAATCTGTGAATGATGACTTCCATGTCGACATGTTGATCGTAACAGTGGTATCTGATGCCTGGTGTCCTGCTAAGAGACTCTTATTTGTTGCAAATTTATGTACTTCCCAAGCACGGTGACAATTTCCCAACAGTTTTCTGATGATGATTTTGTTTGTCTATGTTACCGTCTTGTCTGTTTCGTTTACTGATGAAAGACTGCAATTTAGTCAAATGGGCTAGCTGGCCCCAACGACTGTAAAATCCCTGACTGGCTTCCTTCTCCGAGTCCCAGACAACAAGTACAGCGTGCAATTTTGACCTTGTGATTAGGCGTGTTTCACTTGCACAAGCCTGTGCCGAGGCTTGTGGTGCCAACAGATCACGTCTGTCTGACATTTAGTTTGATACAAATGAATGACGCTAGGCAGGGTTGGTGATGCTCTTCCACGAGCTTTCAGACTTGTTGGCTGGCCAAAGCTTGTAACCTCCTTTTGCTTCGGTCAGAGTTGTTAACTACTAAAGCTAAAGCGTTTTCATCACTCTCCCAAACGGTTGACGAATTCAGGTTTTGAGACGTACTGACGCGGTCTCCCGCTCTCAAGCCCCTCTTGACTGCCTGGGTCCTGATCACTCAAGGAGGTTGTATCGCTGCACTGCATTTTGCAGCTATACTACTCGCACAGCAACCTGCTCTACCTCCCACCTGCTCATAGCTTTGCATGGGGTTGGCTTTCTTTGATACCTAGACAGAAAGGTGTTGACACAACTGATTGCTGCATGCCCACGCCACGAATTGCAGCACAGTCAGCACAATATATCAATGAACACAGTGTGTTCTACACACCTAAATGCAGAAACTCGGAATTGCTCTTTATCATCCCAACGCTAACTAAGGTCAGCGTTGGAACCACTCCAAGCAACATGTTGAACAAGTTGAAAAAGCACGGCATTCCTTTCTAGGAACCAAGAACACACAGCAACATTGCATTGCTGTGTCTCTTCTGACATGCATGTTGCGGTTGCTTATACTCATTAATTCCAGTCTGTGCACATTGGCATTCTATGCAGCTGTCTAGTCTGCAGCAAAGCTTTCAGTTGTGCCGAACTCAGAAACCAGACATGATGCAGCGTCTTGCCCTGACACTGACCTACAGATCCACAACTCACATGCATAGTTTCCAAGGTGCGGCAATCATTGAAGTTGGGTGCGGCGGTGCTCGCACCCGCGGGTTGCGCGCACCGAGGGTACTAGCGTGATTAGTCAACCGTAACAAGCACATTGTACTTTTGTAGCCATTTTGCTCAAAAGTAATCCAGGTCATTGGGATAGTAGTCGTGGTACAACTCCCCATCTCCAACCAGGGAGTTCTACATTCCCAATCCCATCGTGTAACCTGCATTATGCAGTGCGGCTGCCATGCTTTGTCTGCTGCACTTTCCAGTGATGACTTGGATGGCAAACTGCTCTTTCATTGGGTCCTCTTTTGACTGAGACATCTTGCCTGTGATCTGCGGCAAATTCAACTTGTGTTAGCCCCGTTGCTTGACAGTGTGTGTCTGTGAATACTTGCAACTATATGCAAATCTTCTTGTGCATTCTGCTGATCACCCTTCTACCAAAAACATGCTGCTGATCACTTGCTCACTTGTGGACCTCAGCCTGGGTGGGCTGCAAGGAGTCACTCTACACCCAATCTTGCAAAAAATGGAAACTGCAACCACAATACCTTTTTGTAGATGTGTTGTGTTGCACGCAAGCTTGGCCTTAAACGTCTGATGTCTAGCCATACAATTGGCAGTGTGAGGTAAGACAGAAATGCTCATGCATCCAACTCTGTTTCCAGTAGTCAGCGTTGTTGGGCTTTTGAGCACATGCCAGAATCTGAATGTCAGCCACGCTATTGGCAATGCTCCATTTGCAAATATTCTGCTGCAACAAGGGACACTCTGCTGCCATAGGAGACACTCTGCATCTGAGCAATTGCAACAACTTCAACACTTTACAGGTATTGTAGGTCAGCTGCCTGCTTCCTGAAACTGTTAGGAAGGCTCGGCATGTCAAGGACCTTCTGCAAGGCATTGGCATGGACCTCTACCACATCCTCTGCCTGTGACTGTGAAGGCCTGCTTGCTGGTTCCATGAACCCCAGGCCCAAATTCACTCCCAAACCCCAGATGCACTCCCTATCTGCAAACAGTCAGCTCATGTTGCAAGGAAGTTCTCAGCATGTCAGGTCTACAGTGTGCCAATGCCCGACTTGATCACCACAGCGTTCTCTGGGCATGTCCATGTTCTGCCACAGTCACAGAAGCCACACAGGCTTGGCAAGGCTGTTTGCCAAAAGATCTTTGAATGCCATCTGCTGTGTCAAGGCCATTATGCCACTTCTTCTTAACAGTATAGCATGATTTAGATCAACTTTGCGAGACTGCTATGCATGCACAGCTTTTTGTCAATTATTGTGTACATAAAAGAGCAATCGCATGTGTAGCTCTATACAGAGCGATTTAACATGAGACGTATGGTCCTCACAGCTCGGCCATGTTCGGAGCAAGGGTGGCTTATGCACCGCGTGGGTAGATCCTAATAGCGCACACAGTCTACTCACCAGCTGCAGCTCGCAACTCAGGCTCAGTGAGTCCTATGGGGTGAGGCTCCGGCTCAACCAAAGGCCTTGGGGTGTGTCGTTTCGCATTCCACTTCTTGTGGTACATCACATCGTCTCACCGGCCATACACGCTGCATGGCTACACGGAAGTGATGGCTCGTCTGCCCAGGACATGCGATGGCACGGGCTGCTCCGAGTTGGCTATACATCCTGTCCGAAGGTGCCAACAGCAGTGCTGTGATAGCGGCAAAGAGATCATCCGGCAGCGTCTGCAGAGAAGCAGCGACGCGCGATGTGTCGGCATGCAGGCCTGGATTTGCCTGTGGACATCCCGACAGAATGTTGTCTCGGACTTGCGCATCCATCACAGGAGGACTGCAGCTTCACGAAATGTTGGACGGGTACAGGCAGCGCTGGTGCAGAACAGGCTGAGCAAGTTTGAATAAAGTGTGGTCTAGAAACATGAGCTTGCTCAAATTGACAGTTTTGAAATTGTGCGACAGACGTCCTCAGACTGTTGCAAGGATAGCCTCTTCATTATACAGTGGGGCCCATAAGTCCTGATCAGGACATTTGCATTGCTAGAGATGGCATGGTACATTGCCATTCATGACCACCAGACCATCTCAGTGACTCAACATGGTCTTGCATCTTACGTGACCAAGTTTGAAAGCCAAAGCTTGAGACTTCGTTCAAAATTTGGGGTAGCCTTTGCTCAGCAAGAAAGCTGCTGGCGCAGTCAGCAGTCAGCGTCTGTGTCGAAGGGGCAAGGGGAGGGCCAAACTCTGGCATTTTTTTGGAGCTGGCAAGTAAACTGCTGTGTGGTGCATATGCAAGTTACTTCACTGAAAACAAAGGCTTGCTGACTGAACAGGCTCTCCTTGTGTCAAAGGAAAGCTTGTTCAGGCAGCAAGCTTTTGGACCTTCTTGTGCAAACGCTCTTGTTCTATGCCTGCTGCTTCACTGATAAAACTGGATACTACAAGTCAAAGCTGACTAGTTTCACCGAAGACCCAGGGTGTCACAGGCTATCGTTGTGTATGTTTTTCGCGTGCCGCACAGCTGCCAAGTTGGGGCCTTGCTGTCAGCCTTGTTTCACTGCCACAGACTTGTTGCTTTTACCGGCGCCACACATGCGCTACAAGCGCTTTCTGCGCCAGTGAAGCCGTACACAGAAAGGTGTGCTGGTTGACTTGCTGTGTTCGGGGAAGGAAGGACCGCCGCTTAAACACAGACTTGCACTTCGCATTAGTGTCGGAGCTCGCACATGTTCCTGGTCTGACCGATACTTATGGGCTCCACTGTACATGGCCACAACATACCGTAGATTCAACTCAAATCCTGATATCGACCACTATCTTCTCAACCTTGTCTGCATATCATCCATGTACGCATGTCGAGATCTGGCCACGCAGCAGCTAAAAAGTAAAGTAAAGGAGTTCAACGAGGCCGTTCGGGACTAAGACTATAGACAGCAGCAACCTATCATACTAAGTGTAACATGTTGTCAACACACTCTACTGTTCCAAGACTCCTATACTAAAGCTGAATGACTGACTTAATAAGGGGGGAAGACTTTATACTTGACGATTACTATGATTAAAGCAGCTGGGAAAACCTCCTGCATAGGCACAGACAACTGCCTACCAAGTGTGCATTAAGGTTTGCACATGAGTGGCAAGCCAACAAACACAACAAGCAACAACAATTAACGAGCCAGCCAACGCAACCAGGTGCAAATCATACAGAAACAGGGCACAGAAATGCCAAGACTGAGCTTCACACCAACAACCACAAAACCGGTTCTTCCCATGGTGCTACAAGCAATGCAAACCCACTGCAGAAACATGAGCGAAAATTCTGCATAACCAGCCAGAAGCAGAGCTGCTCCAAAAGCTTATCAAAGCAATGCAACAGAGATTGGCTGTCTCTGACACTCTGCTTGGAAGAGTTGCACACATTGCATGCCAGCACCTCCAAACACCTTGCAGCCTGCTGAGCATGCTTGACACAGGGGATGTGTTGGAAGTGATGCTTGGTGTATGTACATTTTATACGTCTCATTACGCCTGCTTCAATCTGCAGTGGCAGCAACACTGCAGGTGTAGACCTTGTACTACCTGCAAGTGCAATCATGCAAAATTCATGATCATGGTGTCATAAATCAGATTATCACACAAAATGCTTGTTGTCCTTCACATACTGACAATGAGAGCTTGCTTCGCATAAGCTTTGCATTCATGCGCACACTTGTACAACAAGTGTTGCTTGTGCTGTGACTTGCCTGTCGCCATACCATTGACACATCAGCTGTGAAGAAGCCATGCAGTCACACATAAACTTCTGCAATACGTCTTGCGTGTGCTGTAACTTGCCTTTTGCAGTATCAGCTGACACCTTTCAAGATGCTGTTGCTGATCTTATCCAGGCTACTGTCACCAAACACAGCACGCCCTTGCTCTCGAGCATAGCCACCCTGTTCAGCCCTAATCTCTGCCGTACTCAGTCTAGAATTCTCTGGATATAGAGCAGCAGCATCAGCTGCTGCAACAGCGGCAGCCAACACGATGCTCCCGCCATGTGACGCGGGCTGAGGCAGTTTCACGTTTGGCGCCAAAGTCCCGCCAGAAGCGATTTGTGCCATCTGTGAGCCAGACGGAACAGATGCTGGACTGGCGCACATTAGGGCTGCATCATGCAGGGCTTCGAGAGCAGATGAGTTGCCCCTGCTGGGGCTGTAGCCCTGACCAGAGGGACCTTTGCTGGGACTTTGACCCTGTGCAGCTGGACTGCAGATGGCACCACTACGTGGAGATCGCTTGGAGGGAGATCTAGGCTTGGTAACACGTGGCCCTGCTGCGCGTGCTATGCCACGCTTTGCCTTGCTTTTGGCGCCAGTCACTGCTGCAATATTCTCCTCAGAGGCGTCTCTGATGATGTGCATCTGCAGCTGAAAACGGTCTTCAGTCCATCGCTCCAGAATGACTGCATCACCTGCAGACAGCAGCCACATGCGCCATTTGCTCCTTCTGGCAAAGCACCTAACCAGCACAAAATGTCGGCATGTGCAGCAGACAGAGCTTCACCCAGCACAAGCGTGTTTGGCAGCGCAACATCAAGACCGCACAGCACACTGTTTGGGCGTTGACTTTGGCAACGCACCATTGCATATGAAGCCTTTGCTGCCATTCCTACCATGTCATTCAAGACACTTGTCAGACAATTGACGCTGTGGGCCAACAAGCACAGAGTGCAACAGCTTATCAGCCATAGCCAAATATCAGTCCTGGTTGACACACTCAACCTCAGGCAGCCTGCGCTGTGGATTGTGGTCTTACAAGGTTTACATGATACCTTAGGGCAGGTCAAGGTAGGGCACATCAGGGTAGATAGGTGCATAAGGGTACATCAGGTTAGGGTACGAGAAGAAGTCAGGGGCTTACCGACTTTGATTCCTTTTTGTTTGACCAGATTGGTCCATCCAGCGGTGAATCGGTAATGGCGCTGGGCTGCTGACACAAAGCCCTCATACTGCACCGTCCAAGCCTCACCGTTCTCGTCTACTATCTTCACCTTGTGCTTGAACAGGGACTGGTAGACGTATGGCAGTGGCGGCTGCAAAGGCAGCATCCACATTTGAGCTTTGATCTTGTTGTTGCCACAGCAAATAAGCGCCTCAGGCAATGAGAAATGCATCTTGCTGCATGTTGTACAGACAAGGCTTGACAGAGCTTTGTTTTCATTGCCACAGCAATATGCGCTTTGGGCAATGGGAAATGCGAGGGGTTGTATTGTACAGGCAAGGCTTGACAGAGAACAAGCTGCCTCTGCTGTGATGAGCAAGAAGCACCTCAGATGAGTTGAACACAATGTTGCTTTTGGCATCTCCAAAAAACTTCGAAAAGTCAGGTTGAACGCATCTGTGATGCTTTTGCAGATGCCAAAAGCAGCGGATAATTTTGCCAGCTTTTTGGAGATATCGAAAGTGGGTTTGTATACACATGACAGCAGAGTGTCGGGCACAGTAACTGGAGCTGAGAACCAATCAGCAACAAAGTATGCAAAGGAGCATCATCAAAGAAGCATTGATGCAGCAGCGTCAAAAAGCAGCAAAGCCTACCTTGACATTGGAGGCTTCAGGCAGCAGAGGGAGCAGGTGCTCAGCCATGTGCTGGTTCACATGCAGCCGGCTGCAGTAGGTGGGGCACGAGATGAGGCGTTTCACTGAAATGATAGGGCCCTTGGCTGTAGGGGCCCTAGGTAGCTCAACCTGCCTATCAACATGGCCTGCAGCAAAGCAATACTGCTGTGATTGCTGCATTAAAGTGCATGTGATGCGAGATAATGTCATGCAGGTACTCAAATGTATTGCACATATGTTGATGCCTCACGAGTGCATGGCTGCCTGTGTGAGCGTTGTATGTACTGCCACCAGACCAAGAAGCTCAATCACGCTGTGAGACGGCTATTGGACCTGGCAGTTCAAGCTGAGTGACAACCTCAAATGCTGACAGACAACCTCAAATGCTGGCTCATTCCCACGTGCTGCCATGATGATTGCATGCATGCTGTTCAGTGGAGTGCAATTTTAAGCCATAAAAATCATCACATCAAACTTTGATGCAGTCGGTCTTTACTTACTTGACTGGGCTAAGTGTGTAGCTGGTGCTTCCTCTGGCATTGCACTTAGAGCCTGAGATTTGTGGACAGGGGCCTGAGCAGAAGGGTGGGCAGCCCAAGCAGGCAGGTGAGACTGTGAGTCAGTGTACACACCACCTTCCTCTCTCTTGCGCTTGGTGCATCCTTCACTGCCTGCTGTGTTCACTCAAAATATTACTGAAGATGTCACTGAAATAGTCCCTGACGTTGTCAATCGACCTGGGCCATTGTCACTCTGCACTGTGCGCTTGTGCTCAGACAGCAGCAGACGAGAGATTGACTTTAGCAGAAGTTTCAGACAATCAATGCTTTCAGCGCCGGAAGGTGGGAAGGCAGGAACCAGAGACAACTAGCTCAAAGCAAAGTTTAGCTAGTTGCTAACAATGTGCTGTTCACTGAGCTGCTTGTCAAAGCCAGATCACAGGTGCGTAATATCAACAGCGTCATGCTCACTATATGCACATGTGCATGCTTGAAATGCTTTGTACTTGCAACAGGCGCACCATTGAGAGTGTGCTGCATGATCTTGACGTCTAGCCAGATGCAGCCCCCACTGACAAAGCAGCGGCTGAGCTGCAGCTGCTCGCCGTGACCCAGGTTCCAGTGCTGTGCAAAGGGCTTCCACCCATCACTCAGCTGGAAGCGGCCCTCTGCCCTACAGCAAGCCCAGCAGAGTGTCACGGTGCTTGGCAGCAGTATGCACTGGCACTGTGCCTCATGACGACGTTGAGAAATTCTTCATGCTGACAACTCTTGCAGATGCCAACTGTTGCGCTCACAGTGTGCAGCACTGATATGCCAATCAGTTATACTGACTCGAGCATCAAATTTGCTTGCGTAAGCACAACTGCAAGGTTGATTGTGACGTTCGTAGAAAGTGAACACACAAAAGTGAAGTAAGCCAGCTTTTGTGGTTGGCAACGGGACAATGTGCAAGGCAACAGTGTGCTACACTCAGGACATAAGATATGTATAGACACCTGCTGTATTTGCACTTCATGGGCCAATTTTGGCCTGTTTCATCAATCAGCATGACAGCATCGCCATCGGGTTCTGCCAAAACATCACCAGCGTACACTGGCAGGAGCTGCTGGGCTGTGCCAAAGGGAATGACCAACCACTCTTGTGACATGACTGGGATCATGCTGGTGGTGGCGGTGGTGATGCCTGCGCGATTGAGGTGCAGGCGGGCAGCAATGTCTTGGTAAGATCCTGGCATAGAGCTGGCCCTGAGTGACAACTCTGCTGAAAGCTCTGCAGGCAAAGCGTTGCTGCCAAAATGTGTCCCCAGGCTGTGGCTTCTGAAAAGATCATTGCTGAAATCTGCTATCGGTGCTGATGGCGTGTCAAAGCCAGAGCGGGAGCGCTGGTGAGCGTTGGTTTGTGCAGCAAGGGCGTTGGCTGGTTTGTTGCCTGCTGGCGCTGCAGCCCAAAATGGCAATGGTGCTTGCAGCAGGGATCTGTCAAACTGAGGCGGTGAAGGCAAAGGTTGTCGCAGGTGAGCAACACAATGCGCTGCAGCTGAGGGTGCAGCATTGCATGAGGACTGTGCTTGTGAGAGCTGTGACATCCTCTGTGCTTGCTGCTCAAGACTGCCAGGATGACTCGTGCGTGGACTTGTAGTGAATGGAGCCACTGTACTTGCTGATGCCAGTGGCCCAGGGCTTTGGAAGCCTAGCATGGCTTGCTGTAGAGCAAGTAGCTGGGAGAAAGCTGCGGGATTCTGCATCAGACAAACGAGCTGCTGTTGCTCGTCTCCTGACAGCTGCTGCCATCCAGGAAGCTTCGAGACGGAGTCTGCTGACGGTGCAGATCCCGTGGGAACCCGATGCATGTCAAGTTTACAGGTGGTCTACCTACAGACGCCCTTGTCCCACTAAGATTCGACTTATCAAAGTGAACATTTGCTGAAAGTTCAATCCGCTCCCGATATGGTCTGTTGCGGGTTCAACTCCAAGGGCACAAAATGAACCACAGACTGCCGACTGTGCGAGCCGCGACAGACACTGAGGCCTTGCAGTCACGCCCGGCGAAATAACAGCTGAGCAGTACGAGTTCGACGTTTGCAACACCGCCTGACCTCTCAGGGAGTCGGGGTTGTCATTTCAAAATCCAGTACGCCCTCAAAACCTCTGACCGCGGCTGTTGTAGCTTTGAACGGTTCTGCAGATGGCGCGGACGTTCGCGGCTGCGGCACGGAGCCTATTGCATGGTCAGACAGCTCTCGATCGCGCTCGTCAAATTGCTTAAGCTACCGGAGCTTTCTCTAAGCACTGACTAACCAGAGCGAAGGTGTTGCATAAGCTGGTACACAGGCTCAAGCATAACTGAGTAGTCAAAGTACAGTTTACGGCACGTGCCAGCATGGAGAGCTTCGTAAAAAAGATCTGCAAAATATTGTAGGTTCCGCACAGGGTTCTGCATGTTCAGTCATTTCAAAGCGAGATTGTGCCCGGTAGAAACAGTCGCGGCTACCCAGGTGACGCTATCGAATGATGGGTGCATGCAACTGGTGCATGCGACAGAGCCAGAAGCGCGGGGTGCAATGCAAAATAAGGGTCTATGAAAGGTTGCATGTGTCCATAGCACTGTCGTTGCTGTCTTGCTCATCCACGCCCCAGCAACATGACTGAGTCAGCGAGGTGAGCAATTGCAAGACAGGTCCTGGTCAAGAACAGGGCACATTGTTTGTTTCTTGAATTTGAGATACAAGCTACGTAGAAACAAAGTGCAAGACCGACAGGCGCTGCAATTACATTGTGGGTCTAACTTTACAATTTGATTTATGCGCTGCTTTGGTGCGAGATGGTGCGCAACAGACGCCGCATGCTCACGATCTGCACCGCATTCAGCTTCCCATCACAGCGCAGAGCCCTGTTAAGGGGTTTATCATCCATGCTGGCCAGGTCTAGTAGTACCTCCACATCTCCAAAGACCTCATCCAGATGAGCTGCCTGAGCCTCTGTGATATTATGTGTTTGCTGCTGCGGGCCCATCAGGCCATTTACCCTGCATACAACTTGAGTAATGCACACCGGCATGGCTACATTTGCAGATGATGGTGACGTCCTTGGAGGTGACTCTGCTGAGCCTTCCTTCAGAGCAGAATCACGCATTGGACGTGAGATTGCAGGTGCTGCTGAGATGATGGGGGCCTGCAATGGTGGATTTGCTAAAATTGCCTGTGGTGGTGTTCCCAGGGCCGGCATAGCTGCCGCTGGCTTTGGCTCCGGGGCCAATGTTGTTGCTGTTCCTTGTGCCTCTGTAGCACACACAGGTGGGGTTGGCAGCACTGCTGGAGGGGGACTTTGCAATGGCGGCAAGCACACCCTTGCTGCTGTCCCTCTGGCTGCAATACTGGATGGTAGCTCTGCTGGAGCAAAGGGAAGCTGATTAGGCACTGCAACAGCTGTTGCCGCTGCTGCTGCTGATGATGATGTGGCAGGTATTAAAGCATATAGCGGCGATATTTTCTGGGGTTGCACAAAGCAAGATTGAAACCCTGCTGTCTGTGTAGGCGGCACCAGCGTTGAGCATGTTGGCCTGGCTGACACTTGTGCATGCGGCGTCTGGGACATGCCATTTGTCTGGAAGATTTGGCTCTGCTCTGACAGCAAAGTTGCTTGTGGATGCTGTAATTCAGATGGTGAGGACTCTGGAGCATGAGCTGGGCCTAAGGGGCTTAATGCACCTGCCGCAGGTGCTGATCCAGGAGACACCCTAGCTGGGACCTCAACAGAAGCTGATGCTGATGTGTGCAGGGACGGCAGCCTTGATGATGGTGAATGCAGTGGTGCTGCTGCTGTAGCTGTCCCTTCTTGCTGACTCGGTTGAGCTGGCAAAGTTGTCTGCAGAGAGTTGACTTGGAGGAGTGCTCCTGTAGCTGGCAGCAGCGGCTTGCCGGTGGTTTGCATAGGCATACTTGGCAGTAGAGCTGACAGTGGTGCTGCTACTGTTGCTGCCTTACTTGCAGAGGGCCACTTCTGCAACTGCAGTTGCCTGCTTGCTTGATGTGAATTTGCTTGCAATGATCCAGATGGTGCTGCTGCCAGCATCGCTAGCTTTGCCCCAGGACCAGATGGCAGCTGGGATGTGTGCATGAGCGGTGCAGCTGCTGCTGATGTCATCGACACACCTGTCAGCAGACAAAGGAAATGAGTACAGTAAAGGAGAAGCTCTGCAATGTATTGATACACACACTGGCCGCTGGGATGCAGATTGCAACATGTGCCAGAGCTGCCAGCATGGTGGCTGACTCAGGGCAGTGTTAGCCCATATGTAATACACAATACTAATGCGTAGTACTTAGTGTGATGAAAGAATGGCTCTCCCAGCTTCTGCTGGCAAGAACAGCAACACTACAGCCACTTTGGGGTTACTGTGCACAACAAGGTTACCTGCTTTGGTTGGCAGTGCATCATTGACTGCTGGCAGCTGAGCTGAAGATACACCAAGCTTGGGGTGCATGTGCACCTGCACTGCTGCTGCTGTTGCTGGTTGCAACCTGCTTGCAGCAAGAGTCTGACGATTGTCCAGCTGCTTTACCACTGATGGTGCTTCAGTCCTGCGCTTCTGCTGCCTGCTGGATGGCCAGCAGCTGGTTAGGGAACTATCACATATCAGCTTTATGTAGGCACGCAAATGACAAGGCATCTTTAGGACGTTATTTGGCCAACAACTATTTCAACAGTCTGCAAAATGCTTCAGCTGCAGAGCCTTTGCCGGGGCATTTGAGGCCCTTGGCACAAATCTAGCAGCTTTAAATAACAGAACATGATCATACTCATGCTGAATGAAAGCAGGCAATGTTGCACACCTGCCAGAGCAGCCGGCTTGGTGGAAGCGTTTTGACGGAGTGATGATCCTTGCAGACTTGCGCTGGATATCGTCTGGCGTCTCTGGCCTGCCAGCATGTGACAAATGCTGACTACCACTAGTGACGCTAGGCACCTCATGTTTCAACTCCTCTGAATGGCTGCCTGAATCTGACAGCTCAATGACATCTTGTTGATTTGAGATGCCAACTGAAGCAGCTCCAGTCTGTTGTTCACAACAGTATGCTTGTGTGCTTGATGCTTGCTCATCAAAGGTGGCTCCACAGCGAGGCCGAAGGCCTGCCAGCCTATAGAAAACCACATTCAATGTATACATAAAGAGAAAAGGTGTCCTGTTATCTGATGGGAAACAATTCTGGTGAACAACTTGCAATGCAGGCTAGTACTGGATTCACATGAAATGATAAGATCACTCAGGTGGCCCTTGACAGCATTG
>JAABUU010003634.1_pt1 | contig 19380 bp, 19 predicted proteins | sample 5559301 | NCBI WGS metagenome assembly JAABUU01 (sample SAMN10711884, study PRJNA513360) | rock metagenome | isolation source: Antarctica rocks | place: Antarctica: Victoria Land, Richard Nunatak white | reverse complement strand
GTTAGTTGTCCTTCAGGGCCGACTGTCATGCGGGTCATATTTGTTCCCCTCAGGCTGAGCAGTCATGTTATTGTCGCGGGCGGCAGGAACCGTCAAACACACAACTGGGCCGCGCCTTGGCCTCTTGCGGCGAAGCGCAGGCGCACCACGAAGCAGGCCTGCCATAGGCTGCTCAGGCGTGGCACGTTGTGGTAGAACAGTTATCCATTGCCCGGCTTGACTTCTATCACTTGTCCGACAGCGATTGTTTTGAGCACTTTGTTCACTTGCGGCATGAGCGGGGCGAGTGTTTCCATGCGGTTATTGACTGCCACTAAAACAATGACGCCGATTTGCGCATAGGCCAAGTTCTGCTGGAACTGCAAGTTCCGGTCAGCGGTGACAAATACGTCAAACTGGTCGCGTGCCGCCTGCATCAATGCCCCATTCTTTTTTCCGGCCCAGCCCATCTCAGTCACTGTAGACACCAGGCACGCGGCAAACCCGCCCTTGAGCTTCTTCGGCAGGCACTCATCCAGCAGGACGCGCGGCAGACTAGGCGACTTGAGCAAGCAGCGCCTCTTTCGCCTGTTCTAAGAATGCAATCGTTTGTTCCCTTGACACGGAAGGGAAGTCTTCCAAGAACACATCCAGCGTGTCGCCTGCTTCGAGGTAGTCCGTCAGGTTCTTGATGGGAACGCGTGTGCCGCTGAAGACAGGCGTGCCGCTGAGTATCTCCGGTGAACAGACAATCAGTTCGCTTGTTTTCATGGTTTGCCTTTCAAGCGCTGCGTCCCATCGTCCTCTATTTGGGCCAGCCGCTCCCGCGCAAGCACCCGGTGATGCAGCCCGACGCGCTCTGACCAGTAGCGCCCGGCCTTCTTGAAGCGCAGGGATAGGCGGCTCGGGTTCTGCTGAAGCAGAGCGAAGCAGCGGTCTGCCAGGTCGCCCGCACCGGGCTGCAATCCGTACTGTTCCTGAACAATGGGCGGAAGCGTCAGTTGTCCTTCAAGGCCGACTGTCATGCGGGTCATATTTGTTCCCCTCAGTCTGAGCAGTCATGTTATTGTCGCGGACGGCAGGAACCGTCAAATGTATGCCCTTGCTGCCGCCCACCATCGCCGCCATGCTTACCCCATAGGCCTTGCCAACAAGCACAATACTGAAGTCCGAGGCGGCTTGCCCGCATCGGTGCAGCGCGTGTTATGCCGTCGCGTGTTACAGACAAGCCGCTCATCACAATCACATTCCCCGCCTCATTAGTAGATGTGCTCCCCATCCCAGCAATAGAAATACAAGGTAGTTGCTGTAATGCCGACGAAGCGGTGCAAACCGTTTGCTACCGTTGTCTTTGTTGTCGCTGTCAATCTTTCGCTCTTGGTAGCGGATGGTGCTAATGAAGAGCATCAGACCAAATGCCTGCCAATACCCAATACCCGGAAGACCAAGCGGCTTTACAAACCAATTCCAGAACAGCAGGAACAGTAGACTCTGCGGCACACCAACTATGATGGGCAACATACCGAGCAGAAAGTAAGTGTCTTTATTTCCTGATGCTGGCTGCACGTCTTGTTTAGGATTATTTTGTCCCATGCTTGAGGCCCACGCGAACATAAAACGTTAGGCGGTATAACGACATAGCCCACCGGCGACTGTGGCCTAGCAAGCTATCCGAACTTGCACAGGGCACGGCGACCACTGGCGTCGGGTGCAGCAGTTGTTATGCTGTCTATGGAGTAGCGCTACGCCACTTGTGCCTCGGCGATTTGTCCCGGTTTGGTATCTGCGAGAACACGCCATGTATCTTTGTGCGGAACGGCAAAGAAGCCATGCAGTTGGTTTGGTGTCAATACCACAATTTGGTTGTTTGGCATCCACGTAGGAGGCTCGCCGGGTTGCCAAGGCTCTGACATTTGGTGCTGTTCAGAATCAAGGAAGTAGAAAACTATGTGCCCCTGTGGGTCTATTCTGTCAACAGAAACTGCAATACGATCACCTTCATTGGCTTCAATATCCTGTAGCATAGTGTGGCCTTCCTAGCGGCGGTATTACCAGCAGCATAACTTGTTACTATGCTGCACGAATGCGGCATAATACACGGACTTATGCGGCAATCACTGCATGCCTCATCTGATACGTGTTATACAGCATGACGCTGTAAATGTGCGTATTCTGCGCCCAGAAAGTATGTTATCCGCGCGAGGCTGTCCGCGAAGACAAGTTTCGTCACGCCCGTAATCTATTCCTTCTAAAAACCACGCGATTATTGTCGGCACTAGGTCGGCACTGTGTCTTGAGGCATCTTTCGCGCATGCCAAAGTCGTTGTAAGCGTGTACCGACGACGGAAGAAACTGTTCCGTCGTTGGTACGGGCTGGAAACAGCTTAGAGACGCGCAAAAGACGCGCTTGGAATACGCTGGCGGAGCAACGGCTAGAACATCACGCGGCGCTTGCGGGCGGCGACGCTCAACAGCAGGCCGACGGCGGCGAAGTTCACCAAAAGGCTGCTCAGGCCGTAGGAAAAGAAGGGCAGAGGCACGCCGACGACGGGCATGATCCCCATGGTCATGCCGACATTGACGACAATGTGGAAGGTGAGCAGGGACAAAACGCCGGTGGCAAGCAGGCGGCCCAGCGTATCTTCGCAGCCTTCGGTGGCGAGAATGCCGCGCTCCAGGACGAACAAATACAAGGCCAGCAGAACGATGCACCCGACAAAGCCGCCTTCCTCGCCCACCACGGTGAAGATAAAGTCGGTGTGCTGCTCCGGGATAAAGCTGCCGCTGGCCTGCTGGCCGTGCCCGTAGCCCTCGCCGCCGAATTGGCCCGAACCGATGGCAATCTCGCTTTGGCGCAGGTGATAGCCCGAGTCGCGTGGGTCGACATCGGGGTTCAAAAAGACTTGCAGGCGGTTCTTCTGGTAGTCCTTCAAAAGGACGCCGTAGTGCCACAGGCCCGCAAACAGGACGGTTCCCGCAAGCAGAACAAGAAGCAAATGGGCGGGCCGCGCACCTGCCATCGCGGTCATGCCAAGCCAAATGGCGAGCAGCACCAGGGACGTTCCCAGGTCGGGCTGCTTGGCAATCAGCAGCATCGGTACGCCGACATGCCCTAGAGAGTGCAGCAATGTGGGCCAGGTGCGCAGAGTTTCGCGGTGCCGCACCAGAAACAGGGCCAGCGTGCAGATGAGGATCACCTTGGCGAACTCAGACGGCTGCAACTGCATCGGGCCAAGCGAAATCCAGCGCTGCGCGCCATGCGACGAGTGCCCGACATGGCCCACCAAGACAACGCTCAGCAGCAAGAGGTTCAGGGGATACAGCCAGCGGGCGATACTTTTGAGCAGCACGGCGTAGTCGGACAAGGCGACGGCCAGCATCAGCGCGCCGCCCAGAAGGACGCCGACGCCCTGCTTGCGCACCAGGTCTAAGGGGTGCGGGTCACCGTGCCGCGCGCTTTTAATGGCGAGCACGCCGCCGATACAAATCAGCAGCACGACGCCCACGGTGGCCCAATCTATCTGGCGCAGCCCCTCGCGCGGGGCGGCGGGGCGGGAGGTAATCACGCCCCTCATAGTACCAGGTTTTCAGAGCGCCAAGTTTGCCCCGCGCGAGGGGCAGGCTGAAAGCCGTTTGCGCGCCGTGCCGGGTATGCTGGAAGGCATGACTGCTGCCGCTCCCATGCGCCCTGCCCTGCGGCATGACACCGACCCGCGCACCCCCAAGCGCTTGCGGCTGGTGCTGGGGACTATGGTGATAGCGCTGGCGTGGGTGGCTGTGGCCGCCAACAGGCCGTGGTCGGACGGACGTACCGCCGCCGCCTTAGCCCTCGCGCAGAACGCGCTGTTTCTCGCTTATATCATGCGGCATCGCGACTGGCAGTTCGCGCGGCTGTTTTATGGCTTCGGGCTGACCCTGGGCGTGACGGAGCTGATCGCCGATGGCTTGTGCGTTCACTTCACGCAGACATTAGACTACGCGCCCGCGCAAAGTACGATGCTGGGCCTGTCGCCCTGGTGGATGCCGCTCGCATGGATGATTGTCACCACGCAGATCGGGTTTGTGGGCACGCGCCTGATGGCGCGGGTGGGCACGGCGCGCGGGGTTGTGCTGTGCGCCGTGCTGGGGGCAGTCAACATTCCCTTTTATGAAGAAATGGCCTGGCACGCGCATTGGTGGCGGTATGCGCACTGCCGCATGGCGGCCCTGCCTCATCAAAGTCTGAGCCATACGCCTTTATATATTATCATAGCGGAACTGGTGATTGGGGCAGCCCTGGGGCCGCTGGCGCGGATGGCTTTGGGGGCGAAGTCGTGGGGCGCGGCGATAGTCGCGGGACTGCTCGGCGGGCTGGCGACGATAGCGGGCGGGCTGGTCGGCTACGGCCTTGTGGAGCGCCTCTGATAAGACGCGGCCCCGCCCATGATAAGACGCGGCCCTGCCTGCACTTTTGGGTACAATAAAGGCATGCGATTTCCCGCGTCCACCCTTCCCTTGGCCCTGCTGCTTGCTTTTCCCTCTCTGACGGCACACGCACAAACGGCACCCCTTCCGCCTTCCACGGAGGCGCAGGCCGCCGCGCCCGCGCTGCCGTCCGGCCTGGGGGCAGTGACGCACACGACTTTGGCGAATGGGCTGCAAGTGCTGGCTGCGCCGTCGTCTGCCGCCGACCTGGTGACTGTGGATGTGTGGGTGGGGGCGGGCACGCGGCGCGAGACATCGGCCAACTTGGGTGCGGCACACTTTATTGAGCACCTCATCTTCAAGGGTACGCCAACACGCGGGCCGGGTGAGATAGACGCTGCCATTGAAGACCTAGGCGGGTCGCTCAATGCTGCCACGTCGTATGACTGGGCGCATTTCTATGTGACTGTGGGGGCGTCGGATGCGCCTGCCGCCCTGAGCGTTCTGGCGGACGCCGTGATGCACGCCAGCCTGCGCCAGGCGGATATGGACACAGAGCGTAGCGTCATCCTGAGCGAGCGCGCGCGCCAACTCGCGTCCCCCGCCGCGCGCACGACGGAAGAAGTGAGCGCCCTGCTGTTTCCAAACCATCCCTACGGGCGACCTCTGCTGGGCACATTGGACAGCATCAACAGCATGACCCGCGCGACTGTGCAGGACTTTTATAAAACGTACTACGTGCCCGGCAATGTCACCCTGGTGCTGAGCGGCAATCTGACCCCGCAGGCCGCGCAGGAGATGGCGCAGCAGGCGTTTGGCGCATGGCCCGCCGCCCCGGTTCCCGCCGACACTTTGGCAAGCGTGCCTGTGCAGTCGCAGCCGCGCATGGAAACATTGCCGGGCGGGCAGGGGCAGGCCATCATGACACTGGGCTGGCAGGCGCCCGCCGTCAGCGACCAGCCCGATGCGTGGGTGATGGATGTTCTGCTGACTTACCTAGGCCAAGGGGGCGCAAACAAACTGGATACCGACCTGCGGCGCGGGCGGAAGATTGTTTCCAGCATCGGGGCCAACTACCTCACCCAGCGCAACCGGGGCCAGATGACAATCACCGCAAGCTTTGACTCTACGCAGACGGGGCCGGTGCGCCAGGCAATCCTGGCGGAGATTACTGCCCTGCGCGACACGCCCCTCAACGCCGACGAGATAGGTTCCGCCCGCCGCGCCCTGCTCGCCTCGTACCTGTTTGACGCAGAAACCAACAGCGGACGCGCCAATGCCCTGGGCTTCTACAACACCATCAATACCTACCGCTACGACACGGACTATATCGCCCATGTGCTGTCGGTGACGCCCGCGCAGGTGCAGGCGGTCGCGCGCAAGTACCTAAACCCCGTCAACTACACGTCGGTAACCCTGCTGCCGCCCGCAAACCCTGTTTTGGCCTCCGTGCGCCACTAATGCCTTGCCGTTGCCTGCCCGCATCCGCCTCCCGGAGTACCTGCCTGTGACTTTCCATTGCCGCCCCTTCGCCCTTGCCGCTCTTCTGCTGGCCGCCCCGCTGGCCGCGCGCGCGCAGGGGACGTCTCTCCCCGCTTCCTCGGCGGCTTCCCTAGATGCCCCCGCCGACCCTAACAATGCCACCGCGACACTGCCCAATGGCCTGCACATTGTCTGCCGCCGCGAAACCGCCGTGCCGCTGGTTGCCGTGGACGTGTTTGTGCGCAGCGATAACACGCTGGCCCGGCAGCCCGCCCTGGGCAGCCTGCTCGCCCGCACTGTCACAGCGTCCACCACCAATGTGGTCGCAGACAGCCTCGCCACGCAGATTGGCAACTTGGGCGGCAACCTTGCCGGCTCGTGGCAGACTGACAGCATTCAGGTCACCACCTTGGTGGTGCGTGACCGCTTCCGGGATGCGTCTTTTCTGCTTTCAGACATTCTGCGCAATGCCGACTTTGACCCGCAGGGCACCAGTGTGGACGATGCCCGCCAGCAACTGCTGAGCGACATAGACAACGGCGACAACAGCGTGTTTCAAACCGCGTATGGCCTCGCCCGCAAAACGCTCTACGCGGGCAGCCCCTATGCGCTGCCGCTTTTAGGCACCGAAGACGATGCCTCCCGCTACACGCGCGCCGACCTGGTGCGCGCTTACAATCGCTTGTTTGTGCCTGCCAACATGACGATTGTGGTGGATGGCGACATAGACCCGCAGTATGCTTTGCAGAAGGTCAGCGATGACTTCCGCGATTTCCCCGCCGCGCGCGCCGGAACGGCAGGCCGCACCCTCGCGTCGCCCGCCGCGCCTGCCCCGCTTTCCACGGTCCCGGCCCCTAAACGCAAAACCATTCCTAATCTGGCCGAAGCCTGCGTGCTGGTAGGCTATCAGGCGCCGACCGCAAGCAGCCCAGATTACCCTGCCCTGCTGGTCGCCAATGCATTGCTTGGGAGCATGAAAACTTCGCGCCTGTTCACAGCCCTGCGCGAAAAGCTGGGGTTGGGCTATGAAGTCAGTTCACTACTGGACACCAACGCGAGCGGCGGCGACCTGGTGGCCTATGCCCTCGCAGCCCCCACATATGCCGACAAAGCCACAAAGAAGACTGTTCCCACTACCGGCCTGCTGCAAGCGCAGATTTTGCGGCAATGCGCGAGCCTGCAAGCCACGCCGCCCACGGCTGCCGAAACCGCGCGGGCGGTGCATTACCTGCTCGGTGCGGACAAGATACGCCGGGAGCGCCTGGAAGACCGTGCCGCTTTGCTGGGCCAGGAAACTCTTTTGCATGGCGATGCCAGGGCGTGGGAAGCGAGTTTCACCCGCCAGCTTCAGGCGGTCACCCCGGCCGATGTGCAGCGCGCGGCGGCCCGCTACCTGGTGCATCCCGTGGTTGTTACTATTGGGCCGGGCGGGCGCGATGCGGGCGAGGCTTCTTCTGGCTCTGCGCCCGGCAGCGGTGGCTAGCCTGCACGCCTTGCTTTCGCGCCACACACGCAGAAGCCCCCACCGGAACCAATCCGGCGGGGGCTTCTTTTTTGCGGTTTGCGAAAGGCGAAATAATCAGCGAGTAATTATTTGCTGATTATTTGGCGGCGGTGCGCTTGCTTTGGCCCCGTCCCAGGCCGCGCTTGAACGGCGCGCGGTGGACAATCTCTTTGTAGTCCAGGCCTGCGGCGGTCAGCGCCTGATGCCACGAGTCAAAGCGGCGGCGGGCGGCGGTGATCAGAGTGATGTCTTCCTCTTCCATGCTTTTGGCATTGAGTTCTTTGCCGTCCAGGTGGAAGTCGCGCACCATCTTGAGAATGCGCTCGTCATCCCACTCGCGGTAGCGGCGGATGGTGTCATAGTCCAGGCCAGCGGCTTCTAAAGCCTCGCGCCACGACCCAAAATGGCTCTTTTTGGTGGCGGCGGCGGCAAGCTGCGGGTCTATGTTGACACACACATTGCGCCATGAAAGGTCGGCATCCTGCGCGTGCAGCTCTTGAATGCGGGCGACAATCCGCTCCCGGCTCCACGATTTGTAGCGGCGGATGGTGTCGTAATCCAGTCCGGCGTACCCCACAGCGGCTTCCCAGGTGCCGAAATAGCGGGTGGCGGCCCGCAGCAGGGCCAGGTTGCTGGCAGCAATCCCGGCATAGTTCATGTTTTCACCGGACTCGTACATGCTGACGATTTCCAGTGCGATTGAGTCTTTGCTCCACTTGCGGTTCATTGGTCGGTTACTCCTGTTTCATTTCACATCGGCCCACGGGGGCTTGTGCAACAGTCGGCCGGCTTTGGCGTGACTTGCTTTGGCTTGATTTATTCGTTTTCAGGGTTCAGTCGCATCGCTTTGCTCGCGACACAGACAGGATACCACCTTTTTATGAAAAGGTCAACATGTTTTATATAAAGTTTTATTAAGTTTATGTTATCTTTTTGGATACGCACTTTGAGCGCTTCCCCAGAGCAGCGCCAGGGCTTTTTGGCCGCGTTTTAGGCGCGTACCAACGACGGACGGTTTTGTTCCGTCGTTGGGACACGAGGGTCACGCGCTTTCTCGGCCCTTGCAATGCCTTTACAACAGAGTTCCAATCAGTTTGCTACAAGCCTAACGCCTGATGCACAAAACTGGTAATCGCCGGGGCTGGACGCGCGCCCATGGTGCGCGCCGCCTCGCGGCCTGCGCGGAAGACCACCAAAGTCGGGATGCTTTGCACGCCAAACCGCGCGCCCAAAGCGGGCAGCGCCTCGGTGTTCACTTTGACAATCAAAAACGACCCGGCACCCGCCTGCGCCACTTTCACCAGCTCGGGCGCGACAGTGCGGCACGGCCCGCACCAGGGCGCCCAAAAGTCAGCCACTATCGGCAGGGGAGATTGGGCCAGGAGCGCATCAAACTGCGCCGCGTCGGCAATATCGGCGGGGGCGGACGGCGGCGGCAAGGGGTTTTGGCAGCGTCCGCAGGTTCCGGTTTCGCCCAGGTGGGCATGCGGCGTGCGGTTTCGCTGCCCGCAGTGGGGACAGGGGGCGACAAGGCCCTGGGCGTCAAAACTGGCTTGGCTCATGGCGTGGAACTCCTTTTCGCTCTTTTCTTGCCCGTGTGGGGCTTAGGGTCAAACGCCGTGCGGGTATATGCAAGCTACGAGACTACCAGGAAATGAGCAATCCATGAGCGAAGCCAAGATCAAGCAAGCGGTTGGCGAACTGCTGGCAGCCCCGCAAGGGGTCAACGACAGCGATATGCCGATGCCGCCCTCCCCCGCCTTCGGCGGCGAAGTCGGCACAAGCCCATCGTCGGATACCATCCCGCCGGGCGACCCTTTAGACGGCGGCAAGACTCTCACCGAGACCGGCGAAGAACCCGACCCCGGCGTGTTTGATGCGGGCGGCGTGGACGCGCCCGACACGGACGGCATGTCGCGCACGCATCCGGGCGACGATTAGCACAACAGAAACCAAGAAAGCGAAACAAAGAAAAATGGACGAGCGAGAATTGGGAGCATTAAGCGCGGGCGGCACAGTGCCCGGCGTGGCGGAAGCATCGGGGGCAGGCCCAAGCGGCGGCGGCATGGCAGTTCCCCCAGACAGCGCATTGGTAGGAAGCAGCGCGCTGGGCGACACGGGCAGCCTGGATGATGCAGGCCTGCCCGGCAGCGGGGGTGCGCCTAGCGACGGCACAAGCCTGGGAGAAGACGCGCCCGCGCCGGGCCACACGCTGACCGGCGGGGCCAGTGCCCATCCCCAGGCCGGCGGGGACGGCAAAGGTGACAAAGAGGGAGAGATGCCCACCGGCGGGCTGTCAGGAAGCGGCACCGTGGGCGGAGCGCCCATAGGGTCTGCCAATACCGGCATGGGCAGCAGCGATTTATAAAGAAGCGCTGGCGATATAAAAAAGCGCTGGTTATAAGAAGCAGGGACGGGGGAGAGTTTACGGCGCGTGGCGGGGGACGCTGTGCAGAATGTCCAGCACAGTGGTAATCTCTTCGGGGGTGTTGTAGTGGGCCAGGCCAAAGCGGATGGCCCCGCCCTCGCCTTCCAAGCCTAGCCGCTCCATCAGGCGCAGGGCATAATAGTTGCCGCTCCAGGCGCAGATGTTGTGCTGAGCCAGCAGCTCGCAGGTGGCGCGGGGGGCCAGGCGGGGCCATGTCCAGGCGACAGTGGGAATGCGCGGCACCCATGTATCGCCTGCCCGAGGGCCGTAAACGGTGGCATCGTCCAGGGCATCAAGGCCCGTCAAGAGCTGTGTCATCAGGCCTTGCTCGTAGGCGTGCAGCGCGTGCATGGCGCGCTTAAGTGTCAGGGCGCGGCCCGCATAGCCGCTAGGTAAAGAGGGATCGCTTGCCACGCTGCCGAATGTTGCGCCAATCCAGGCCAGGTGCTCCACGGCAGCAGTCAGCCCGGCGAGGCATTCGTGGTTGAGCGTGCCGGTCTCCCAGCGCTGCGGGACAGCGTTCTTGGCGGGGCGCACCTTGTGCGGGGTCAGGCGCTCCAAATGCTCCCGCTTGCCATACAAAACGCCAAGATGCGGGCCAAAGAACTTGTAGGCCGAGCAGGCCAAGAAGTCGCAGTCCAGGGCCTGCACGTCAATGGGGCCGTGCGGGGCATACTGTACGGCATCCACAAAGGCCAATGCGCCGACAGCGTGGGCCATCTGGGTAATCTGCGCGACCGGCGGCACGACGCCAACCGCATTGGACGCATGGGTGACGGCCACCAGGCGCGTGCGCGGCGAGAGGGCTTGGGCAAGGCTGTCCATGTCCAGGGCGCACGTTTCGGGATGGATGTCCACGCACTTCACAACCGCGCCGACAGCTTCCAAATCAGTCCACGGGGTGATGTTGGCGTCATGGTCTAGGGTAGTCACGACCACTTCATCGCCGGGCGTCCACTGGTCGGCGAGCGAGCGGGCCAGGTGAAACGTGAGCGCTGTCATGCTTGGCCCCAGGACAATGCAGTCCGGCGAAGGCGCATGCAGCAGGTCTGCCATAGCCTGCCGGGCATCGGCCACCACGGCATCGGTGCGCTGCGAGGTGGCGAACGCCCCGCCCACATTGGCATTGGACGTGGCATAATAATGGACAATGGCGTCGGGCACGCCCTGCGGCACCTGGGTTCCGCCGGGGTTGTCAAAGAAGATGGGAGCCTGCCCCTCTGGGGCCTGGAGCGACGGAAAGCGGGCGCGCACCTGCGCGGCAAAAGACAAATCAGTCATGGTGTGGAGTATACCCGCCGCAAGAGAGCGCCTGCACCCAGGCATCGCTGCTTTCGCACGCCTATGCGTCTGCGATAACGGGACAGTTTCAGGAGCCGCCTGCCATACATATCCTGCACAGCACTATTGGGCTTCTGCTGATTGCGGCCCTGACCGCCCTTGCCGCACGGCGCATTCACCTGCCGTACACCGTGGGGCTGACCGTGGTGGGCCTGGGCATGGCGTGGCTGCATGCCGAACTGGGCCTGACGCTCACGCGCAATTTAATCTTTGAAGTCCTGCTGCCCCCGCTGCTGTTTGAGGGGGCACTGTCGCTACCCCGGCAGGCGTTGAAGCGGGCACTCGTCCTTGCCCTGAGCCTGCCGCCCGATATGCCCCGGCGCGATGCCATTGTGGTGGCCGCCTTTGGCGTGGTTGCCTTTTCGGTGATGGTGCAGGCAATTACGATGCCTCTGCTGCTGCGCCGCTTGAAACTGACGTCCTAACTCCGCTTAACAACTCATACATATAATTCACACGTAATTAGCAAAGGAACCATTGACATGACACCTATCCGACGCGCAGGGCTTGCCGCTACCCTGCTCCTGTCCAGCGCAGCCGCTTGGGCCGCGCCCCACGCCAAACTGAAAGCCTTAGCGCCCAAAGCCGATGCGGGCCAAAAGTACATGTTTATCGCGTATGGCGACACGCGCTCCAACCCTGACCTGCATCGCGCCGTCATTGGCGCTATCGTCAGGCTCCATCCTGAGTTTGTGCTGCAAAGCGGCGACCTGGTGGCGCGCGGCGGCAAAGCGTCCGAGTGGGATGAGTTTGCCTCCATCATTCAGCCCCTGCGCGACAACCATATCACCTACTACCCCGCGCGCGGCAACCATGATGTCGGGCCGTATTATGCCCATTTTGTCACGGCTCCCTATGACTCGGGCAACCCGTACTATTATGCGTTCACGCGGCACGGCAGCCGCTTTATTATCCTGGACAGCATGGACCCCGAAGAGTTTGCCCCCAATAGCGCGCAGCAAAAGTGGCTGATTAATGAGCTGCAAAAGGCCCAAAAGACGGCCCTGAACACGTTTGTCATGTTCCACGAAAGCGCGTACAGCATCGGGCCGCACGGGCCGACCCCGGATGCCCAGCGTTATTTGCACCCGCTTTTTGTCAAATATCACCCGCGCGCCGTGTTTTGCGGCCATGACCACCTGTACTACCGAACCAACCGGGACGGCGTGCCGTACTTTGTCACCGGGGGCGGCGGCGCGCCCCTGTACACGCCCGACAACAAGCAATTGGCAATTCCGGGCGATGTGTATGCCAGTGTCCACCATGTGATTCGGTGCGATGTGGACGGGTCGCGGGTCACTTTCACCACTCTCTGTCTAGATGGCAGCGCTATTCCCGTGCATGGCGCGGCCCCCACTGTGACCGTGGTCGGGCCGGGCGGCGTGGGCCATTCGCGCGCCATTCCCGCGACGCCTGGCGGGGCCGTGATTGACAAGATCACTCTCGGCCCGAAGTAAGGAATAATACCCTGGCTTCGGACAGCGTGCGTGCCCTATCTGCCTGCGCCCGAATATCGTGCTGTTTAGAGTGCCAACGCTGATTGTGGGCGTTTCTATCGCTTTGCAAGCCACTCCCAACGACGGAAGAAATCCGTCCGTCGTTGGCTGTGGCTTGAAACACGCTCCCAACGCCCTGGCAAAGCGCGGGCAACGGGAAACGCGCTCCCAGCCAAACCTGCGGGAACAATTCTGCCTCTGCTCCAAGTCAGCTAGGCAAACTGAGGGCCTGCCGGGTGCAGCGCCCGGAAAGACAAGGCGCGATGCAGGAAAGCCAGACAACGACGCTCGCGAACTCCGAACCGCAAACCTTTGCACCGAACGATTCCCGGCAGCCGACCCCGCCCAAAGGGGTCACCAAACAGGGGCTTTTGCAGACATTGGGGCCGGGACTGGTGACGGGGGCCTCGGATGACGACCCCAGCGGCATCGCCACCTACTCGCAGGTGGGGGCGCAGTTTGGGTATGGCATGCTGTGGGCCATGCCTTTTTCCTACCCGCTCATGTGCGGCATTCAGGAAATCAGCGCGCTGATTGGGCGCGTGACCGGGCGAGGAATCGCAGGAAATCTTCGGCGCCACTATGCGCCATGGATTTTGTACACCATTGTCGGCCTGATGCTGGCGGCCAATATAATCAATATCGGCGCGGACATTGGGGCAATGGGCGCGGCGGCATCCCTGCTGACCGGCGGGCCGGCCCTGGCCTTTGCCGCCGTGTTCGCGGTCGCGTCGGTCGCCCTGGAAACGCTGCTGCCGTATGAGAAATACGCGGGCGTCTTGAAGTGGCTGTGCTTGGTGCTGCTGGCGTATGTCGCAACGGTCTTTGTGGTGCATGTGCCGTGGCCGCAGGCGCTGCGCGCAACCGTGGTGCCGTCCCTCCATGTCAACGGCGCGTTTGTCACCAGCCTGGTGGCGGTGCTGGGCACGACTATCAGCCCGTACCTGTTCTTCTGGCAGGCGGCAGCCGAAGTGGATTTGGAAGAAGCCAGCCCGCAGGAAGCGCCGCTCATCCGCCGCCCTGCCGATGCGCGGGCGCAGATGCACCGCATTCGCGTGGACACCTACACGGGCATGGGGGCCTCCAACATTGTGGCGTACTTTATTATCCTGACAGCGGCGGTGGCTTTGCACGCGCACGGCATCACCAACATCCAAACGTCCACGGAGGCGGCCCAGGCGTTGCGGCCTGTGGCCGGGCGGTTTGCGTTTCTGCTGTTTGCGATAGGCATTATTGGAACAGGCCTGCTGGCCGTGCCCGTCCTGGCGGGTTCGGCGGGGTATGCCGTCGGCGAGGCGCTGCGCTGGCCGGTCGGACTGGGGCGCGGCCCGCGCAAAGCCAAAGGGTTCTATAGCATTATCGCCGCAGCGACATTGATTGGGCTGGGCCTGAACCTGGTACACATAGACCCTATCAAAGCCTTGTTCTGGTCAGCGGTCATCAACGGCGTGGTGGCAGGGCCAATTATGATCCTGATGATGCGCATGGCAAGTAATCCCAAAGTCATGGGGCAGTTTACGCTCAGGCGCGGGCAGAAGTTCTGGGGCTGGCTGGCAACCGGCGTGATGCTGCTGGCTGCCGTGGGCTTGTTTGCGACATGGGGGAAATGATTATCAGCACCCAATCTCACGCAAACAGCGCCCCACCTGACGCAAAGCCGCCGAATGGTGTGGGCAGACCTGAAGCAGGCGGCGAGGGCGAAGCCGAAGACCTGGTGGCGCACACTGTGGGCGCGATTGCGTCTCTGCATGTGCAGGCGGAGCAGCGTGTCGGGCGGCACCAGCGCCTGATTGAGACACTGACCAAGCAACTAGGCCGCCCGCGCTTTTACTACTTCGTGCTGGGGTTTGTGGCGCTATGGGTGGGGGCGAATCTGGCGGCGCGCTGGCTGGGCAGGACGCCGTGGGACGCGCCGCCCTTTTACTGGCTGCAAGGCTTAGTAGGCCTGAGCGCGCTCCTAATGACAATTATCGTCTTGATTACGCAGAACCGCCAGGGCCAGACAGCCGAGCGGCGGGCGCAATTAAATCTGCAAATCAGCCTGCTGTCGGAGCAGAAAGTGACCAAGCTCATCGCGCTGGTAGAGGAACTCAGGCGCGACCTGCCCAGCGTCCACAACCGGCGTGACCCCGAAGCCGAGGCCATGACCGAGGCTGCCGACCCTGCTGCCGTGCTGTCTGCCTTGGAAGAAAGCCTGGATGAAGCCGTCGCCGAGGCCGGGCTGGAAACCGACCTGCCCGGACACGCCGCCCCCGACCTTTAGCCGCTGCGCGTTGCCGCAGTCGCCACCCCGCCGCTATGGCTATGCTACCCCGCCGCTATGCGCGCGACCAGCAGCGCAATGTCGTCATTGATGCGGCGGCTGCCGACAAAAGCCCGCGCGTCTTCCAGAATGCCGTCGGCAATGCTGTCTGTGTTATCCGAAGCCCTCGCGTGCCGGGCGGCGATGGCGGCCAGCCCGTCCCAGCCTAGCATGGCATTAGAGTCAGTGCGGGCTTCCACCAGCCCGTCTGTGATCATCACCAAAATATGGCCCGGCTCTAGAAGCATCTCCTGCTGGGTAAAATCATCCAGGCCAATCCCCAGCAGGCTGCCTGTGGGCGAGAGCGGAAGCGGCGCACCCTGGCCGTCTCCGCGCACTAAGATTGGCGGCTCATGCCCGGCATTGGCCCAGGTCAGCAGGCACGTGTTGACATCGTAGACCGCGTACACTGCGGACACAAACGATGTGAGCTGCCCTTCCAATGCCCGCGCCGTGCGCGCGAGTATCTGGGCAGGCCCTTCCTTGGACTCAAAGACGCAGGTGCGCAGGGTTGTGGTTACCAGGGATGTTTGCGCGGCGGCGTCCACGCCATGCCCGGCCACATCGCCGATAACCAGGCCCCAGCGCATGCCTTCGCTATCCAGGGCAAACAAGTCGTAAAAGTCGCCACCAATCTCCATCTGCTTCTCGGCGGGGGCATAGCACGCGCTCAGAAGCAGACGCCCCCCCGCAACGCTGGCAGGCACATCCGGCAGCACGGCCCGGTGCAAAGCGACAGATAAACCCTTGACCCGCTCCAGGTCACGGAACAGCAAACGCTCGCGCCGACGGGTTTCCACTTCTTTCAGACGCGCGGCCCGCTCCCCTTCCGCCGCTAGATGCTCGCGCGCGGCGGCCTCCTGCGCCTCGCGCGTGGCCCGGCGCGCGTCTTCCAAAGCAGATGCCAGCACAACCGCTTGATGCTGCACTTCGTGCTGACGCGCCTCCAAATCCTGCTGCACATGGACATGCCGCCAGATTAAGGCCCCGGTCAGCACCTGCACCGTCAGGCCCGTCCCCAGGTTGAACATGTCTACAAAGGGATTAATGTCATGGTGGACACTGGGGTCTGCGTGGTGCGCAATCAGCCGCAAAACAATAGTCGCAAGCGTCAGCCGGACAACCCAGCGGGGGCGCCATGACCACAAAGTCAGGGCGATGCAGACGTTAAACAGAATGCCGACGTGCAAGTCTTCGCCTGTCAGGCAGTCTGTGACAAACACGGCCAGGGTCAGCAGCGCGATGCCCCAGCCCAGCAGACGCCCGTTAAAGAAAATCGCTGCCCATCCTGGCCGCGCGGCCTGCCCCGGCAAAGGGGGAGATGTCGCGGCAGGCGGCGGCGCTTGAACGGCGTCTGGAACCGAGGGTAGTGCGTCTGGAAGTGATGGGTTGCGCCCGGCGATCATAACACTGCCCCTTTTCCGCGCCTAGAAAGCGGAGGATGGAACTGCGCTTAAGGTCGTCGGCTGCGCGGCCCCGTTACAATCCGTCGTATTTGGAATAGCCTCGGTCGGCCCAGTAATCGGCAGGCTCTTTGTCGGTGTAGCTGATCTTGGTAATAGCCTTGATATTCTTCAGGCCCAGCTTCATCGGCGCGACCAGGCGCAGGGGAGCACCATGCTCCAGTGTCAGCGGCTGCTCGCTTTGCTGCGTCGCCAGCAATGTCTGCGGGTGCTGGGCGGTCGCCATGTCAATGGACACGTAGTACGGGTCCGGGTTGCCGTCGCTGTCCAGATTGACTGATGAATCTAAGCGCACCCACTTCGCGCTTGGGGCGGGCGGGAACTCCCGCATCAGGTCAGCGAGCCGCAGGCCGCCCCACCATGCAATTGCGCTCCACCCTTCCACGCACACAATCCGGGTCACTTGGTCGTGCAGGCCCGCGCGGCGCACGAGACCGTTGATGTCGCCCAGCGACAGATGCTCAATTGTACCCGATGCCAGGCCCGTCAATGTCAACTTCCAGTCCGGCAGATAATCCCCGTCGGGCGTTTGGCCGTCGTAGTTGTTGCGCAAAGTCTGCGGGCTTTGCGCCTGCGCCTTGTCATAGGTCGGCACCGACCGGTCGGATGAGTACAGCGCGGCGGCGACATCGTCGTCAAACGTCAGGGCTTTGTTGAGCACCCGCTCTTTGGCGGCGGTGGTATGGGCATGCTTTGCGCCCAAACGCTGCTGCGTTTCCTCCGGCAGCCCGGCCCAAAAGGCGGCGATTGCCAGGGCGGTGCCCGCTCCGTAAACGAGAAAGCTGCGCCGCGAAATGTTTTGGAGGCGGCTTGGCGCAACCTCCATCGGCACAGGGTCACGCTCCGCCACGCGCTCGCGCCACGACTGCGGGACTTCCGGCTCTGCATCGGGATTATAAATCTTTGCCATACTTACCCATACAAACAGCGCGCGGCATTGGTTCCGTTCCCGCCGGGCATCTGTGAAAGACAACGCCTTGCTACTGACGCGCGCGCAAAAAGGGCCGGGGGTTTATCACCCCCGGCCCTTGTCTTGAAGAATCCACCGCTCTAAGTTTAAGGAACCTACCCCCAGCCCCTCCCGCAACGGGAAGGGAGTAGGATTAGGCTTTTCTTATTTCCCTTGACGCTGCTGTATTGACGCACCAGAAAGGCAAACGACAATTCTCTTACTCCCTTCCCGCTTCTGCACTGGCAGACCTGGAGGGCGGGAGGGGCTGGGGGTAGGTTCCTTAGACTTAGAGCGGGGGGGCCTCCTTCACACTCGCCTACGCATCGTAATACAGGAAGAACTCATACGGATGGGGCCGCAGGGCAACGCCTTCCACTTCCCGCACGCGCTTGTAGTCAATATACGTCTGGATCAGCGACTCGTTGAACACGTCGCCTTTAAGCAGGAAGTCGTGGTCGGCTTCCAGGGCATCCAGCGCATGGGACAGGGTCGGAGGCGTGTGCGCGATGCCCGCTTTCTCTTCGGGCGCGAGTTCGTAGATGTCCTTGTCAATGGGCGGCGGCGGCTGGATTTTGTTCTGGATGCCGTCGATGCCTGCCATGACCATGGCTGAGAACAGCAGGTAGGGGTTGGCCGTGGGGTCGGGCGCACGGAACTCCACGCGCTTGGACTTGGGGCCGCCGACAATCGGGATGCGCACAGCCGCACTGCGGTTGCGGGCCGAGTAAACCAGGTTGATCGGAGCTTCGTAGCCGGGAACCAGGCGGCGGTACGAGTTGGTGGATGCCGCTCCGAAGGCCAGCAGGGCGTTGGCGTGCTTCAAGATGCCGCCGATATAATAGATGGCGGTCTCGGACAGCGAGCCGTAGCCCTTTTCGTCGTAAAAGGCATTCGTGCCGTCTTTCCACATGGAGCACGAGGTGTGCATGCCCGACCCATTGTCCTGGAAGATGGGCTTGGGCATGAATGTCGCCGTGTAGCCGTTCTGCGCGGCGGTGTTCTTGACAATGTACTTGTGCGTCATCAGCTTGTCGGCGATGCGCACCAGGGTGTCAAACTTGATGCCGATCTCGCACTGCCCCGCATTGCCGACTTCGTGGTGATGCACGTCCACGTCAATACCCGCTTCAATCAATGTCAAGACCATCTCGCCGCGCAGGTCGCTCAGCGTGTCGGACGGCGGCGCGGGAAAGTAGCCTTCCTTGGTGCGCATTTTGTACCCCAAGTTCGGCTTTTCGTCGCGCCCGCTGTTCCAGGCCGCTTCGTCCGAGTCGATCTCGTAAAAGCTTTTGTTCGGGCCGGTGGCGTACCGGATGTCGTTGAAGACATAAAACTCGGCTTCCGGGCCAAAGTAGGCGGTATCGGCGATGCCGGTAGACTGAAGATAAGCTTCTGCCTTCTTGGCGATCTGCCGAGGGTCGCGCGGGTACTTTTCGCGCGTGATGGGGTCTTCCACGTCCGCGATAATGGACAAGGTGGCGACCTCGGTGAACGGGTCCATCATGGCCGTTTCGGGGTCGGGGACCAGCAGCATGTCCGACTCGTCGATGGTCTGGAACCCGCGCACGCTGGACCCGTCAAACGGCAGGCCGTCCGTGAAAACGTCTTCTTCAAAGCGATGGGCCGGCAGGGTGAAGTGCTGCCAGGTGCCGGGAACGTCAATAAACTTGACATCCACAAACTTGATGTCCTTGTCCTTGATGAGGGCGAGGACGTCTTTGGGGGATTTAGCCATGAGCGTGTCGTGTCTCCTGTGTTTGATAAAATAGGCGCGATTGTCTGAGAAAACGGACGCAGCAAAAAACGCTTCCCAAGGCCGCGCCCCTGTCCGCCCGCACGGGACGGGCAGGAGCGAGCATCGGGAAACGTCAATGTTTGCCGGGGCGCAGAAACCGTATCGCCCCTAGTATACAAAACGGACGGCGGCTTGTCAAGCGCAAGCCGCCATTTCGCTAAAATCCATCTTTCCCTGCTGCCGGAGCATTGCCGCGGCATTTCGTCGGCATCCCAAAGGCATGCCAAGCGCCTC
>JAABUU010003631.1_pt1 | contig 19388 bp, 20 predicted proteins | sample 5559301 | NCBI WGS metagenome assembly JAABUU01 (sample SAMN10711884, study PRJNA513360) | rock metagenome | isolation source: Antarctica rocks | place: Antarctica: Victoria Land, Richard Nunatak white | reverse complement strand
CGACCAGCAGGGACTCCGGTGCCGCATCCGCGACAATGCGGGGGACGCTCCCCACCGATCGGTGAATGCATATCCGACGCCAGCACCGCCCGGTGCGCCGGGGTGCCCACGGACGTGCCGACCCCGGGAGACCGCGAAGGCGTTGTGTGCTACCCTCCCCATGCTGGCGAACCGGAGCCGTCGGTAAGGGCGGGGAATATGCCGCCGTGCCCGCGCTGCGCAGGGGCTGAGGTGAAGCAGGACGGCCGTATTGGCGAGACGCAGCGCTACCGCTGCCGGTCCTGCTGTCGCACGTTCATCGCCCGCACTGGTACGCCGTTCGCGGGGCATCGCTGGCCGCAGGAAATCAGCGTCACCGCCGTCCGCTGGTACTTGCGCTTCCGGCTGTCCGCCGCCGACGTGCGGGACCTCCTGGCAGAGCGGGGCGGCGACGTCTCCGCGCGGACCGTCCTGTAGTGGGTCCAGCAATGCGCCCCGCTGCTGGCGCGGGCGGGGCGGCGGGCGGCGACGCGTCCGGACGCGCGCTGGTGGTGCGACGAGACGTCTGTGCGCGTGGGCGGGAAGTGGGCCTACCGCTACCGTGCGATCGACGAGTACGGCCAGGTGGTGGATGTCGTGCTGCGCACGCAGCGCGACCTGGGCAGTGCGCGCGCCTGCTTCGTCCTGGCGACCTCTCGCCGCCGCACGACGCCGGAGGAGGTGCTCACCGACAAGCACCCGGCCTACGTCCGGGCGATCCGCGAGGAGGTCCCCGGTGCGGTGCATGTCCAAAGCGGCCTGCCTCGCGCGGGCGGGCCGGACACGAAGGCGATCGAGCGGTCCCACGTCCCGATGCAGGACCGGCTGCGGCCGATGCGCGGGCTCCAGTCGGTCCGCACGGGGCAACGCGCGAGCGCAGGTGTCGCGCGGGCACGGGCGGTGCGGCGGGGCCAGGTGACCACGCCGGACACGGTGTTCGGCGACAGTGCCGGACCACACGCGCGGGCGCGCGCCACCGTGACGACCTGCACGTGGCTCGCCGATGGCCTGCGCGTCGCCGCATGATCCCGACGCGGCACCCCGGTGCCGCCTCACCACTGCGCCGCCCACCCGATGAGCACACGACAACTTCGCGGCCTCAACGACTCAACAATCGGGCGGAGAACGCGCACCAGCCGACCAGGGAGCGGGAGCGGCGGATGCGGCGCTTCAAGAGCCCGGGGCATGCGCAGCGCTTCCTCGCCGCCTTTGGCCCGATCGCTTCCCTGTCCTGGCTCCTAATTCATCCCCCTTCGCCCCTCGCCGAAATCTACTATGCCGATAGGCCGTGGCGCGGCTAGAATCCCGCCTGGGAGGTTCAGGGGTGCCCCCGGCGGAGTGCGGGACGGAGTGAGGGAGGAACGATCTGATGATGCTTCTGCGTCGGTGCCGCCATCGGCTGACCGGGATCGGCGCCGGCCTGCGGCACGCCGTCCGCGGCTTCCTCGGGGCGCGGCCAGCGACCGCGCACGCCACGGGGACCGGCGCGGACCTCCTGCGTGGCCGAGCGCAGCTGCTCGCCGAGAACGCCCTCCTGCGCCATCAGCTGATCGTGCTGCGCCGAGGTGCCGTGCGCCCGGCCATGACCGCGACCGACCGGGCGGTCATGGTGCTCCGCGCCTGGCGCGAGGCGCTGCTCGTCGTCCAGCCCGCGACGTTGCTGCGCTGGCACCGCGCGGGCTTCCGGGCGCTCTGGCGGCGGAAGTCCCGCCCGGGGCCGGGTCGGCCCCCGCTCGCCGCGGCGACCGTCACCCTGATCCGGCGCATGGCGGCGGACAACCCGCGCTGGGGGGCCGAACGGATCCGTGGCGAACTCCTGAAGCTGGGCCTCAGGGTGGGCAAGCGCATCATCCAGACGCACCTGCGCGGGTCCCGCGCCCCGCGTCCGCGCGGGCAGGCCTGGGCGACCTTCCTGCGCAACCACGCCGGCGCGATCTGGGCCTGCGACGTCCTCCCGGTCACCGACCTGACCTGCCGCCCGCGCTACGCCTGCTTCGTCATCGCGCTCGAGACCCGCCGCGTGGTGCATGTCGGCGTGACGCGCCACCCGACCGACGCCTGGGTCGCCCAGCAGCTGCGCGAGGCCACGCCCTTCGACCAGCGCCCCCGCTCCCTGATCCGGGACAACGACGCCAAGTACGGGCCGCGCTGCACCCGGTTGGCCGCCGCAAGCGGGATCCGTGTCCTACGCACGCCCGTCCGCGCGCCGCAGGCCAACGCCGTGTGCGAGCGGTTCCTGGGCAGCGTGCGCCGCGAGTGTCTGGAGCACCCCCGCATCTTCGGCGAGCGCCAGCTCCTCCGTCTGCTCCGGGAGTACGTCGCGTTCTTCAACCGGGCGCGGCCGCACCAGGGCCTCGGGCAAGCGACCCCCGAAGCGTTACCGGCGGAGACCAAGCACTGCGCGGGCCCGGTACGCGCGGTGCCGGTCCTGGGTGGCCTGCATCATCGGTATGAGCGCGCCGCGTGAGGCCGACGGATGCATTTCCAGCCAGGACACCGGACGAGGGGACGCGACGGCCACGGCGTTGGCGCTACGTGTCGGTGGGGGGAGATGGCGAGCGTTACCCTGCGCGCAGGGCGTCGCTCGCGGTCCCGCATCCCGGCGCGGGTCGGTGGGGCGATAGCGGTGTGCGGGCCGAGAATGCCGCCCGGCCTCTCGGGGCGACCGGGCGACACGACCGGCGCATCCGGGAGTCGCGATCGCCCCGCGACTGCCACCGGATAGGGGCAGTGTGACACGGGCGGGTGGTGTTTCGGTGGAGGACGGCAACGCGGGTCACGCGCACCGCCGGACACGGGACCGCTGCCCGGGCTGGATGCAGCGCCCGGGCGGCGTCGAGATCCTCGCCCGGTGCGAGCAGGTCGCCCCACGCGTTGGCCCAGGCGACGACGCGATCGCCGCCCCGGGCCTGCCACCCCCGATCGCGCCCGCCGACATCCCGCGCGCCTTGAGGAGCCCGGCCGGATACCCGGCGAGCAGCGCGCGCCCGGCGTTCATCGCCACCGACTGATCCCGCCCCGCCGACCTGTGCCGCCGCACCCGTGGCGGGTCACCTCCGTGCGCCGCGAGGGGGCCGCGACCGGCGTCTGGTCGCCCAACGAGTGAGGCACCGACGGCGCGTCCGGCGCCACAGCCGCGCGCCCCGCGCGCCCCGCGCCCCGCCGGCGTGCGTCGGGTCCTGGTGGGGGACCGCCAGTCGAGGAGGGTGCCGGGCCCCGCAGTGGCACCCCCCACCGCCCGAGTTCGGCCATCACGCGCCGGTCCGACCGTCGCCGAGCGCGACGGCGGGGAGGAAGCGGACGCCGCCGCCGCACCGCTGCTTGGCGGCGTACATCGCGCGGTCGGCGCGGGCGAGCAGCGCCGCCGCCAGGCCCAGGCTGTAGCCGAGCGCCGGCGGCGGGGCGCCGGCGCGGTCGCGCGCCGGGCCGGGGTAGGCGGCGAGCGCCGCCGCCAGCCGGTCCACCGCCGCCCCGGCCGCCCCCGCAGCGGCACCCGGCAGGACGACCAGGAATTCGTCCCCACCGAGCCGCCCGACGTCTCCCCAGTCGCCCGCGCTGGCCGCCAGTAGCCCGGCCATGGTCGGCGAGGATCCGGTCGCCCGCGGCGTGGCCGCAGCGGTCGTTGACCCCCTTGAAGCCGTTCAGATCGACCAGCAGGATCGACACCGGCATCGCCGCGCCCGCCCCGCCCAGGGCGGCGTCGAGCGCCGCGAGGATGCCCCGCCGGTTCAGCAGGCCCGTCAGCGGGTCGCGCGTCGCCTGCGCGGTCAGCCGCGCCACCAGCGCGGCGTTCTCGAGCGCCGCCGCCGGCGCGGCCAGGTTCGCCAGCAGGCGCAGGTCCGCCGCGCCCAGCTCGCCGACGCCCCCCTCCAGGTTGAGCACGCCGAGGACCCGCCCGGCGCGGGCCAGCGGGACCGACGCCTGGGAGCCGATCTGCGCCTCCGCGAAGCGGTAGCCGGGGTGGCGGCGGCCGTCGCGCACCAGGGTCGGGCGGCCGTCGCGCGCGACCCGCCCGGTGATCCCCTCGCCGAGGGCCAGCGCGGTGATCGGGGTGGCGTACCCCACCTGGGCGCGCAGCCGCAAGCACCCGTCCTCCACCAGGAAGACGCTGGCGTAGCGGTAGGCGAAGCGCGCGGCCAGGCCCGCGACCAGGGCGCGCAGGAGCCGGTCCGGGTCGCGCTCGCCGGCGAGGAGGGTGGCGAAGTCGTAGAGGGCGCCCAGGCGGGCCGCCCGCCGCCGCGCCCAGCACCGGGCGAGGGGGCGCAGCGGGCCGCGTCCGCCCGCCCCTCGCCCGGCGTCCTGTCGTCGCGCGCACTCGCGCCCCATGTCGCGTGTCCCCATCGCTACGTCGCCGATTCACCCCCACGAGCGCGGCGGTCATCGCTCATCGTAGCAAGAAATCTGCGTTTACACCCTGGCCCGATGGTCACGTCCCCCCGGACACTCCGAGGTATGGATGAGCGGGGGACGGACGACCCATTAGTACGCTTCGGCGCGCGGCCGCGCGAGCTGCGCCGCGCCCGCGCCCTGTCGCGGTTCGCCCGCTCGGAGCGGGCGGGCCTCGACCACTCCTGCGTCCCCGACCGCGAGCGCGGGCGGCTGAACAGCACCCCGCGGATCATCCACAAGCTCGCCACGGCGCTGGGCGTCGAGCCGAGCGAGCTGTTCCGGTCGCCCGCCGACACCCCGGTCAGCCAGCGGACCTGCTGCATCGCCGGGGAAGTGAGCCAGGCGGCGCGGACGTGTTCGACGTGCCAGCACCGGCGTCCGCATTCCGCACCCTTGCAGGTGCAGTAGATGTCGCCGTTCGTGGTGTCCAGCGCGACGATGTTGACGCGGCCGGCGTCGTGCGTGGAGGGGGCGGCGAACGCGACGATCCCGGTGACGTGATCGGCGGCGACGAAGGCCAGCGCGGTGGCGGTGTGCTGCGGGGCGGTCCGGGCGCTCATGGTATACTCTGCCTCTCCGGGGGTATCCCCCCTTGTGTTGCGGCCTCACCGTTTGCTTACCAGGGCGTAGCGGTGAGGCCTCTTTGCATGTAGCTCAATCTTGCTACATCATTATTATAATCTAATGGCAAGAATCGTCAAAAGGAGGGTATAATGGGGTTATAATAAGCATAAAAGGAGGTTAGCGTGGATAAATTAGGCGAGCGATTGAAGCAACTCCGCAAGCGCCGCGTGATGACACAGGAAGCGCTGTCGCAGTCCTCCGGTGTAACCGAGGCGACTATCTCCCGAATTGAAAAAGGCCGAACCGGCCCGACTCGACAAAGCACCGTGATCAAGCTCGCAGGTGCACTCGGGGTTGAGCCCTCTTATTTGCTCTTTGGCGATGGGGATCAAGACGAGGGAAAAGAACTGGCGGCGGCGTGAGCTAAGCACGCCGCCGCCGCTGCGCACGATGGGTCTGAGGCATCGTGCGCGAAGGGATTCTACCGGGATGACAGCGGACCAGTTCGGCGCACCGTTACGGTTCGAGCGCGACCCGCGCCTGCAGCGACTCGATAAGTTCGTCGGCACCTGGCGGCTGCACCATCGGGCGCTCGATACCGGCGAGGAGTGGGGCGGCCAGGACACCTACGACTGGCTGGCGGGGGGCTTCTACCTCGCCTCCCACCATGAGGAGTTCGGGCGCGATATCACCGGGATCATGCTCATCGGCTACGAGCGCGCGTGGGGCAGCGCCACGCCTAGTCCCGACCTGATCGGGCACTGGTTCGAGGGCAGCACCGGGAACCATTTCCGCTACGTGTGGGAAGTGGGCGACGACGCCTACACCTTCTGGTTCGGGGAGCAGGGTGGCGAGGCGTCTTTCCACGGCACGTTCAGCGCGGATCGCCGCACGATCACCGGAGCCTGGTGGTGGCCGGGGGGTGGCTACGAACTGACCATGACCAGGATCGCGCCCACTGGGGATGCGGAGCCCGCCAACCCGACCACCGAGGAGCTCGAGGATCGCGGTTAGTCGGCAGGTGGGCGGGGGCCGCAGGCGAGCGGCGGAGGGAGGAGAGCATGATCGCGGACAGCAACAACGCGCGCTGGGACGCGCTCCGGGGCAGCTACAGCGCGGAGTGGATCGCCGCCGTACGCGGCCTCGACCTGATCGCCCGCAACGTCGCCCTGCTCGCGGCCGAGTGCCGTGACTCCGGGATCGCGGAGGCGGCGACCGTCGGCGAGATCGCGCGGGAGTTCGGCGGGCTCCCCCTGAGCTACCGCCCGCACGCCGACGCGCCGAGCGTCGGCCTCCAGACCGTCCGCACCCTGCGCGACGCCGGCCTCTGGCCCTGGCAGCTCGTGCTGCGGGCGTGAGCGGACGAAGGCCTGGGGCGGGCCGGTGTGCGCGTGCCCGCGCCGCTGGCATCGGACTGGACAACGATCAGGCGCAACGTGGCCGCCGTCTGGCGGCGTGGGGAGGGCGATGCGTGCCGACAACACGGGTGCCGTCGCACTCGACCATCTCTACGCGGCGATGTCCTGCCTGATGCTCCTCGCCGAGTCGGGTAGCGGCGGCGCGGGTCGCCCGCATCGGGCAAGAGGAACTGTGGCCCGCCATCGCCCACCTCGGGGGCGATCAGCAAGCCTTCGCCGAGTGGCGGATGCGACGCGAGCAGGCGGGCCAGGCGCGGCGGCCGCAGAGGCTTGTTGCGGTCGATAAGGAGTAGTCGCCGTGGAGGAGCTGCACGCCGCGATCGCCGCCCACCTGCGGTGCCAGCGCCCGGCCCCGCCGGGCCGCCGGGCCGATCCGCCGCCCCGGGAGGAGCGCGAGGTGGCGATCTACGCCCGCGCGGCGACGATGACGCAGGGCAATCGCACCGCCCTGGAGTCGCAGATTGCGGCGTGCCAGTCATATGCGGCGCGGCGCGGGCAGCTGGCCACGGCGATCTATCAGGAGGTGATGGGCGGCGACACGCTCGATCGCCCGCGCCTGGCGGCGTTGCGCGCCGCCATCGCGCACGGCTGGGTCGCGGCGGTCCTCGTGACCACGCCCGACCGCCTGACGCGCGACCCGGCGCTCTTCGCGGCGCTGCGCGCCGAGTGGGCGGCGCTGGGCGTGGCGATCATCGCGGTAATGGGGGCGGGATGACACAGCAACGCCAAGAGCTCCGGCCCATCGCCGCGATCTACTGCCGCGTCTCCACCGGCACGCCGAGGACCTCCCGCGCCACACGGCGACGGGGGGCGCGCGTTTTCGTCCCGCGAGCGACATTGCCGACCTGCCGGGAGCCCTTCCGGCGAGCGGCGCTGTCGCCTGCGGCACATGGTGGCGTCGCGGTCCCCGCTACAACTCCTCGTGCTCGAGTACCCGCGCGGTCCGCTTGGCCTCCATCAGCGCGTCGCGGCGCTGCTCGAACGCCTCCTGCGCCGCGAGATAGGCCCGCTGGAGGCGCTCGGCCTCCCGTTGCAACCGCGCCACCTCTGCTTCCAGCGCGTCCTCCTGCTGTTCGGCCTGGACCACCCGCTCGTCCGCGCCCATGACGCCCCCCTCGCTGTCGGCCCTCGCGCCCTTCGCCCGCCGACCCAGCAGGATTCGTGCCCGCCACCCCTGTCGTGCCGCGCCGAAACACCATCGCCCTGCCGCGCCGCAGCGCCGAGGTGGTGTGGTATCGCCTCCCGCTCGGCGCGGTTCTGGGTGACGCGGGCGATCGCCGTCTTGGGGATCACCCGCCCCCGACGACGCTGCCCCCGCGCGCCCCCGCGATCATCCCGATCGGCACCTCGTCCGCGCCGGACGGGCGCAGCCCCTTGCGCGGCGCATGCTGCGCCATCATGGCCCGCCCCTCGCGCTCGCCCACCACCTGACGGCCTCAAGACCGCCACCCCCCATCATGCCATCACGGTGGGGAGGACGTCTGTCCTGTACGCATATGTACACGCCGTGCCAGCCCCCGATGTGCCACTGGCCGGGCCGACCGGGCTACGCGCTCGGCCCGGTCATCGGGGGGCACCATCGGCATCCCCCGGGATCCCCCCGAGCGACGCGCGTGGCCCGCCGCACAGCAGCAGCACCAGGTCGGCGGTCCGCTCGTCGGCGCACGCCAGGCGCGCCGCGCTGCGGCGGCGTCCTCGTTATCCTCGCCCCGGGTGTCGGCGGCATCGATCACCACCAGCATCCGGGGCCGGTCGTCGATCGCGCGCCCACCGCCCGGCTGCCGGAGGGGCGCGGGGCAGACGGATCGCCCGCCCCCGCCCGGACCCTTCTCCTATTGTCGCCCGGCGCGCCCGTGCGCTACGCTCCTTTCGCCGGGGATCGGGGCCGCGCCTGCCCGGCCGGGACCGGTCACCACCGAGAGGATACCCGCCCGTGAGCACTGCCCCCGCCCCGATCCTGCACGACCCCGATCGCCTCGCCGCCCTGCGCCAACTGGCGTTGCTCGACGCGCCGGAGGAGGCGGCGTTCGCCCGGCTCGCGCGCCTCGCCACCGCCCTGCTCGGCGTCCCGGTCGCGCTCGTCGCCCTCGTCGACGCCGACCGCCAGTTCTTCGCCGCGCAGGTCGGCCTGCCCGAACCCTGGGTGTCACAGCGGCAGACCCCGCTCTCCCACTCGGTCTGCCAGCATGTCGTCGCCAGCGGCGCGCCGCTCGTCGTCGCCGACGCCCGGGAGCACCCCCTCCTGCGCGACAACCGCGCCATCCCCGACCTCGGGGTGGTCGCCTACGCGGGCGTGCCGCTCGTCGATGCGGCGGGGCAGGCCCTCGGCAGTTTCTGCGCGATCGACGGCGTCCCGCGCGCCTGGACCGCCGCCGAACTCGCCCTGCTGCGCGACCTGGCGGATCTGGCGCAGGACGCGCTCGCCCACCGGGCGCTGGTGCGCGAGGCGTGGCGACAGGGCGAGGCGCAGGCGGCCCTGCTCGACGCGGCCGGGGAGGGTGTCTGGGCACTCGACGCGGCCGGGCGCTGCACCTTCGCCAATCCCGCCGGGGCCGCCCTGCTCGGCCTCGCCCCCGCGCAACTCGTCGGTCGCGACCTCCACGCGCTGCTCGACCCGCGCGGCGTCGAGGGGTGCCCCTATCCGCGCGCCACCTGGCCCCTCCTCGCCGCCCTCCGCGACGGCGAGACGGTCCGCGTGGCGGGCGAGACCGTCCGGGGGCGCGATGGGGCGCGCGTGCCGGTCGAATACTGCGCCGCCCCGATCGCCGCGGCCGTCGGCAGCGCCGGGGCGGTCGTGACGGTGCGCGACATCGGGCACCGCGTGCGCGGGGAGGCCGCGCTGCGGGCGAGCGAGGCGCGCCACCGCGCCGTCGTCGACACCGCCCACGACGCAATCGTGACGATGGGCGCGGACGGGCGGATCCGGACCTTCAATCCAAGCGCCGAGCGGATCTTCGGCCTCGCCGCAGCGGCGGCCGTCGGCGCGCCGCTGACCATCCTGATGCCGGAACGCCATCGCACCGGCCACGCGGCGGGGCTCGCGCGCCACCGCGCGACCGGGGAGCTGCGGGTGCAGGGCCGGGTGCTCGCGCTCGTCGGGCGGCGCCGGGACGGCAGCGAATTCCCGCTCGAGCTGACCATCGCCGCCTGGCGGGACGGCGACGAGACCGCCTACACCGGCATCCTGCGCGACGTCACCGAGCGCCACGCCGCGGCGGCGGCGCTGGCGGCGAGCGAGGCGCGCCTGGCCGAGGCGCAGCGGGTCGCCGGGCTGGGGAGCTGGGAGTTCGACTACGCGACGCGCACGCTCAGCTACTCCGACGAGGCCTTCCGCCTCGGCGGGCACGCCCCGCAGGCGTGGGTGCCGACGCCCGAGCGCTTCCTGGCGACGGTGCACCCCGCCGACCGGGCGCGGGTCGGCCTCTTCCTGGCGCACGCACGCGCGGGCGCGGAGCCGGTCGCGCTCGACTACCGCCTGGTGCGCCTGGACGGGGCGGTGCGGGTCGTCCACCAGCGCGCGGCGCTCCTGCGCGACGTCACCGGGCGACCGCAGACGCTGGTCGGCACGGTCCTCGACGTGACCGAGCAGCGGGCGCTGGAGGCGCGGCTGGCGCACCAGGCGGCGCACGACGCGCTGACCGGGCTGCCGAACCGCGCGCTCTGCCTCGACCGCCTCGGGCAGGCGCTCGCCGCCGCCCGGGCGGGGGCGCCGCCCGGCGCGGTCCTCTTCCTCGACCTCGACCACTTCAAGGATGTCAACGACAGCCGCGGGCACGACGCGGGCGACCGCCTCCTGGTCGCCGTGACCGCGCGGCTGCGCGGCACGTTGCGCGAGCGGGACACCCTGGCGCGCCTCGGCGGCGACGAGTTCGCCGTGTTCCTCGCCGGGACGGCCGACGCGGGCGCGGCGGCGCGGGCGGCGGAGCGCCTCCTCGCGGCCCTCGCCGCGCCGTTTGCCCTCGACGGGCAGGCGCATACCACGGGCGGGAGCGTCGGCATCGTCCTCGCGACCGCCGGCTACGACCGGCCCGAGGACGTGCTGCGCGACGCGGATGTGGCGCTCTACCGCGCGAAGGACGCGGGGCGGGGCGGCTACGCCCTCTTCGACCCGGCGATGCAGGCGCAGCTCCTCGACCGCCTGGCGCTGGAGCGCGACCTGGCCGGCGCGCCGGCGCGCGGCGAGCTGCGGGTCCACTACCAGCCGAAGGTGGACCTCGCGACCGGGCGCGCGACCTTCCTCGAGGCGCTCGTGCGCTGGCAGCACCCGACCCGCGGCCTCGTCCCGCCCGGCGCGTTCATCCCGCTCGCCGAGGAGGCCGGGCTGATCGTGCCGCTCGGGCGCTGGGTGCTGGCCGAGGCGTGCCGCCAGGTCGTCTCCTGGGGCGTGGCCTACCCCGACGCGGCGGCCCCGGCGCTCGCCGTCAACCTGTCGCCGCGCCAGTTCCGCGACCCCGGCCTGGTGGCGGACGTGGCGGCGACCCTCGCCGCGACCGGGCTGCCCGCCGACCGGCTGACCCTGGAGGTGACCGAGTCGGCGGCGATGGAGCGGATCGAGGAGACGCTCGCCACGCTGGGGGCGCTCAAGGTGCTGGGGGTGCGGCTCGCGCTCGACGACTTCGGCACGGGGCATTCCGCGCTGGCGTACCTCCAGCAGCTGCCGCTGGACACGCTGAAGATCGACCGCGGCTTCTTCCGCGACACCCCGCAGAACCGGGCGATCGTGGGCGCGGTGACCGCCCTGGCGCACGGGCTGGGGCTGGACGTGACGGCGGAGGGGCTGGAGACGGCGGCGCAGGTGGCCTGGGCGCGCGCGGCGGGCTGCGACCGGGGCCAGGGCTTCTACTTCGCCCGCCCGCTGCCGGCGGAGACCATCGCGGCGCTCTGGGGGGCGGGGCTGACGTTCGACCTCCCCGCGGGCCGGTCGCCCGAGCCGGTACCCGTCGCCGCACCGCCGACGGCGGCGATCCGGGCGACCGCGCCCGGCGCATCGGCGTAGGCCGTGCCGTGGGGATGGTGCCCTCCCGCCGCGCTGGCGCATGCCGGTTGGCCGCCGCCGGGTCGCCGGTTGCCGGGTCGAACGGGCTGCCGCGCCAGGACAGCGGCGTCGCCAGGGGATCCGCGTTGCCGTCGACGCCGCAGTCCTCCGACGGACAGGTGCTCCCCCGCCGGGCAGGTCGCCCCCCGCACGCCCGGATCGCACCGCAGCAGGCGCACGACGACGCGGCGATGCCGCCAACCGTCGCCGCAGTCGTACGCGTACCGGAGGGTCGTCCCAACACCGGTGGCGACTCGTGTGCTTCATCATGCGGGCATGTTCTTGTGTTGGCGAGAGCGATATGTCGTCTGTAGTCGGGGCGTGGTGACCTCTGGCATCAGCCAAATAGCGGTGTCGCCCGCCGGCTTTGAAGACACGCACCAGGGCCTGAGCGGCCCGCTGGGAAACGGGACCTCTAGGTGATAGACGTCCCCGACGGCTCGCGCTACCCTTACCAATAGTGCACGTCCGCGACACCAGGTGCGCTGACTGGCACCATGGGGTCAACGGACCGGCGCGCCCCCGTAGAGGACAAGGGTGGCATACGGATGGAGCGGAGCGGCGACACCGGCGGACACCGTGCCATGGCAGCGGGCACGCGACGCGCGCCCGGCTGCGAGCCGCGCGACCGGTACCACCACGCCCACGATGCGGTCGGCGCGGGGGTCTCCCGCGCGTGTGCCCCCGGCGGCGCGACGCGCGTGCCGCGTACCCGGAGCGACGATGGCGAGTGATGCTGGCGGTGCTCTCCGCGACCCCGCGCGGCTCGCCGCCCTGCGCGACCTGGAGCTCCTGGATACCCCCGACGAGGTGGCCCTGGACCGGCTGACGCGCCTGGCCGCCCGGCTCCTCGGCACGCCGATGGCGTTCGTCTCCCTCGTCGACGCGGACCGGCAGGTCTTCAAGAGCCGCGTCCTCCCGGCGGCGCTGGGCGACCTCCGCGACCTCCCGCTCGCCTCTTCCTTCTGCCGCCACACCCTCGACGCGCGCGCGCCGCTGATCATCGACGACGTGCGCGACCACCCCCTGGTCGGCGACAACCCGGCGATCGCCGCGCTCGGCGCCGCAGCCTACGCCGGCATCCCCCTGCTCACCGCCGCCGGGCACGCCCTCGGCACCCTCTGCGTCGTCGACACCCGGCCGCGCGCCTGGACCGCCGCGGAGATGGCGACCCTCGCCGATCTCGCCGCGGCGGTGCTGACCGAGATCGAGTTGCGCGCCGCTCGCCGTGATCTGCAACGGCAGGTCGCGCAACGGACCGCCGCGCTGCGCGCGAGCGAGGCGCGCTTCCGCGCCCTGGCCGAGCACGCCTCGGACCTCGTGCTGCTGCTCGACGCCGACGGGCGGATTCGCCACGCCAGCCCGTCGACCGCGCGGGTGCTCGGACACGCCCCCGCGGCGCTGGTCGGCACCGACTCCTTCGCGTATATCCACCCGGACGACGCGGCGCGCGCCCGGGCCACCTTCGCCAGCGACACGAGTCGCCCCGGCGGCGCCGCCCCGCTCGCGCTGCGCCTGCGGCACCATGACGGCTCCTGGCGCCACCTGGAGGTCGTCGCCAACAACCTGCTCGACGACCCCGACATCCGCGGCGTCGTGATCAACTCCCGCGACGTCACCGCGCGGCGGGAGGCGGAGGACGCGCTGCGCGCGAGCGAGGCGCGCTTCCGCTCGCTGGTGCAGCACGCCGGCGACCTGATCACCCTGGTCGCCGAGGACGGCACGATCCGCTACGAGAGCCCCTCGCTCGAGCGGATCCTCGGGTACCGGCCCGAGGAGCGCGAGGGCCGCTCGCTGCACGAGTTGCTGCACCCGGACGACCTGCCGCTGCTGCTCGCCGCCGCCAGGCAACTCCGGCGCACGCCCGGGGTCGGGGCCGCGCTGGAGCTGCGCCTGCGCCACCGCGACGGCTCCTGGCGGTATCTGGAGGGTGTCGGCACCAACCTGCTGGCCGACCCGGCGGTCGGGGCGATCGTCCTCAACGCGCGCGATGTCACCGCGCGCCGGATGACGGAGGCGGCGCTGCGGCGACAGAACGCACACCTGGCGGCGCTGGGCGAGGCGGGTCGCGCGCTCGGCGGCGTCCTCGACCTCGACCGCGCCCTCGACCGCGCCTGGGTGCAGATAGCCCGCGTGGCCGATGTCGTCGACGGCTGGATCGCGCTGCACGACGAGGCGGCGGAAACGCTGGATTTTGGCCTCTTCGTGCAGCGCGGGACGCGCCACGCCCCCTGGGAGGATCGGCAGCGGCGAGATATGGGCGGCCTCGGCTGGACTATCATCGATGCGGGCCGACCGCTCCGCGTCGATGACTACGCAGCGGAATGCCGCCGCCGCGGCGTGCCCACCAACGGGCCCTTGGGCGCGGCAGCGGGTATCGCCTGGCTCGGACTGCCGCTCGTCGCCGGTGGCCGCGTTATCGGCGCGCTGGCTGTCTGGCGTGCGTCGACACCATTCGCGGATGAGGAGGAGGCCACGCTCACCACGCTCGCCGGGCAGGTGGCCGCCGCGCTGGCGAACGCCCGGCTCTACGCGACCGCCCGGGCGGAACTGGCCGAGCGGATCAATGCGGAGGAGGCGCTGCGCGCGAGCGAGGCGAGCCTGGCGGCGGCGCAGGAACTCGCGCATCTCGGCAACTGGGAGACCGACCTGGCGACCGGGGCGGCGCGCTGGTCCGCCGAGGCCTTCCGCATCTTCGGCCTTGCCCCGGGGGCGGCCGCGCCGTCGTATGCCGCGTTCCTGGCCGCGGTGCACCCCGACGATCGGGCGCGGGTGGGCCGCGAGGCCGACGAGGCCGCCACGTCCCTGGAGCCCCGCAGTCACGAGTACCGCGTCGTCCGCCCCGACGGCACCGTCCGCGTCGTGCACGACCGGTCGCACGTCATCTTCGACGCCGCCGGTCGGCCGGTGCGCCGACTGGGCGCGCTCCTCGACATCACCGAGCGTCAGGCGCTGGAGCGGCAACTGGCACACCAGGCCTTCCACGACCCGCTGACCGGGTTGCCGAATCGCGCGCTCTTCCTCGACCGCCTGGGACACGCCCTCGCCCGCGGGGGGCGCGCGGGGGCGGCGGTCGGGGTGCTCCTCCTCGATCTCGACGGCTTCAAGCATGTCAACGACTCGCTCGGCCACGATGCCGGCGACCGGCTGCTCGTCGCCTTCGCCGCGCGCTTGCCGGGCTACTGCCTGCGGCCCAGCGACACGCTGGCCCGCCTCGGCGGCGACGAGTTCGTCGTCCTGCTGGAGGACCTGCGCGACCCGGGCGCGGCGACGCGCCTCGCCGCGCGACTCGTCACCTGCCCCGCGCTGTGGGCACCCTACCCGCTCGACGGGCGCGAGGTGAGCATCCGCGCCAGCGTCGGGGTGGCCCTCGGCCGGCCCGGCGCGGCCGATCCCGGCGGCCTGCTGCGGGAGGCCGACACCGCGCTCTATCGCGCCAAGGCGGCGGGCAAGGGCGGTTACGCCGTCTTCGACCCGGCGATGAACGCGGCGGCGGTGGCGCGGCTGGAGCTGGAGGCCGACCTGCGCCGGGCGGTCGCGCGCGGCGAGCTCGCGGTGCATTACCAGCCGCTGGTGGCGCTGGCCGACGGGCGGATCCGCCGCGCGGAGGCGCTGGTGCGCTGGCACCACCCGACGCGGGGACCGGCCGCGCCCGCCGCCTTCATCCCCCTGGCCGAGGAGACCGGGCTGATCCGCGAGGTGGGGCACTGGGTGCTGGGGGCGGCGTGCCGCCAGGCGGCGACCTGGCGGGCGGTGTACGGCGACCGCGCCCCGGTCGTCTGCGTCAACCTCTCGGCGCGCGAGTTCGGGGATCCGGGCCTGGTGGCGGCGGTGGCGGGGGCGCTCCGGGACGCCGCCCTCGACCCGGCGGGGCTGGAGCTGGAGATCACCGAGGGGGCGCTGATGGGCGACGCGCCCGGCACGCTCGCCACCCTCTGGCAGCTCCGGGACCTGGGGGTGGGGCTGGCGGTGGACGACTTCGGGACCGGCTACTCCTCGCTGGCCTACCTCAAGCGCTTCCCGGTCGACACGCTCAAGATCGACCAGGCCTTCGTCGCCGGGCTGGGGGCGGACACCGAGGACACCGCGATCATCGGGGCGATCATCGGCCTGGCGCACGCGCTCGGGTTGGCGGTCGTCGCCGAGGGGGTGGAGACGGTGGACCAGGTGGCGGGGCTCCGCCGGCTGGGCTGCGACCTCGCCCAGGGCTACCACTTCGCCCGCCCGCTGCCGGCGGCGGAGCTCGACGCGCTGCTGGCTGCGGGGCCGCGGCCGCTCCCGGACCCGCCGACCGCGCCCGGGCACCCGACACCCACCACGGGGGCGCTGCGCCAATGGCGCGCCCGCCGCCCGCGCCCCGGCCCGCCGCCGCACGTCGATCCCTGCGCCCGGCCTGCCGCCCGGCGCCCCTAGTACACTAAGGCGGAAATCCACCTGTAGTTGAAGTGGCTTCTCGTGAGTCTCTCGCGATGCGAATGCTCCGAACACAGGTCGAATATCGGCATAAAGCTTGACGTGAACAACGTCGTTTTCGAAAAGACCCTGAAACTCCTGACATACTCTGGAGGAGCAGCTATCCCGGAGAAAATGCGGTCCTAGAAAAAACTGATGATACCCTACCCAAAGCTAGAACCTCATGAGCCTGAGAAGTAGTACTGAACAACCTCATGCACAATTCTCAACCGATGCGCTTGGCATACTCCGCTGGTGTCTTGCCAACCATGGCTTTGAAGTCTTTGATAAAATGTGCTTGATCGAAGTATCCGAGATCTAAGGCCAGCATAGGCCAATCCTCCACCTCACCGTGAGCCAGTTTTTGGGCAGCTTCGTGAAGACGGTAGCGTTTGATCACCCATTTAGGACTGACACCGACATAGTGATTGAAAAGTCGCTGCAACCATCTTTTGTTCAGGCTCAGCCGATCTACTACGTCATCAACCTTGATAATCGTTCCATCGGCGGTGATAGAGTCGATGATCTTGTTAACCACCGCGACATTCTCATCATGCTCTGGTAACCGCTCTCGGAGAAAATTTTCTGCAACGTTGCTCATCTTTTCTCCATCGTTTAACGAGAGAATCATTGTTTCCAGTGCTAGAGCATCGGTGCCGAAGACATCTGAGAGACCGATTGAGCTATTTGTGAACCTGGAAATAGGGGTTTTCACAAAGGGATAAAAAGCGCCAGGTCTGAATTTAACGCCAAATGCCCGACCTTTATCTTTGAGCAAGACTGAAAATTTCCCCGTGATGACCCCGAAGAGGTTCGACTTCTCTTTTTCAATGACCAGATGAACCGTAGGATAGGGAAGGTTCTCAGAGAGGTAGGATTCTTGGTCTCTGCGATCCCAAGTGACAATCCAGTAGTGTTCTACGAAGAACTTCAAATCTTCGGATGGTAAAAGTCGGGAAAGCTGAAATTTCTTTTCCCCTACCTTCGGATTCAAGATGCCACCCGGTTCCCCGACTGCTGATCTCGTCATATCACTCACTCTCAGCGTAGCTCACACAATGTTTCCGAAACGTGTCAAATACCCCATGCGCTTCTCGGAGCACTCTGAGCCATGGATTTGATGGTGCAATTCCAGGAGAAGAGAATCACTAGATGTTCATATAGCAGCACGAAAGTTCTCAAGTGTCGCGTTTTTACAATACGTGCGCTATTCACGTGCTATAGTTGTTCCTATCTCAGGGCTTGCAGTTCTTCGCCTGGACTCATGCTCCTCCTTTACGTCGTTGAGGCTCCATACGCCGCGCCTCTAAGATCCCCATTGAATAGGTGCATTTGCAAGAAACTATCGGAGAAAACATGAAAAACACATTGATCGCTCAAGCACACATTACCATCAGCGCTCCCATTGCCAAAGTATGGGATGCGCTCGTCAATCCCGAAATGATCAAGCAATACATGTTCGGCACGAACGCCGTCTCGGATTGGAAAGAAGGAAGTCCAATTGTTTGGCAAGGAGAGTGGGAAGGAAAGCCCTATGAGGACAAGGGCGTGATTTTGCAACTGAAGCCGGAGCGTGTGCTTCAATACAGCCATTTTAGCCCTCTTTCGGGTCAAGCAGACGTGCCAGAAAATTACCATACCTTAACGATTGAGTTGTCCTCCGAGGAGAAAGGCACGCTTCTCCTGTTATCTCAAGACAATAACTCGACTGAAGAAGATCGTGAGCATTCAGAAAAGATGTGGGGAATGATGCTCACAGGCATCAAGAAGGTTTTGGAACAATAACATTGTGGTGCGCGAGGCGTGCACCACAGTGCTGTGTAAGCAAACGGGAAAGTGTGGCCACAGCAAATGACCCCACAGAGGGCCTCACTGTCATATTCGGGAGACAACTCCCGAATATGACAGTGAGAACTAAATCGTTAAAGCCTTTCCTTGATAGGTCCACTTGAAAGGCTTGGCCATCGTCCGATTGTAATAGTCGATGAAAGCTAAAACCTTGGCTTGTAAGTCCTCAACAGAGGCGAACGATCCTCGTTTGAACAGCTTGCGTACCAGAATGCTAAGCCAGATTTCAATCTGGTTCAGCCAAGAACTATGCTTGGGAGTGTAATGGAACACCACTTTGTGACTGGGATCACTGAGAAAGGCAGCGCGACTGACCATCGAGGAGAGTACGCCGTTCTCACTTTTGACACCCAGGTCCTCTTTGAAGCCTGAAAGCTCTGCGACGAAGCGTACCAAGGACTCGGATTGGTGAGTGTTCAACCGGTCACAAACCACATGCCAACGTGTCGCTTCGGGATGGGTCGCCACCACAGCTTGCAAATGTGCCAGGAAATCGGCTTCTGTACGAGTGGGTCCACAAGCGGGTGCCAGGAGGTGGCCTGTCACGACATCACGGCTTACGATGAAGGAGCGTGTACCATGCCGCACGTACTCAAATTCCCGCCGCTCGACTTTTCCTGGCGTCAGAGGCAAGCCAGGATGCTTGCGTTCAAGAGCCTGGACTCCCGTTAACTCGTCCGTACTCACCGTCACTTCTCCTTGCTCGGCTCGCTTCGTCGCCTCTTCATACACCGTGCAGATGGCTTTGACCTGCTCTTCACGCTCAGGATCTTGAGGTGGAGTCATCCAGTAGCGAATCAAGTGCGGCTTGAGATCCCCTTTTTGAGAAGGCGAGCCGCATGCCGAGGTGAAATCTGTTTGATGATCCCTCGTGCCATCGCTTCGTCGGCGATTTCTCGTCCGGTCCACTGGCTGATTGGGCGCTCTTTGGGCTGCTCACAGGCCATCGCGATCAACTGGCAGGTTTGCTCAGCGGTGATCTGGCTCTTCCTTCCAGGGCGCGGCACATCACTGAGCCGCTCCTGCACCGAGAGGTCGGCCAGCGCGACGGGCTGGAAGGCCAACCAGCGTGTGCGCCAAGCACGCACCGTTTCCACACTGACGCCAAGTTCGCGAGCAATCTGGCTATTGTTCTTGCCTGCATTGGCCTCCAAGATGATGCGCCCTCTCAGGGCCATCTGTTGGCCAGTGCTATGGCGACGCACGAAGCGTTCCAATTCGTTGCGCTCGACGTCGCTTATGCTCAATGGTTGTGGTTTCGGGCCTCGCATGACTGGGTCTCCTACCTTTCCTGTTTCTCGACCCAGTATACTACAAACCTATTTCCGCCTCCATGTACTAGCGCGTCGGACATTTTTCAACAGGCTGGGATGTTAGGCTTACCGTACACAACCAGGGTGTGCCAGAGGTACTTAATGTGTTGGAGTGTGTCTTTCGAGTTGCCCCAATCCGCCCAGCTTTGTGGGTTTGTAACCACTGAAACAGCCGCCATTCCAATTGTCGCTGCGTCTATATGTTCGCCATCAACAGCGTGATTAGCTAGGGCGTGTCCTCAGTTGAGGAGGATGATCGAGGCGGCGAGCTGGACGGCGGCGAGGAAGTTGCGGGCGGTCTTGTCATACCGTGTGGCAATGGCGCGGTATTGTTTCAGCGCGCAGAAGAAG
>JAABUU010003625.1_pt1 | contig 19401 bp, 12 predicted proteins | sample 5559301 | NCBI WGS metagenome assembly JAABUU01 (sample SAMN10711884, study PRJNA513360) | rock metagenome | isolation source: Antarctica rocks | place: Antarctica: Victoria Land, Richard Nunatak white | reverse complement strand
GAGCAGCAGCGGTGGGCTCGCGAGAGCGAGCCGACCGAGGCGTCGCAGGGTCGGCTTTGTCGGGCGCCGGATGGACTGCTTCTTCACGCTGCGGTGCTCACCCTGGGACGTGGTCACTTGCCCGGGACGTTCGTGTCCCAGAGGTTGTTCAGGTCGCTGTTGTGGTCGGAGCTGTAGCCGGCGCGCAGGTTGGCGGTGTCGGCGTCCTTGAACTTTGCCTGAACGTCGGGCGACAGCTTGTCGAGGGGGATGGTCGGGTAGCCCGCGATCTTCTCCGCGATCTTCGCCTGCACCTCGGGAGTGAGGACGAAGTTCACGAGCTTGAACGCCAGATCCTGGTTCTTCGACGCCTTGACCACGCCGAGGTAGGCGGCCCCGCCGGTGAACGACGGGTTCTTGATTTGCGCCGCCTTCATGGTCTTGGGGATGGTGCCGGCCGCCTGCCCGGAGATGAACTGGTCGGACCACACCGGAGCCATGTCGATCTGCCCCGACGAGAGCAGCTGGAGCGTCTGGTTGTTGCCGTTGGGGTAGACGCCCTTCTGGTAGACGTAGGGGTTGAGTCCGGCGAGGACCTTCCAGCCGGGCTCCCAGTCCTTCTCGAGCTCCTTTTTGTATCCCGTCGTCATCTGCTCGCGGTCGGCCGGCGGCACGCTGCTGTCGAGCACCGTGGCGACGAAGGCACCTCCGGAGCCGCCGGTCTTGGGTGAGTTGTAGGTGAACCGGCCGGGGTTGGCCTTGATCCACGCCAGGAGCTCCTCCAGGGTGCCCGGGGGGTTCTTGACCTTGTCGGGGTTGTAGGCGAGCAGGACCGAGGACGCGCGGTAGGGCACGGCGCCGGGGCCACCGGCAGCGAGCACCTTGGGGTCGACGCTGCCGATGTTGGCGACCTTGCTCGTGTCGGTGGTGAGCAGTCCGGCTGCGGCCGCCTTGACCACGAAGCTCGAGGTGACGTCCATCGCCGGGTCACGCCCCTGCTGCGTCGCGGCGACGAGCTTGGCGAAGTTGGCCTGGTCGTTGGTGCCGTGCAGGTCGTTGTTGAGCTTGACCGTCATGCCCGGGTTGGCCTTCTGGAAGTCCGGGATGATCACCTGCTGCCAGAGCTCCGCGATGTTGGTGTCGTCGCCCGAGGCGACGGTGACGGTGGTGCCGCCGCCTCCTCCCCCGCCGGCGGTCGAGGCCCCACCCGACGACCCGGAGGAGCACGACACCAGCAGGGCGGCGAGCGGCGCGAGACAGACGGCCGCGGCAACATTGGTTCGACGCATGGCACACACCTTGTGCCGTCGGGTGGGTAGTTGGCAAGGGCAAACGCCGGGTATGCCGGATCGTCACCGTTCCGACGCTGACAAGCCACCTGCTTGTCACGTCGCAGACGGCAACCGGCCGGCCGGGGACCCCTTGCCGTCAGAGCCGGGCGATGGCCTCGTCGAGCATGGCCTCCGTCAGCCGGCCGGTGAAGGTGTTCTGCTGGCTGACGTGATAGCTCGCGACGAGGCGCACTGGCCGGCCCTGCCCGGTGACGAGGACGACCTCGGCGCCGTGGCCGAACCGCGGACCCGGCCGAGGCACACTCCACCCGAGCCGTCGGGCGCTGGCGAGCGCGGCGTCCCACCCGATGCTGCCCAGGGCCAGCATCGAGCGCATCGTCCGGGCCGCCAGCTCGAGGTCACGGTCGAGCCAGTGACCGCAGACAGAGCGCTCGACCGGTGTCGGCCTGTTGGCCGGCGGCGCGCACCGCACTGCCGCAACGATGCGGATGCCGTGCAGCTGCAGCCCGTCACCACTCGCCACGCTCGTCGGCTGGCAGGCGTAGCCGGCGCGGTGCAGGGCAGCGTAGATCCAGTCGCCGCTGCGGTCGCCGGTGAACATCCGACCCGTACGGTTCGTCCCGTTGGCGGCTGGCGCCAGACCGACGACGAGGACGTCGGGCTCCGGGTCGCCGAATCCCGGACCGGGACGGCCCCAGTACGGCTGGTTCGCAAAGGATGCCCGTTTGCCCACTGTGGCAACGCTTTCGCGCCACTCGACCAGCCTCGGGCAGGCACGGCATACCGAGACCATGGCATCCAGGCCGGCGACGGTGGTCGCCTCCGACGACAGGAGCAGCACCTGTGCCGCGTCCTCGGCCACCGGCGTCGCGGCGTCGGCCGGGTCGCCGGGCCAGCCGGTCCCCGGAGGCGCCGGAGACGTGAAGAGCCGGCCGGTCACCGGGTGCGGCAGCAGCTCCTCGCTCATGCCCAGCATGCTGCCATCAGCCTTCGTACCCGTCGCTGCGGGTGCCCGTTGGCGTCGGAGCCGTGAGACCGCGGTATGCCGTGGTGCATCGTGACTCGATAGTAGGGAGGGGTTGTGAAAGCCTCCTACCCGGACGGTCGGCAGGTCGGCAACGTGCAAGGAGGCACCGGTGAGCTTCTCCCGGATCGCGGTCGTCAACCGCGGCGAGGCCGCGATGCGCCTCATCCACGCGGTCCGAGACCTCAACGCCGAGCACCGGAGCCACATCGAGGTCGTCGCCCTCTACACCGAGGGCGAGCGGCGAGCGATGTTCGTCCGCGAGGCCGACCTGTCCCACAACCTCGGTCCTGCCTCGGCCCGGCCCTACCTCGACCACGCCGTCCTCGAACGCGCACTGCGCGAGACCGGGGCCGACGCGGCGTGGGTCGGCTGGGGCTTCGTCGCCGAGGACCCGGCGTTCGCCGAGCTGTGCGAACGGATCGGGGTGACGTTCATCGGCCCGGGCGCCGACGCCATGCGCCGGCTCGGCGACAAGATCGGCTCGAAGCTTCTTGCCGAGCAGGTCGGCGTGCCCGTCGCGCCGTGGAGCCGGGGGCCGGTCGACACCCTCGAGGAGGCCATCGCCCGGGGCAACGAGATCGGCTACCCGTTGATGCTCAAGGCAACGGCCGGAGGCGGCGGTCGCGGCATCCGGGTCGTCGGCTCCGATGAGGAGCTGACCGACGCGTACGCCCGCACCTGGCAGGAGGCCGCCCGCGCCTTCGGCAGCGGCGTCGTCTTCCTCGAGCGGCTGGTCACTGGGGCCCGCCACGTCGAGGTCCAGGTCATCGCCGACGGGCAGGGCACGGCGTGGGCCCTCGGGGTGCGGGACTGCTCGGTGCAGCGGCGCAACCAGAAGGTCATCGAGGAGTCCTCCTCGCCCGTCCTCTCCCGGGAGCAGACCCGCGAGCTCAAGGACAGCGCCGAGCGGCTGGCCCTCGCGGTCGACTACTGCGGCGCGGGCACGGTCGAGTTCCTCTACCACCCGGGCGAGCGGTTCTTCGCCTTCCTCGAGGTCAACACCCGTCTGCAGGTCGAGCACCCCATCACGGAGGTGACGACCGACCTGGACCTCGTCAGGGCCCAGCTCCACGTGGCGGCCGGGGGCCGGCTCGTCGGCTCCCCCCCAACCGAGCGGGGCCACGCGATCGAGGCGCGCCTCAACGCCGAGGACCCCGACCGCGACTTCGCGCCGTCACCGGGCCGGATCGCCCTGCTCAACCTGCCCGCCGGTCCTGGCGTCCGGGTCGACACCGGAGTGGGCGAGGGCGACACCATCCCGGCCGACTTCGACTCGATGATCGCCAAGATCATCGCCTACGGCCGGAACCGCGACGAGGCACTCGGCCGCCTTCGCCGGGCCGTGGCGGAGACGACCGTCGTCATCGAGGGCGGTTCGACGAACAAGAGCTTCGTCCTCGACCTGCTCGCCCAGCCCGAGGTCGTCGACGGTTCCGCCGACACGGGCTGGATCGACCGGGTCCGGGGCGAGGGACGACTGGTGACGCACCACCATTCCGGGATCGCGCTGGTCGCAGCCGGTATCGAGGCCTACGAGGACGAGGAGCAGCTCGAGGTCGCCCGGCTGCTGGAGACGGCTCACGGTGGACGCCCCCAGGTGCAGCACCGCGTGGGCCGAGCCGTCGACCTCAAGCTGCGTGGCACGGCATACCGGGTCGTCGTGACCCGCATCGGGCCCAACCGGTTCCGGGTCGCCATCGGCGACGCGGCGCCCTTCGACGCTGATCTCGAGCGGATCGACGAGTACACGAGCAGGCTCGTTGCGGGCGGCTCGCGCTTCCGGCTCGTCACCGCCACCCATGGCCCGGTCCACCTGGTCGAGGTCGACGGGACGACGCACCGGGTCAGCCGCGACGAGGGCGGGGTGCTCCGCTCGCCCGCCCCGGCACTGGTCGTCGCCCTGCCGGTCGGCGTCGGGGACGTCGTCGGCGCCGGTGCCCCGGTGCTCGTCCTCGAGAGCATGAAGATGGAGACCGTCCTGCCGGCGCCGTTCGCCGCCACGGTCAAGGAGCTCCTCGTCGCGGCCGGCAGCCAGGTCGAGACGGGCGCGCCGCTGATCCGGCTCGAGCCGACGAGCGACGGCGAGGCCGCCCCGGAAGCCGCCATGGACACCGGCCTCGTGGACCTCGAGCTGCCGTCGGCAGCGGTCGGGGGTGGCCCGCCGGAACGGCTCGAACGCCTGCTCACCAACCTCGGCGGCATGCTGCTCGGCTATGACCTCGACCCCCACGATGAGGGCCGCACCCTGGCGTCCTACCTCGCAGCCCGGGACGAGCTCGCGTCGACCGGCCGGCCACCGGTGCGCCAGGAGATCGACCTGCTGCGCGTCGTGGCCGACTTCGCGGAGCTGAGCCGCAACCGGCCGGCGGGCGAGGAGCGCCACGTCGAGCACCGGGTGCACAGCCCTCGCGAGCACTTCCACACCTACCTCCAGAGCCTCGACATCGAGCGTGGCGGGCTGCCCGAGGAGTTCCGGACCAAGCTGACGCGGGTGCTCGGCCACTACGGGATCAAGTCGTTCGACCGCTCGCGCGAGCTCGACGATGCCGTCTTCCGGATCTTCCTCGCCCAGCAGCGGTCGAGCCCGGAGACCCAGCTGTCCATGTCGCTGCTGGAGCGCTGGATGGAGGAACCGCGCCCGGACCCGCCGCTCGACGACGAGGTCCACGACGTCCTCGACCGGCTCGTCCACGCCACCCAGCTGCGCTTCCCCGTCATCGGCGACCTGGCCCGCAGCGTGCGTTTCCGGTGGTTCGACCAACCGCTCGTCGAGGCCGAGCGCACCGCCGTGCTGGCCGGCGTCCGCGACGAGGTCGCACAGCTGGCGGCCGACCCGGACGCCCCGGACCGCGCCGCCCGCATCGACGCACTGGCGGCGATTCCCGAGCAGATCGTGCGGTTCCTCGCAGAGCGGCTCGAGCACGGCATCCCCGCGGCGGAACCGATGCTCGAGGTCCTCATCAAGCGCCACTACCGCGAGCACGAGCTGGTCGGGCTGAGCTCGAGCACCGTTGCTGGCCGGGCGTTCTCGGTTGCCGACTACACGCTCGACGGCCGGCCCACCCATCTCGTGTCGACGGTCGGCACGGTCGCCGAGCTGACGCCCGGCAGCGACGTCGACACGGCGATCGCCCGCGAGGTCGCCCGCGCCCGTCCCGAGCAGGAGGCGGTCGTCGATCTCTACCTGTCCTGGCCGGAGGCCCCCGACGCCGTCGAGAAGGCATCGGAGGAGCTCGTCGGCCTGCTCGGCGCCCTCGACTTCGCGCAGACGGTGCGGCGCGTCGCCGTCGCGGTCGCCCCGGGAGGTGATCGGCCGGTCGGCTACTTCACCTTCCGGCCCGACGGTCAGGGCGCCGTCAGCGAGGACGACCTCGTGCGCGGTGTGCATCCCATGGTCGGGCGGCGGCTCAACCTCTGGCGCCTGCGCGAGTTCGACCTGACCCGGCTCGAGGCCCCGGAGGACGTCGTCCTGCTGCAGGCGGTGGCCCGCAACAACCCGGCAGACCAGCGGCTCGTCGCCCTGGCGCAGATCCGTCAGTTCAGCGTCGTGCGCGACGAGGCCGGACGCGTCAAGGACGTGCCCCACGCCGAGCGGGCACTGGCCAGCTGCCTCCAGGGCATCCGCCGGGCCCGGGCCGCCCGTGGCCCCAGCGGGGCCAAGCTCGACATGAACCACGTCTGGCTGCACGTCTGGCCGGTGATCCAGGCCGAGGTCGGCCAGCTCACGGCCCTGCGGGACAAGATCGCCCCGCTCACCGCCGGCGCCGGCATCGAGGAGATCCTGGCCGAGGGCCGGATCGCCGACGAGGACGGCACGACGAGCCCCATCTCGGCCCGCTTCTTCTACCAGGCCGGTGCGGGAGTCGTCTCGACGATCGGTCCTCCGACGACCGAGCTGCTCAAGCCGGTCGACGACTACCAGCAGAAGGCGCTGCGAGCCCGCCGTCGCGGGACGGTCTACCCCTACGAGCTGCAGGACATGGTCGCGGGCCCCGGCGGCTCGTCGGTCGAGTACGACCTCGACGAGTCGGGTCGACTCGTTGCCGTCGAGCGTTCCTACGGCCTCAACACCTCGGGGATGATCGTCGGTGTCGTCACGACGAGGACGGTGCGCCATCCCGAGGGCATCACGCGGGTCATCCTCAGCGGTGACCCGACGCGGGCGCTCGGAGCGGTGGCGCAGCCCGAGTGTGCCCGGGTCATCGGCGCGCTCGACCTCGCCGAGGAGATCGGCGTGCCGGTCGAGTGGTACGCCCTGTCTGCGGGCGCCCGGATCTCGATGGACTCCGGCACGGAGAACATGGACTGGGTCGCCCGAGCGCTCAAGCGGATCATCGAGTTCACCCAGGCGGGACACGAGATCAACATCGTCGTCGCCGGGATCAACGTCGGAGCGCAGCCCTACTGGAACGCCGAGGCGACCATGCTCATGCACACCAAGGGCATCCTCGTCATGACGCCGGACAGCGCGATGGTGCTCACCGGCAAGCAGTCGCTGGACTTCTCCGGTGGCGTGTCCGCGGAGGACAACTACGGCATCGGCGGCTACGACCGGGTCATGGGCCCCAACGGACAGGCGCAGTACTGGGCCCCCGACCTCGGTGGCGCCCTCGCCGTCCTGCTCGCCCACTACGACCACACCTACGTCGCCCGCGGCGAGAGCGGGCCCCGCCGCGCGGCGACGAGCGACCCCACGGACCGCGACGTCACGGCATACCCGCACTCGCTGGTGGGCAGCGACTTCACCACCGTCGGCGACATCTTCTCGGCCCGGACCAACCCCGACCGCAAGAAGGCGTTCGACATCCGGACCCTGATGCGGGCCGTCTCGGACCAGGACCACCCGACGCTCGAGCGCTGGGCGGGGATGGCCGACGCGGAGACCGCCGTCGTCCAGGACGCGCACCTTGGTGGCTACCCCGTGTGCCTGCTGGGCATCGAGTCGAAGTCCGTGCCGCGGCGCGGTTTCCCGCCCACCGACGGGCCCGACACCTACACGGCCGGCACGCTCTTCCCGCGCTCGTCGAAGAAGGCGGCCCGGGCGATCAACGCCACCAGTGGCAACCGGCCGCTCGTCGTCCTCGCCAACCTGTCCGGCTTCGACGGGTCGCCGGACTCGATGCGGTCGCTGCAGCTCGAGTACGGCGCGGAGATCGGGCGCGCCATCGTCAACTTCACCGGGCCGATCGTCTTCTGCGTGATCTCGCGCTACCACGGCGGTGCCTTCGTCGTCTTCTCCAAGACGCTCAACCCGCAGATGACTGTGCTCGCCGTCGAGGGCTCGTTCGCCTCCGTCCTCGGTGGGGCACCGGCCGCCGCCGTGGTGTTCTCCGGGGTGGTCGACGCGCGCACCGCAGCGGACCTGCGGGTCACCTCCCTGGAGGCGAGGGTCGTGCAGTCCCAGGGCGCCGCCCGCGCGGCGCTGGCCGCACAGCTCGCGGAGACCCGGACGGCCGTGCGGACGGAGAAGCTCGGCCAGGTCGCCGCGGAGTTCGACGCCGTGCACAGCATCCACCGGGCGGTCACCGTGGGGTCCGTCGACGCGGTGATCACCCCCGAGGAGCTGCGGCCACAGATCATCGCCGCCATCGAGCGAGGTCTCGCCTCGGCCGACTGACCGCGCGGGTGACTCGTGGGATCGCCCGAAGAGGCACCGGCCGGCCGCAGCTGACGTAGTCTCGCAATGATCCCCCATGAATGACGGAGACGAGCGAGCAGGGGCCTTGATGAGCAACCAACCCGCGGCACCGGCTGGCTGGTACCCGCACGGCAACGGACAGCGGTTCTGGAACGGCTACGCCTGGACCGAGCACACTGCCCCGCCACCTCCGCCGCAGCTGACATCCGGGTATGCCGTGCAGCGCCCGGCCGGCTGGGTCCAGACGTCCCACGGGATGGTGCCGGTCCTGCGGGTCTCGCCCAAGAGCCCGGCGCTCGCCCTGCTCGCGTCCTTCTTCATCCCGGGCCTCGGGTCGATGCTCAACGGCGAGGTCGGCAAGGGCGTCGGGATCCTCGTCGGCTACCTGGTCAGCCTGGTCCTCGTCTTCGTGGTCGTCGGCATATTCGGCGCCATCGCGTTCTGGATCTGGGGCATGGTCGACGGATACCAGGGAGCCCAGCACTGGAATGCCCGGCACGGCATCCTGAGCTGACCGGTGGCGCGCCCTCGTCGATAGGGTGCCGGGATGTCGTTCGTCTCCGGGCTGCCCAAGGCTGAGCTCCACGTCCACCACGTCGGGTCGGCCTCGCCGCGCATCGTCGCCGAGCTGGCCGCCCGGCACGAGGGTCACTCGCCCGTCCCCGCCGACCCGGCCCTGCTCGCGGACTTCTTCACCTTCACCGACTTCGCGCACTTCGTCACGGTCTACCTCTCGGTCGTGGACCTCGTCCGCACCCCGGAGGACCTCTGGACGCTGACCTACGAGGTCGCGCGCGACCTGACGGCCCAGAACGTCCGGTATGCCGAGCTGACCCTCACGCCGTACACCTCCATCGTGCGGGGCATCCCGGCCGAGGCCTACTGCGAGTCGGTGGAGGACGCCCGTCGGCACGCCGAGGCGGAGCTCGGCATCACCCTGCGGTGGTGCTTCGACATCCCCGGTGAGTCGGGCCTCCCGGCGGCGGACGTCACGCTGGACACCGCGCTGCGGCTGCATCCCGAGGGACTGGTCAGCTTCGGCCTCGGCGGGCCGGAGATCGGCGTCCCGAGAGCGCAGTTCGCACCGCACTTCGGCCAGGCCCTCGCCGCGGGCCTGCACAGCGTGCCGCACGCCGGCGAGTCGACCGGGCCGGAGACGATCTGGGACGCCGTGCGCCACCTCGGCGCCGAGCGCATCGGGCACGGCATCACGGCTGCCCAGGACCCGGCGCTCATGGAGCACCTTGCTGACCGCGGCATCAGCCTCGAGGTCTGCCCCACGTCCAACCTGCGCACCCGCTCGGTGGCATCGATGGCCGAGCACCCGCTCCCGACACTCTTCGCGGCCGGCGTGCCGGTGACCGTCAACTCCGACGACCCGCCGATGTTCGGCACGACCCTGAACCACGAGTACGAGGTGGCGGCAGGCCTCCTCGGCCTCGATGACGACGGCCTGGCCGACCTCGCACGGGCAGCCGTCCATGCCTCCTTCCTGGACCCGTCGGGCAAGAGCGCACTGCTCGCCGAGATCGACGACTACGCCCGCACCGCAGGCGGCTGACCAGGTCGCGAGAAGCAAGGACGAGGTCCTTCGCTCTCGTGCTTCCCCGCTTCTTGCGTCGCGACCCCATCGATGACGTCGAGGGCAGTCGTCGGTGTCCTTCCCCTCACGACACGCAGGAGAGGGCGATCCCGTCGAGGATGTCGTGCTCGCTCGTGACGACGACGAGATCGTCACCGAGCCCGGTGTCGCGTTGCACCCGGTCGACGACCCGGTCCCACACCAGCGCCCCGGCGCCGATGACGTCGACCCGGCCCGGGTGCATGAACCCCAGGGCTGCCCGGTCTGCCCGGGTCATCGACAGCAGCTCCCGCGCCGCTGCACGCACCTGCAGGAGCGGAGTCACGGCCAGGTGGATCCGCTTCGCGTCATAGGACTGGAGCCCGAGCGCGTGGGCGGTCACCGTCGTCACTGTTCCGGCCAGCCCGACGAGGGCCACCACGTCACCGAACCCCACCGCTGCCGCCGCGACGTCGATGCCCGCGTCGATGTCCCGGGTGGCGGCGGCCACCTCCTCGTCCGTCGGCGGGTCCGACACCAGGTGACGCTCGGTCATCCGCACGCAGCCGATGTCGACCGACCGGGCCGCCTCGACGGACGAGGCGCCCCGGACGAACTCGGTGGACCCGCCCCCGAGGTCGATGACGAGGTAGGGCCCCTCGATCCCGGCGCCGCTGACGTCGTCGGTCACCCCCCGGAACGACAGCCGTGCCTCCTCGTCGCCCGAGATCACTTCTGGCGCAGTGCCGAACGCCGAGAACGCCTCCTTGACGCCGGCCACGAACTCGCCTGCGTTCGAGGCGTCACGGGATGCCGACGTCGCGACGAAGCGGACGGCGCAGGCGCCGAGCGAACGGCACTGCCCGGCATACTCGCTCGCCATCGCCAGGGTGCGCTCCATGGCGACCGGGTCGATGCGGCCGGTCCGGTCGACGCCGTAACCCAGGCGGACGACCTCCATCCGCCGCAGGACATCGGTCAGCCCGCCGGAGGGAGAGACGTCGGCGACGAGCAGGCGGATCGAGTTGGTGCCGCAGTCGATCGCCCCGACCCGCACCGATCCGTCGACCGGAGACTCACCCACCGTGGGCCACCGCCTCGGCATGCAGCCCGGCGCAGCCGATCGGGACCCACCAGTCGCCGAGCATCCCGAGCGCCTCGTCCCCCAGGGGGTTGACCCCCGGGCCCACGGCGAGCGAGTGCGCGACGAGGACGTGGAGGCACTTGACCCGGTCGGGCATCCCTCCGGCGGAGATGCCCTCGATCTCGCACACCACGCCGAGCTCGGCCCGCCGGGCCAGGTAGTCCTCCTGCGCCGCCCGATAGCGTGACGCCAGAACGGTATCCACGCCGAGCCTGTCCTGCATCTGCCTCATCACTCCCTGTGACTCCAACGTGCTGACCAGGCCGGTCAGCCGGGGGCACGTCGCGTAGTACGTCGTCGGAAAGGGAGTGCCCTCGGGGAGGCGCGGCTCGGTCCGCAGGACATCGGGCTCACCGCACGGACACCGGTGGGCCACCTCGGCAACGCCGCGCACCCGGCGCCCCCGCTGGCGCGACGCGGCGTCGAGGTCGGCCTGCGCAACGGCATCCCGTATGCCGGGTGCCTGCCACCCTGCCCGGGCTGCGGACTGCTCGTCGGTCACCTGTCGGGTACGGGGACGATCCCCGCGGCCGGCCGGTCGGCGAGCTGCACCGACGTCCAGAGCTGGCCGTACCAGGGCGAGCTGCTGTTGGCCGACGGGGCGGCGACGACAGCCCCGGTCGCGGCCTTCGGGGCGCGCTTCGGGCCGTCGATGACGCTGTAGGAGCGGTCTCCGACCTTGACGAACTTCAGACGCTCACGGGCCTGTTGCTCGACATAGGCCGGGTCATTCCAGCGCTCCTGCTGCTTCCGGAGGTCACCGACGTTCTGGTCCTGGCTGACGACCTTGTCCTGAAGGGCCCCGATGGTGCCGCGCTGGCGGGCCAGCGAGCGGGCCGTCGGCAGGAGCGTCACGGCAAGCATGACGAGGATCGACACGAGGATCGCCCCCCTGACCCAGGCGTTCGACGTGCGCGGCTCGGGGGCGACGGTGCGGGAGCGGGCCGCGGCCGCGGGGCGGGAGGAGCCGGCGCGGGGCGCGGAGGGGCGCGACGCGCCCGACCGGGTGGCGCCGCGCGGGCTGGGGCGGGCCGGGACGCCACGGCTGGCTCCGGCCCGCGAGGTGAGCGTCTTCGCGGAGCCCCCGGACGTGGTGGCCGGGCGCGCCGGACCCCCGACCGCCGACCGCTTCGATGCACCCGGCTCCTCCGGACGCCTGCCCTGCTCACTCACGTCGTCCCCGTTCCGTCCTGCTTCTCGGCCGGCGCCTGCGTCCGCTCGACGGACCCGTGCTCCGCGGGCTCGTGCTGCGCGGGCTCGTGCTCCACGGACCTCTGCTCGCCGGACCCCGCCTCGCCGGACTCCGCAGCGACGGACTCCGCATCGACGGCGCCCTCCTCGACCGCACCAGCTGCGACAGTGGTCCCTCCAGTCTGCGGTGCCGCCGGGTCCTCGCCCTCGAACCGGGCCTCGGTCGGCGCGTCGTCCTCCAGAGCGGCTGCGGCCGACGGCCGGGCGACCCGGCCGTCGTCCTTGGTGGCGAACCGCGGGAAGGCTCCGGCTCCGGCATACACGGCGGCCTCGTCGAGCTCCTCCTCGATCCGCAGCAGCTGGTTGTACTTGGCCACGCGTTCGGAGCGCGCCGGAGCGCCGGTCTTGATCTGGCAGCAGTTCGTCGCGACGGCGAGGTCGGCGATCGTCGTGTCCTCGGTCTCGCCGGACCGGTGGCTCATCATGCAGGTGTAACCGCTGCGGTGCGCGAGGTCCACCGCATCGAGGGTCTCGGTGAGCGTGCCGATCTGGTTGACCTTGACGAGGAGCGAGTTCGCCGTCCGCGACGAGATGCCGCGCCGGAGGCGTTCGGGGTTGGTGACGAAGAGGTCGTCACCGACGATCTGGATGCGCGCGCCGAGCCGCTCGGTGAGCGCCGCCCACCCGTCCCAGTCCTCCTCGTCGAGCGGGTCCTCGAGAGAGACCAGCGGGTAGTCGTCGACGAGCTTCTCGTAGTAGTCGATCAGCTCGGCGGTTGACCTCGAGCCGCCCTCGAAGCGGTAGGACCCGTCCTCGAAGAACTCCGACGCGGCGACGTCGAGCGCCAGCGCGATGTCGGTCCCGGCGGTGTAGCCGGCCCGGCCGATGGCCTCCAGGATGAGGTCAAGGGCCGCGCGGTTGGAGTCGAGGTTCGGCGCGAAACCGCCCTCGTCGCCGAGGCCCGTCGCGAGGCCACGCTCCTGGAGCACGCCCTTGAGCGCGTGGTAGACCTCCGCGCCCCAGCGCAGGGCCTCGCGGAACGAGGGTGCGCCGATCGGCGCGATCATGAACTCCTGGACGTCGACGTTGGAGTCGGCGTGCGAGCCACCGTTGAGGATGTTGAGCATCGGGACCGGCAGGACGTGGGCGTTCGGGCCGCCGATGTAGCGGAAGAGCGGCAGGCGGGCCGAGTCGGCGGCGGCCCGGGCCACCGCGAGGGAGACGCCGAGGATCGCGTTGGCGCCGAGGTTCTGCTTGTTGTCCGAGCCGTCGAGCGCGATCATCTCCGCGTCGACGAGGCGCTGCTCGCTCGCGTCGAAGCCGACGAGCCGGGGGTGGATGTCGTCGAGCACCGCGTCAACCGCACCCTCGACCCCTTTCCCGCCGTACCGCGCGTCGTCCCCGTCACGTCGCTCCGAGGCCTCGAACGCTCCCGTGGAGGCTCCGGAGGGGACGGCCGCACGGGCGATCGTGCCGTCATCGAGGGCCACCTCGACCTCGACGGTGGGGTTGCCGCGCGAGTCGAGGATCTCGCGCGCGCCTACTGCCTCGATGCTGGCCACAGTGCTCTCCTGCTTGCTCGGACGGAGTGGAAGTCGGGTGCCGCAGTGCGGCCTCAGCCTAGTGGCTCGCCGCGATCCGCCCCGGGAGCGACCCGCTCGACGAGGTCGCGCAGGGCCGAGCGCAGGGCCGTGTCCGGGTCGACGCCTGCGCGCTTGAGCTCCGTGACGAGGGCCAGGAGGCGGGCGCCGGGCTCGCTGCTCGCTCCCTCCCCGGCGGGGACGAGGAGGTCCGCGCGGCCGGCTTGGTCGAGCCGGGCCACGACCTTGGCCGCCCGGGCCAGCGGAGGCATGGCCACCGGTATGCCGTCCAGCAGGCCGGTGCCCTCGGTCGCCCCGGGCGCGTGCCGGGCGGCCTTCTCCGCAGCCTTGATCGCCTCCCAGCTCGCCTCGACGCCCGCGGGCGTCGGGGCTGGCCCCTGCCCCTCAGCGAAGACGTGCGGGTGTCGACGGACGAGCTTGGCGACGATCCCGCCGGCCACGTCGTCGATGTCGAACGGGTCGCCGACGTGCTCCTCGGCGATGCGCGCGTGGAAGGCGACCTGGAGCAGGACGTCGCCGAGCTCCTCGACCATGTGGTCGCGGTCGCCCGACTCCAGGGCCTCGGCCGCCTCGTGCGCCTCCTCGATGAGGTAGGGCACCAGGGACTCGTGGGTCTGCACCGCGTCCCACGGGCACCCATCCGGCGAGCGCAACCGGTCCATGACGGCGACGAGGTCGAGCAGCCGCGAGCCCTGGACGTCGTGCGAGCCGAGCACGACCTCCACCTCCGGGGGGTCGGGGAGCCGCGAGACCTCCGCCGCGAGCGCGTCGGTCAACCCGGGGTCCCCGTCGGACGACCCGACCCAGACGACCTGGCTGCCGGCTGCACCGACCTCGCCGGCCGTGCCGGTCGCGCCGGTCGCGCCGGTGTCGCCGGCCACGCCGGCCCCGCCGGTCGCGCCGGTGTCGCCGGCCCCGCCGGTGTCGCCGCTGGCTCGCGCGACAAGGGCGCGGGCGAGCTCGGCCGGCGCCTCCTGCGGCAGCTGCGTCACCGGCATACCGGCCTCGCGTATGCCGTGCACCTGCGGCTCGTCGTCGCGGCCGGCGACGAGGTCGGCGCCTTCGATCGCCAGCCAGGCATCGCGGCTAAGGATGCCGGCGACGACCCGGGGACTCGTGAGCAGCAGGGTCAGCCGACCGGGCACCCGGATCACTGGCCCGGCTGGGGCGGTGCTCCCGCGGGCGCCGAGGGGGTGGGTGTGGGGACGATCCAGTTGTTCTGGACGTCGACGAAGCCACCCTGGTCGGCGTCGAACTTGCCGTAGCGGGGGTCGATCTCGATTTTCGCCTTCTTCATCGCGGCAAGGATGGCGTCGATGTCCTGCTGCGTCAGGACCTTGGCACTGCTGATGGCGATGAACTTCAGCAGGTTCTGGGTGCTCGGGGTGGCGTCCGGGATCTTGGCCAGGTCACTGTTGTAGCGGGCGTCCGGCTTCCACGCGCCCGTGGACTCGACGCGCGCCACGACGAACTTGGCGAGGACGAGCGTGCCGGCAGCCCTGGCCTCGGTCAGCTGCTGGCTGGGATCCGTGACGAGGTGTGCGTTGTACTGCTTCGTCGTCTCGGCGACGTCCTGCACGGAGACCGCCTTGCCGTCGATGATGGCCACCGCACCCGCGCGCTGCGCGACGCCGCAGCCGCCGAGAGCGAGCGTGACGGCGACCAGGACCGACGCGGGCAGGGCCAGACCTCGCCGGGTCATCGAGGGACGTCGCAGGCGCATCGACGGGGATCCTTTCGCGCTGCAGCCTGCTTGGCGCAGGACGGTGGGAGAGCTACCGCGCCCATTGTGCACGGCGAGGCTGGGTGCAGCCGACGACGGGTCGACGCCCGGCCCGCCGGGCGGTCAACGGCCGGCAGCCGTGCCGACCCGGGCGGCGTCGGGCAGGTGATCGAGCAGCACCGCCTTGACCAGGTCGGTGGCCCACCGGAGCACCGCCTGGTCGCGCAGTGGCTGCCCGCCGACCCGAGCCGTCGTTGGTCTGGGGACGAGCATCGTGTGCAGCGCTCCCTTGACGAGCGAGCCCGGATAGAGCCGCTGGAGGCGCATCTGCTGGCTGTCGCGCAGCTCCACCGGGCCGAACCGCACGGTGTTGCCCTGAAGCGCGATGTCGCCGATGCCGGCGGACCGGGCGACGGTGCGCAGCCGGGCGACCTCGAAGAGGTTCAGGACCGGTTCCGGCGGCACGCCGTAGCGGTCGCGCAGCTCGGCCTCGATCTCCTCGACCGCGGACTCGTCGACCACCGCGGCCAGCTTCTTGTAGGCCTCCAGTCGCAGCCGCTCCCCCGGCACGTAGTCGTGCGGCAGGTGGGCGTCGACGGGGAGCTCGATCTTGATCTCGGCCGGCGCCGCCTCGGCGCCGTCGCCCCGGAACTGCGCGACGGCCTCGCCGACGAGCCGCACGTAGAGGTCGAACCCGACGCCCGCGATGTGCCCGGACTGCTCCCCACCGAGGAGGTTGCCCGCCCCCCGGATCTCCAGGTCCTTCATCGCGACCTGGATCCCGGCACCGAGGTCGGTGTGGCTGGCAATGGTCGCGAGCCGGTCGTGGGCGGTCTCGGTGAGCGGCTTCTCCGGCGGGTAGAGGAAGTAGGCGTAGGCCCGCTCGCGGCCCCGGCCCACCCTGCCGCGCAGCTGGTGCAGCTGGCTCAGGCCGAGCATGTCGGCGCGCTCGACGATGAGGGTGTTGGCGTTCGAGATGTCGAGGCCGGTCTCGACGATCGTCGTGCAGACGAGCACGTCGAAGCGCTTCTCCCAGAAGTCGAGGACGAACTGCTCGAGCTTGTGCTCGCCCATCTGGCCGTGGGCGCTCGCGATCCGCGCCTCGGGCACGAGCTCGCGCAGCCGTGCCGCCGCCCGCTCGATCGAGCTGACCTTGTTGTGCACGAAGAAGACCTGGCCCTCACGCAGCAGCTCGCGCCGGACCGCCGCCGTGATCTGCTTCTCCTCGTACCCGCCGACAAAGGTCAGGACGGGATGGCGCTCCTCGGGCGGCGTTGCCAGAGTTGACATCTCGCGTATGCCGGTAACGGCCATCTCAAGCGTCCGGGGGATCGGGGTGGCCGACATGGCGAGGACGTCGACCGCGGTCCGCATCGTCTTGAGCTGCTCCTTGTGCTCCACGCCGAAGCGCTGCTCCTCGTCGACGACGACGAGGCCGAGGTCCTTGAAGCGGATCTCGTTGCTGAGCAGCCGATGCGTGCCGATGACGAGGTCGACCCTGCCCGCGGCCAGCCCCTCGATGACCTCCTTGGCCTCCTTGTCGCTCTGGAAGCGGCTGAGCGACTTCACGACGACGGGGAACTGCGCGTACCGCTCGGAGAAGGTGTTGAAGTGCTGGGTCACGAGCAGGGTGGTCGGCACGAGGACGGCGACCTGCTTGCCGTCCTGGATCGCCTTGAAGGCGGCCCGCACGGCGATCTCGGTCTTGCCGTAGCCCACGTCACCGCAGATGAGGCGGTCCATCGGGACCTCCTTCTCCATGTCGGCCTTGACCTCGTCGATGCTCGAGAGCTGGTCCGGCGTCTCGACGTAGGTGAAGGCGTCCTCGAGCTCGCGCTGCCACGGCGTGTCCGGTGCGAAGGCGTGGCCCCTCGTCGCCATCCGGGCGCTGTAGAGCCGGATGAGGTCGGCCGCGATCTGCCTGACGTACCTCTTGGCCCGCGCCTTCGTCTTGTGCCAGTCGGAGCCGCCCATCTTGTTCAGCGACGGCGCCTCGCCGCCGACGTACTTCGTCACCTGGTCGAGCTGGTCCGTCGGCACGTACAACCGGTCCCCCGGCTGCCCGCGCTTCGACGCGGCGTACTCGATGACGAGGTACTCGCGCGTCGCCCCACCGACGGTCCGCTGCATCATCTCGACGAAGCGGCCCACTCCGTGCTGCTCGTGCACGACGTAGTCGCCCGGTCGCGGCTGCAGCGGATCCACCTGGTTGCGCCGGCGCGACGGCATCCGGCGCATGTCTTTGGTCGACCCGCTCTGGCCCGGCTGGCCGGTCAGGTCGCTCTCGGTCACGACGGATATGCGCAGGTCGGTGTCGACGAAGCCGTGGCCGAGGGAACCGGTCGTGACGTGGACGACGCCGGGCGCGATGTCGTCGCCGAGCGGCTCGAGCGTCGAGGGCACCTCGTGCTCACCGAGGACCTCGTGCACGCGACGGGCCAGGCCGTGACCGTCGGTGGTGACGACCACCCGCCACTGCGCGGCGGCCCAGTCACGCAGCTGCTTCACCGCGGCCTCGGTGTCGCCGCGGAACGGCTCGATGTCGGCGGTCGCGAGGTTGATCCGCTCGCCGGGCTCGTCGTCGTCGACGAACTCGCCCAGCTCCTCGTCCGAGGCGAAGGACGTCAGCGTCCACCACGGCCGGCCGTGGGACTGCGCGTGCTCACGCACCTGCGCGAGCGACCAGTAGGACGCGGTGCCGAGAACCGCCTGCAGGTCGACGGGAACTACGTTGCCGGCGGCCGCGTTGGCCCAGCTCGCCTCGAGGAACTCGGCGCTCGTCGCGACGAGGTCGTGGGCCCGCGTGCGCACCCTCTCGGGATCCGAGAGGACGACGATGGACTCCGGCGGAAGCACGTCGAGGAGCGACTCCATGCCGCCCGAGTCCTGCAACAGCGCCGGCGAGAGCGACTCCATCCCCTCGACGGCGATGCCCTCGGCGACCTTGAGGAGCATTTCGGCGACGCCCGGCAGCTCCCCGGCGAGGATGCGGGCCCGCTTCCGGACAGTCTCGGTCAGCAGCACCTCGCGGCACGGCGGCGCCCAGAGCCCGTGCGCGGCGATCTCCAGGCTGCGCTGGTCGGCGACCTTGAACCAGCGGATCTCCTCGACGGTGTCCCCCCAGAAGTCGATCCGCACCGGGTGCTCCTCCGTCGGGGGGAAGACGTCGAGGATCCCGCCGCGGACGGCGAACTCGCCGCGCCGCTCGACGAGGTCGGTGCGCGTGTAGGCGGCAGCCGCCAGTGCGTCGACGACGTCCGCCAGCGGTCGCTCGTCGCCGGGCAGCAGCTTCACCGGGACCAGCTCGCCGAGCCCGGTGGCTATGGGCTGCAGGAGCGCCCGCACCGGGGCCACGACGACGGAGAGCGGCCCGTATGCCGTGTCGTCCGGGTCGGGGTGGGTAAGGCGCCGCAGCACGGCCAGGCGCCGGCCCACCGTGTCCGAGCGGGGGCTGAGGCGCTCGTGCGGCAGCGTCTCCCAGCTCGGGAAGGTCGCCACCGTCTCCGGTGCCAGGAACGAGCCGATGGCGATCTCCAGGTCCTCCGCCTCCCGGGTCGTGGCGGTGACGAGCAGCACCGGCGCACCGGCGGCCTCAGGGCGGCCGGCGAGGAGGGCAGTCAGGGCCGAGCGCGCCCCGGCGCTGACGGCGATGTCGACGAGCGGCGAACGCTGCTTCGCTGCCTCGAGCACCCGGCATACCCCTGGGCTGGCGCCCCACGCCGAGGTGAGCGCGAGAAGGCGAGCGGGGGCTTGCGGTGAGCGCATACGAGGAGACCCCAACCTGTCCGGACAGCACAAAAAGCCCGCGTCGGGAAGATCGCGGGTCGACCTGCAGCCTACGCCTCGCGCTGCCGGCGGTTACCGGCGCTCAGGTCGTCGCCGGTCAGCTCATCGGGGTGGCGATGAGGATCGCCCGGCGGTCGTACGTCCCGCTGACGGGGTTCCAGTCGGTGCAGGTGACCATGACGATCTGGGGCGGACCGTCGGGCGCATAGAGCCGGCGGCCGTCGACGAACCCGGAGTAGTCACCCACGTTGAGGTTGAGCTTGAGCTCGGAGATGCGGTAGGGGAACGTCCCGCCCCCGCACGACAGCCCGACCGTCATGCCGACGCGCACCGTGCTGTCGAAGCTCGTCGTGAGAATGGCGCTGCCGTCGCGGTAGGTGTGCCCGTCCATGATGATGGATCCGCGGCTTGATCCGGCGAGCACGGTGTTGGGATACCAGCCGGCCTTCTTCTTGTCGG
>JAABUU010003623.1_pt1 | contig 19410 bp, 29 predicted proteins | sample 5559301 | NCBI WGS metagenome assembly JAABUU01 (sample SAMN10711884, study PRJNA513360) | rock metagenome | isolation source: Antarctica rocks | place: Antarctica: Victoria Land, Richard Nunatak white | reverse complement strand
TCCACGGCAACCGCCTCATCCTCGCGACCGCGCGACAAATGTGGACTTCCAACGGCCTACGCTCCTTCTACCGGGGCCTGCCCATGGGCCTCGTCGGCATGTTCCCCTACGCCGCTATCGACCTGAGCACCTTCGAGTACCTCAAAAGCACGCTGTCGCACCGCAACGCCCTGCGCCGCCACTGCCACGAGGACGACGCCGCCCCGGGCAACTTCGCCACGGGCGCCATCGGCGCTTTCAGCGGCGCTCTGGGTGCCTCCGTCGTCTATCCGCTTAACTTGCTCCGCACCCGTCTGCAGGCTCAGGGTACGGCGGTGCATCCCCCGACGTACACGGGGGTTTGGGATGTTACGACGCGGACGGTAAGGAATGAGGGGGTTAGAGGGCTGTTTAAGGGCATTACGCCGAATTTGTTGAAGGTTGTGCCGGCGGTCAGTTTGTCGTATGTGGCGTATGAGAATTCGAAGCGGGTTTTGGGGTTGAGGTGAGGGCGATTGGGGTGCTAGAGGCGGAGGTGTGGTGGCAGGTCGGCGGAGCCGGGGTGGTAGGCCATGGTGACTTCGGGCGGGGGAGGATGAGATCTAGGGAGCGGGCACGTCGGATGGCTGTTCGTTTCCCGTGTGGATGTAGATGGGCGTGTGCTTGTTTCTTGGTTGCAGCGCCAACGTGGGGGCGTGCATGGCGTCTTTTGGTCAGGTTCGGCCTGGTCTATGCGTGCCCTTTGCTTCCGCTCGAGACCTGCCTGCGGGCGTAGCGTTTCTTTTCTACAGACATTGTCGCTTTACTCGGGCGGGAGAATGCATTTCATGGGTAGTTATGTGTGTTATCGCATGGTTCTAAGTGAGTGGAAGAGAAGCGTGGAGACTAGAGTGGGTCTTATTTGTCATTATAACCATTGGACCTTTCTGTCTTCGTATCGCCATGCTGTGCTATAAGTGAGGCTGGGACAGGACAGGACAGGATGGAGACTTGCTTGGGCGCCCTCAAGGATTCTGTTGTAAGGCATCTGTGTGAGGGAAATTTTCACGAGATGCGATGCTATCGACAAGAGACAAGTCGGGCAATACGAGGTGATTGGATCCCACGCCGTTGCTGACTTCAACAGGCTATGCATGACTGACTTGCTGCGAGATGGAAATGGGAGTTGAGGATGGGATATGGCAGAAATTTGTCTGGGATGCGGGAAAAATTGCAAAAGACTCGTAAGGTTTGGCCTGACCTTGGCAAGCGAACGCGCCGAGACGCAAAGCAGCACCGCTCAAAGAGAGCAGATCCAGACCTAGTAGCTCCCTGTACGAAATCATCAGCTCTCGTTCGTCATCGCGACCCGAACCACCTTGAGAGAGAAGCTAAAGGGAAGGGGAACCTACTTCCGAATAACACCCACTTTTCCGCTCCCCGCCCGCACTCCAGATTCGTACACTTCGTCTCCCCCCTCACGATCCCCTCCGGCTGCTCGAAGGGGATACACAGACTCTTGGCCCCCATACTCGGCGCCTTCTCGTCTTCCGGCGCATCGTCCGGATCCTCCTTGCGCGCCGAGAGCTTCTTAATCTCGTCCTCGCACTCCTCCGTCAGGCAGTGCGGGATCAGACAGACGTTCTTAGCGTTCAGCGCGGGCACGAAATCCTCCCACTTCGTAACGTGGACGGTATGGGACTTGAACTCCGCTTCGGCACGCGCGTACAGATCGGCCTGGATGCGTTCGAGGAGGGCAGGGATCTGGACGCCCAGCTCGGTGATGGGGACGCGGCCCTTGCCACCCTCGGTCTTGCCGGGCAGGTCGCGGCGGGCGGTGGAGACGTAGTGGCCGGCGATCTCGCCGGGGCCGACCTCGATGCGGAGGGGGACGCCCTTCTGCTCCCACTCGGCGAACTTCCAGCCGGGGGAGTAGTAGTCGCGCTTGTCGACGTGCAGGCGGAGCGGGCCGTCCCAGACGTGCGCTTCGGCGAGCACGGCGGCGATGGCGTCGATCTGGGCGTAGAGGGAGGCGCGGTCGGCGTCGGCCATCTTGACGTTGATGCCGACGGGGACGATGACGATCTGGTATTCGGCGACGCGCGGGGGCAGGACGAGGCCGATGTTGTCGCCGTGCGTCATGACCATGACGCCGATGACGCGGGTCGAGAGGCCCCAGGAGTTCTGCCACACGTGCAGCCGGTCTTTCTTCTCGCCTTCTTTGGCCGAGGGGTCTTCGACGCTGATGTTGTACATTTTGCTGAAGTGTTGGCCCAGGCAGTGGCTCGTGGCGCCTTGGATGCCGCGGCCGGTGGCGGGGATGTAGCCTTCGACCGTCATCGAGTACTCGGAGCCGGCGAATTTCTCTTTTTCCGTCTTTTTGCCCCGTATTATGGGTACAGCGAGGAGTTTCTCAAAGACGCCGGCGTAGTGTTCGAGGATCTGGAGGACTTCTTCGCCGGCGCCTTCTTTCGTTAGATGTGCGGTGTGACCTTCTTGCCAGTAAAATTCCCGTGATCGTAGGAATGGTTGGGGGTGCTTGAATTCCCACCGTACGACTGAGTTCCATTGGTTCATCTTGTATGGGAGATCTCGGTGGCTGCGAATCCACTTGGAGAAGTATGGATATATGACGGTTTCTGAAGTAGGACGGATTGCGATTGGCTGCTCGAGTTTTGACTTCCCTCTGTGCTCCGTCAACATCAGAGTGAGGTTAAGCGTAGCGTGTCACTTACGCATGGGTGACCCAGGCTACCTCTGCAGCAAAGCCTTCGATATGCGCTTTCTCCTTTTCCAGCTGTGCTTGTGATACGAACATGGGAAAGGCCTGGTTCTTGACGCCCATTTTCTTGATTTGCTTGTTGAACCACGCTTGTATGCCGTCCTCCCATATGGCCCACGCTGCTGGCTGCGAGAGGTCAGCAAAGCTTCTGGGAGTCATACAGCTGTAGGTCGCCCACTTTCAAGATATAACAGCCTGATATATCGTAGTAGTCGATCATGTCCCCTTTTGTTATCACCTGCTCGAACCATTTCGCGAAGTTCTCCTCTTTCCGGTATGCTACTTCCTTCTCGTCTGCGCCCTCCTTCTTGCCCTTGGGTCCGGATGATTTCTGCTCTCCTTTTGAGCCGTCCGTCTTTGAAGATTTTTTCTTGGCTGACTTGTCTGCCTTCTCTGTTGCTAGCTTCTCCTGCTTGGCTGCTTTTTTTTGAGCACTTTTAGACACCTTACCGTCGCTCGCTTCGCCGTTGGTATTAGGATCTGCCGTCCGGTCAGGCAAGCTTTGATTTGTCACAGGGGCGCTTTGCTCGTCCTCGGAGGACTGCACTTCGGTGTCTGCCATGTTGAAGGTGCGTTTGTCGGGTTGGTGTATTTAGTGACTTGACCAGCACTACTAGTGCTTCTTCTAGGGTAGTTCAATATCTTAGTTTCAGTATTGCCTGTGGAAGCTCTCCAATGGACCAATGGCAATTGTTTCTGACCGTGTGTTGATTTTGGCGCAGCTGCTCGGTGCGTGTTTGAGGTCGAAGTCGCCTGACTAAGCGCCATATGTAAGCGCGTCGCGTCGCCGAGACCTAAAAATTAATCCGGAGCTGTCACAGAACTACAACTCTCGTCGTATACCTCACGATGGCCGGGATTTTTGATCAGCCTCGGAATGCGGGGACTCTATGTGTGTTGTTCAACAGTTGATTCATGTCCAGAGCAATGCTGATAGGAGGATACAGTCCTCGGAGGTCAGAAAATCAGTGGTGCAGACATTCGAGACCAGAATGGTACGGCTTCGAAAGGGGACAGATGTGTGTCACATGCTAAGAGTAGCCAGTACGAGCAACTCAGGCCATCGCGAATATCGTCAAGAGCTCATTCGGACCATCCGGTCTGGACAAGATGATGGTGGATGACATAGGAGTAAGACAGCAGCTTGCCTAGATCACGGATGGAGCTAAAGTAGCTCCAGGATGTGACAGTTACAAATGACGGAGCTACGATACTGAGCTTGTTGGATGTGGAACACCCTGCCGGGAAGATACTAGTGGATTTGGCACAGCAACAAGACAAGGAGGTCAGTGAGACTTTAGAGATCTGGCGTGGGCTGCGCTTATGGTTAGTCAGGTCGGCGATGGAACGACATCAGTTGTCTTGATCGCTGCGGAGCTACTTCGACGGGCCAACGAGCTGATGCAAAACCGCATTCATCCAACTACTATCATCACCGGTTACCGCCTTGCACTTCGGGAAGCAGTCAAGTACATGAACGAAAACATCAGCACGAAAGTCGAACACCTTGGACGGGAGTCTCTTATCAACATTGCTAAAACGTCCATGTCCAGCAAGATCATTGGCTCAGATTCAGACTTCTTCGCCAATATGGTCGTGGATGCAATGCAATCAGTCAAGTCAACAAACAACCGCAACGAGACCAAGTATCCCGTCAAAGCAGTCAACATCCTGAAAGCTCATGGAAAGAGTTCAACGGAATCAATTTTGGTCAAGGGCTATGCACTCAATTGCACTGTCGCCTCTCAAGCTATGAAGACACGAATTATGGACGCCAAAATTGCCTGTTTGGATATGAACTTGCAGAAAGAGAGAATGAAGCTAGGAGTACACATTACCATTGATGATCCACAACAGCTGGAGCAGATACGGCAACGGGAGGCCGGCATGGTCATGGACCGAGTGGAAATGATTCTAAAGGCTGGAGCAACCGTGGTCTTCACCACCAAGGGTATCGACGACCTCGTTCTAAAGTTGTTCATCGAAAAGGGCGCCATGGCGGTACGGAGATGCAAAAAGGAAGACCTACGAAGGATAGCAAAAGCCACTGGTGCTACAATGGTCAGCTCTCTATCAGATTTGAACGGCGATGAGAAGTTCGAGGCTTCTTCGCTGGGTCACGCTGAGGAAGTCTCGCAAGAAAAGATCTCAGACGACGAGTGTATTCTGGTCAAGGGAACGAAGGTTCACACTTCGGCTTCCATAATCCTTCGAGGTTCCAACGAATACCAACTGGATGAGATGGAGAGATCGGTGCACGACTCGTTATCAGCTGTCAAACGAACCCTGGAAAGTGGCAGCATTGTCCCAGGAGGCGGTGCGGTGGAAACTGCTCTACACATCTACTTGGAAGAGTTCGCCGGCACAGTAGTAAGTAACAAACCTACCGGGAAAATGACTTAGCTAGTCCTGACCGTCATTAGGGTTCGCGCGAGCAGCTGGCGATTGGAGAATTCGCCCAGTCCCTCTTGATCATTCCCAAGACACTTGCTGTCAATGCCGCAAAGGATTCCTCGGATCTGGTCGCTCAGCTCCGCGCGAGGCACGCACTCTCACAGCGTACCCAGGACGGAGACGCGAAGGAAGACGAGAAGACGCTTGTCAAGAAGAAAAATTACAAGAACTACGGCCTGGACTTGATGAAAGGTAAGGTGGTGGATCAAGTCAAGGCGGGCGTACTGGAACCTAGCATGAGCAAGGTCAAGCAGCTGAAGAGCGCGGTGGAGGCTTGCATAGCGATCATGAGAATAGATACCCTGATCAAGCTGGACCCGGAGCGGAGAGGCGGGGAGGATGATGGTCATGGACATTGAAACCGGATTAGGTACCTAGGTTGGCTCGCAACATTGTAAACGATAAAATCAAAGAAATGTCTGGAGCATGGCGTCTCTGCCTGTCATCTACACAACGTTCTCATGATGGCAACAATATCAATGTCTCGGAGTTAACCTTCAAATTCCCTGTTCACCCCACCTTGCCCGTTGGCGGTGTGAGGCGGCAGATTTCCATTTACGCGTCAAGTTAGCTCTTTTGACCGCATTCGGCGCCCAGCCACAACAATACAAACAATACAACAATAGTTCAGGATCAATAGCAATTGTAAGCTGAACCTCAACAGATCCTCTTCTTCTTGTTGTTCTTCTTCCTCCTCCTCTTCTTCTTCTTTCTTCAAAAATATTCTTCCCTCTTTCACGAAACAACCCTCACCTCGCGACAAGTTGAAGTCTAGATACAACTCACTCGAGATACCTTCAGAACTTCCGTGGCTACACACTTCAAAAAACACAGAATAAAGAATCCAGATCGAAGCAAAATGACACTCTTTTCCACTCTTCGTCACCGTGTCTACACCTACCTCTCCCCCGCCCGCACCGACCGCAACCGCACCTCAAGCACCTCAACAACCTCAACGCTCGAGCAACGACTGGATCGTCGCTCTATGAGCCCTGCAACCCGTACGAAGAACTGGCTTACCCGAAACACGCCGAGTATCGATTCTTCCAACAGCAGAACGCCTAGCATTTTAGGCGTCCAAGGTAGTAAAATCACCAAGCGTGGTTATCATGGAAAATTGACGCTGGGCCCTCTGTCGGAGGCAAAATGTCGAGATGTGAGATATTGGGATGCACCGCTTTTCAACAAGAAAGCTGCCTGTGCGATCGATGATCATGACGAGGATATGCAGGATTCGGAAGAGGATGTAAAGGACGTAGAGGAAGAGACGGTGGAGGATGATGAATATGACGATGCTGACGACCTTGCCAACGACACCACCCTGGTCGCAGCCGACGACGCAGCTGATGAACTGGCCAACGATACGACTTTAGTCGCAGCCGATGAAGACGAAGATGAGGCGGGCGAGAAAGCACCGAAGATCAGCCAGCTTGAGCAGGAGGAACTTGGTGTCGCGGTTGACATGGAACAAGAACGCGCCGAGCGCCAGGCAGCCGTCACGGATGTCGAAGGGACTGACTGGAGCGACGCCGAGATTGCGCTCTTTCAGAAACTGAACATGCGTGGCTTCGAGCCACTACTCCCGGGTACCTGGAAAATGGACTTCAAGACCATCCCAGGACCCCTGTTCACCGATAACGATGAGGAGGTTTTCATCGGCTCCACCTCAGGGCATGACTTCAGAGGTACGCTCACACCTGCACACCCCATCTCCAACATCCCTGCTCAGCAAAGCTAACCGCACCCGAACAGCAATCAAAGCCCTCTCCTCCCTCCTGACCCTCGGCGTCCGTGGCCGCGACAGACTCAACACCTCGCACCCCCCCGAGGAGCCCATGCGTCGCGAAATCGAATCCTACATCCGCTGGTCCGAGCGCGACGCCGGCCTCCGCCGCGGAAAGCACATCCCCGTCCTCGCCGTCTCGACCGCCCAGGCGGGGCAAAGCACCCAGGACGTCATCGACAGCGTCACCGCCAAACTGCAGCATCTCGCCGGCCGCTACCGCGAGAAATGGCGCATCCACCCCTCCGTCGAAGGCAGCGGCGAGAATGATCATGGAGACAAGGAGAAGGGTAAGGAAGACGAATTCGAGCACGACCTGCCGACGCTCTATGGCCTGGTCATCGCGCACACGATCGTCGCGGTCGTCACGCTCAACGCGACCCAGCCCGATAAGCCCGTCCGCAGTATCGCGCTCTTCGACCTTGGCGATGACGAGCAGGACGTCTGGAACGCCTTCGCCATCGCCATCGTCGTGGTGCTGGCGCGGAACTATCTCATCGGCTTACGGCAGTTTGAGAGCGAGAGCACCGGGCACCCGCAGGATCTGGACGATCCGGATGCTTAAATTCTTCCCGTTGCTGCCCTGGTTGGAAATTTGAGGAGACCATGGGGACTCGGTGTTACTGGGAATTTCGTTCGCTCGGCGCTTGTGCGGCGCTTGTGTTGTATCAAGATACCCATTTCCTAACTCCAGCGCTGGATGAGATTTTTCTTTTTCTTTCCTCCTTTCTCCGCTCCTGTGTTGTCGGGTATTTCTTTTCTAGTCAGGCACTTCTCACCATCCAGGTCTGTCCTCGAAGTTTGGCTGGGCTTGGATGTGTGGTCGGTGCTTTTGCGAGGATGTATTCTACGGCAGGTATGTTGTAACTGAAAAGTATGTCCGAAACCTTTGTGTTGTCTCATAACACTCAACTACATTGCTTTCGAGAGCATCAGTGTAATGTTACTGGATATGAATTCTATCGGTACGAACAGGAGAGAACAATGCAGAATTCACTGCCAAGATCCCTATCCCTTTCCATGCCTATCCATAAACTGACCTGAACTGAGCCGAAAGTGAAAGCCCGGCTGTCGGAGTCGCTATCGCTATCGCCGTCGCTGTCGCTGTCGTCCTCGCCACCCCGGCCCTCCTGCCCATACAATCTCGCGAAACGTCTCCACTTCCTAGAACTTACCTTATAGGCGAACCGTGACCGTACAGGATAATGGCTGACCATCAGACAAAGTCGGCGGAGTACGAGAAGCCGCGGAACTCTTCCTGCATCGCTTGCGAGAGCACTGTACACGCAATCAGCAAACTCGTACCCACAACATCCACACCCCGCATTCTCCGGCGTCAAACAATAATACGGAAGAAAGACCAACATACCAGACTGCACGGGCGTCAAAACCGGCGTGACGCTCGTGAACTCCGAATCGAAATTGCTGGTATCGGTCGGATTGCTGATCTGCGGCAAGAACGGCGCCGGAATGCGCTTATGGTAGACATCGTCCCAATTGATGTTCCGGAAAAATGCATGGCTCATGATCTCCTGGGCGTCGGTGACGCCGGAGCCGAGGCGGATCTCGGGTTCGCGCGTCAGGAGTTTCTGCAGGATGGAGACGGAGTCGCGCGGCATGTGGATGGGGTAGAGTGGCTCGTCGGCGAGGATGGCGTCGTAGATCTCGTCTTCGTCTTCGCCGCGGAAGGGGGACTGTTGCAGGAGCATCTGGTAGATTAGCACGCCGAAGGCCCACCAGTCGACTGCGCGGCCGTATTTCTTGTCGAGGAGGATCTAGTGGAGGAGGAGTGTGTCAGTGGGTTTGTCCCGCTTGGACTGGGCGATAATCTAGTGCGGGGGGGGGGGGGCAGGTACCTCTGGCGCCATGAATTCGGGTGTGCCGCAGAAGGTGCTGGTGGTGGCGTTGTACCACATGTTCTCTTTGCAGAGACCATAGTCGGCAATCTTGATGTGGCCGTCGAGGGTCAGGAGGATGTTGTCGAGCTTGAGATCGCGGTAGATGACCCCGTTCTCGTGGAAGTACTTTAGCGCAAGGCACACCTCCGCGGCATAGAATCTACAGAAGTTTTAGTGATGACGACGAGACTGTTGCAAGGGTGACTTACTGTGCGCGTTTGGTGCCGAATTGTCCTCGCTGGATATGCAACATGAGATCACCACCGCTTATGTATTCCATGACAAAGTAGACTCGTGTCTCCGTTTGGAAACACGCGTGCAGATTCAGCAGGAATGGATGGCGCTCTTTGTTGGCGATGAGGAACACCCTCTTTTCCGACTTTGTGCTCTCCACCTCGTCGTTCTCGATTATGAACTCTTTCTTCAGGACCTTGATAGCGTACAGCTGCTTCGTGGCCTTCGTCTCCGCTAGCATGACTTTGCCAAAGTTCCCTTTGCCAAGGACTGCTAGGAAGTTGAAGTGATCCAGACTGATTCGCCGAATACCACCTTGCTGGGATGGGGCTTCCTTGGGCTCTGGTTGTGACAACGCAACTTGTTGAGGGGGAGTTGGTTGAGGAGGCTGAGCTAGTTGATTGTAACTTGTCTTGGCAGTAGCCGTGTGTGGGACAAGAGCTTGAGGTTGCTGATCAAAGTCTGCATACGCTTTTGGGTCGTATCTTGATTGTGCGGGCTGCTGCTGCGGTGGGGTTTGGGCTTGCGCTCCTTGGCCGTACTCGGTGGGAAGCTCTGCACGAGTATCCATGGGTCTTGGATAGCCGCCAGAGCCTCTTGGGCCAAGGCTTCCCATGTAATCCGTAGGCGGCTGCTGATACGGGCTGGGCGTTTTCTCGGCCGCTGTTCTCTTGCCAGTCAAAGCTGCGGTAGCGGCTTTAGCCGCCTCTTGGGATGATGATAGTCTTGCTGTCATTCCCGGCCTTGGCTGCTTGATCGGTGACTGAGGCGTGTTAAATGATGCTTGAGCAGCTCCAAGTGCAGCTTGAGATCCGTATGATTGCATTCTCGCGGGTTGCTCATACGATGGTTCCAGACCGTACGATCGTCTTGGGTCCTGCGAAGCTTGTTGGGCAGCTCGCTCCTGAACCGGCGGTGGACCATAAGATGGTGCGGCTGGAGGAGGTGTTGGTCGGCCTGAGCTGGGTCGCAGTGTTCTCGCACTCATGCTGGAGACGGTAGATGACTTCTGTTGATGGTTCCTTGCTTTGTTCATCTCGTCTAATAGTTTGCTAGCTCTTTCCATCGACATGCCACAGAAGTCAGGGACCAAGTGAGCACACTGCGCATGACAGGTAAGACCACATTCTGTGACGGCATTTTAGCATTCCTCCGTATCTTAGGGTTCGAAAGACATGTACCTGTGCATTTTCTGCAGTTCTTCCTACCAAGAGGTAACATATAACCGCAATGGCAACACCAGTTTGCGCCCATGTTCGAAAAGCCTTCAAACCGATGCGGTATCCGATGGTTCAGCTTCTCTTCCTCAGGATCGGTCTCTGCGTTCGACTTGCTTATACACTTGGTGACCACACTTTTGTAACACTTCTTGTGGCAAGTGTACTTGCAATCCTCACATTGCATGCCTGCCGAATATTTGAGGAAGTCTCCACACAAAGCGCACCGCATAATGTTATAAAACTGTTGCAGTACGAATTTGTGGCCGTGCATCTCGTGGACTTCTTCTTTACGTTGCCGTATAGCACCCTTACGGTTCAGACCAATATCGAACGGTCTTCTATCCTTCATTTGCTTCGCTATTACACTGTCAGTCAGGGAGGATGGACGAGATGCCCAGAAGCTTACCAAAGCTCATAGTCAAGTGAATCTGCCCTACAGGCTCAAGAGCGAACGATGCATCAATAGCAATTTGGCTTGACTGAGAAGCGATTGGGTTGGGATTAGATCCCTGTGGTGGAGTAGCTCCAACAGAGGCTTTGGACGATCGATCCTGGTACATGTTCGAGCCGAACGATGGATCTTGACGGCCACCGGCGCCATCATTCTCCATCTTGGCGGCAGATACCCAGCCCGAGTTGTTGAACTCGGTCTCGATCCTTTTCCGCCTCATTTCTTCGGCAATGTCGGCAATTCGGATCCACAGCATGCCAATTGGGGTGGGATGTTCGCCGGCTTTGTCGTAAACAGTAAGTTCAATCTCGTTGGCCTTGTCAATATCAAGGTTATGTAGTTCATCCGTCCATTTGTCCGTCCTGGTTGACTTTGTCCTCCCTTTGAAATTATCCTCAACCTTCAAGATGACGAACGTCTCCGGGCCTCGGGCAAACCGACCGGTCGCCGCATGATCCACGTCTTTTACAGCATGTATCCTCAGCGAAAGGTGACCCGTCAATGGTTTGCGCATGTTCGGCATGTTCAAGCTATCATCTGTGCCCACTCGCATTAGCACACAATTTCACGGAATAAAATCACCTAGTGGCAGGCTTACCATCAGGCGCGTCCGTTGTGCTCTCCATATCTACATGTAGATCCTCATAACGTTTCAGAGCCTGCTTCAGAAGTTGTATCTTCTGGTTGCTCTCAATCCTTCGGCTCTCCGCATCCGCTCTGCTCTTCCTGTCGCCCTCCATTTGGTAAAGTCTGATCATTTTCTCTATACCATCCTTGTACTGCTTCTCTACACTGAGTTTGAATTCAAGCTGCGAAAGCATGAGCTGTATGCGAGGTCCTAGGTAGGGTGTGTCGTACTTGATGAGATCTAGAAGGCGACGCGTCAGTCCCCAAAACAGCCACTAAATCCAATTCTGTCCGCCCGCATACCTAGCTTGCTATAATTTGGTCTTGCCTTGGGCATCGTCGAGGTGGGCGCCGGCGGACCGAAAGGCGCTCTAGGAGGCATCATGCCATGTCCACCCCCGAGCTGGCTATATCCTCCTGGGCCAGGATCACCGTAGTCTCCACGGTCATCGTAACCCCCACGAGCGTCCTTAGGAGGTGGTGCTGGCACACCTCTGGGATTGTTCCTCACTCCTCTATCCTGCGCGGAAGACTGTCCATGCGCGGGCGGAGGAGGTCCACCGTTGCTTCCCGAACCCAGCGACATGCCGTCCATGCCTTGACCCATCCGGCGCATTTGGAGCTCCCTCATGCGATCTTCCAGATACTTGATGTTTTTCCGCCCTTCCCGAATCTGTGAGTCCGCCCGTTGCTGCACTGCCGGGTTGTCGGTCTGCTGTCGCAAAGCGCTGGCGCCATTGATGAGGGTCTTCTCCCGCTCAATTTTCTTGTAGACCTGGCTGATAAGTTGTTCGTCGTTCATGGTTGCGGATTGGGAGCGTTGTTTTGGTTGTTCAGGATGCGACTGCGAACGTTGAGCTTGGCTGTAAGCCAACAACCGGATATTGGATATCCTTGTCGCCCAGACTGCTGCTTCTGATAGGACAGAACAAGTCAAAGCCGATTCGGAGGTTTCAGACCACCTTCAACAACTGGAGGCTAGCGAACAATCATCTATAGTTTTTAAGGTCGTTGATGTCGAAAGCTGCGGTCTTAAGGACGTGCGCAATAATGTTGAATGTGAACCAGAGTACAGGAGCTCGCCGGGACGGACTTGGCCGCGTGGTCACGGTGTGCCCGGTTATGAGAGGCAAATGGCTAATGCCTTCGGAAACATGGAGGGAGCTCCAGATGCAGGTGTGGACGAGGGTCTTTGGGAGTTGTTATGGTGAGGCTGCTGATGTTGGTGAGGTCAAAACACACGGATATGAGGCATGTGTGATCGTCATTCTTTGGAGGGGTGGGAGAGATCAGTAATCTGCTTGTTTTTGGCGAAAGCCTCGTCCGTCAGTTGTTAGGCGAGTTGAGCTGTCTCCATCCATGTCACTGTCAGCTTCCTCGTCACTACGACAATGGACAACATAAGATCTAGGCTCCTGGGTCTAACAGGCCAAATGTGTTGCATGTGTCAGTGGATAGAGACTGTGCCACGGTTGCCCTATCCTCTTTGCCGCCCACTACTCTGTGCTTCTTTTCCTACGCTCAGACTCTTCATAACTTACTTATTGATCCCATCATATGTCACGATGAGAGAGAGCGGACTATTTTTCTCCAGTTCGTACGCGCAGTTCATCGTGATCTGTGTTTTCTCCTCGCAACTCTAGATGCAGGAGTTCCAATATGGATTTTAGCGCTACCCTTTACTGGGGCATTGCCTTCAGGGTTGAGGAGAAGCCAGCATCGAAAAAGCGTATTTGTTGACCTACCTTCCCTTCTCTCCCTTACACGCACAAATATTATCTCTGCGGAACGGAATGGGAATGGGAGTGGGAATAGCTACAGTACTACCTGATCCATGCGGTCACGGTCGAAATTGACCGATAGCTGACGCATATGTGTACACTGATCAATAGATTTCATATCAGCATAAGCATTACCCGATTCCTTTGCCTCCTGTTATATTGAGAAATGGCTCGCGGTATCAACTTATTGTTACAGGTTTGATTTTTCAAATCCTTCAATACACCCATGGTACCCATATTCGGGCCCGTTACCTTACCCCCGACAACCACCTCATCGCATCCAATGCCCACAAACAACACTTTCGCCCACTCCATCTTACCTGGTCTCCGCCACGCATGCATTGTCCGCCGGTGCACCACCACCACCGGCCTTCATGAACCGCATTTCGCCGCTATCGAGGGTCAGCTCGACCTTGCCGACTAGCACAACACCGTAACCCAGAGCCTGTGTGCGATGCATGTACGTTTGCTCGATACCCGGGCCGATTTCGCAAATGTGGTAGGCGTTGCCGTTGCGGCGGACGGTGCTAGTGAACGGGAGGCGACGAGACGTTGGTGATTGGCGACGTCGTCGTTATTGCTTGAAGACAGCGAAGTGGAGGTGCTGTGAATAAAACTCATAGCAACGTGGGGTTTGATATGCTCCCATTGCGTGGGTCCCGAGGCATGGATTTCTGCAGTGCCATCGACGTCGTCCGTTGTGATGTAATGCATGACGTGAGGAAGAGTGGAGTATTGGCCCGTGGAAGATGAGATGGCGGCCAAGGTACAAGTATAGCTTTGCCTCGATTGTGTGATCGGAAATTTTCAGTTGTATGAGTACAAGTCCTGAGGCTGCAGTGTCGACCACACGCTGTGTAGATCAAAAGACTCTCTTTATGAGGGTGGTCCATCGAGCGAGACGGCGGTCCATTGTTGGGCCCAGTCCTTCTGAAATTATTGCTCTGCAATCAATGATACGTCGGAGAGCTGAACTTTCGAAGAACCGACTCCTTCGGATGACTATACACTTACAACTTTTCTGGCTGGCTATACTCGTACCAGTATCCGGCTAAGCCAAGAGGGTCCCAGCCGAATGCAGCATACAGTATATTCGACTCAAGCGCCAACATCGCCCTGGTCTCAGCGGTAAATATGATGCCAGTCCGCAATGGCAGAAGATGAGGTCCGTACTTCCTTAGATGCTTGAAATGCTCCTATACACATGGCCTTGACTGTCATTCCGGGAATATCACATCGGCATCCTCTTCATCTCCTGCAAAGTCCAATACCTCCTCATATTGTCCGCACCCAGCGCCTTGACTTCATCCTCCAGATGCGCCCAAAGCACATCTCCAAAGCTATCCATCAAGGCCTTCAGCTCATCTAATCTCAACTCTTTCTCTCCACTCCTGCAGGCCTCAAGATAAGCCTCGAACTTGTCCAGCCCCGCATGTATCTGCTTGTGTTGGGTCAGAAGTTCCAGCTCCTTCCGGAACTCGGGCATCTTTCGGGCGAGGAGGGGGAATATGTGGTTTTCCTCAATCGAATGGTGCATTTCCAGATGATGGCAGAAGTCGAGGCCCATGGTGAGGAACTGAAGGAGTGACATGTTGGAAGGCCGTCGCCCGTTGGAGCAAGCGGCGTAGAGCGTTTTCCAGGTCTGGCGGAAACTGTTGTGCTGCTGGCTTGTCAGTATTGCCCGAGCTGATTGTGTCATTCGGGGGTAACCCCACAAACATCTCCATGTGATCCGCCATACTGTTATAGGTTCTGAAGTCTGCCAAGGAGAGCTTTGGTGGTTTCTCTTGTTTTATGGCCGCTCCTTCTGCTGAGAGTCCCGTCTGTGAGCTTTCGGCCATTTTATATGAAGTAGGATGTAATTGAGCGCCGTAGATTAGTGATGGGCGAGCAAAACTGCTTCGATATAAGCGTGCTGTTAGTCTGTGATCAACCCTGCTCATAGAGAGATCCCGTATCACTATCAGGCATCGTGTACTGGGGTGCCTTTCATAATTATATTACTAATATATACTCTAGTGATTACGGACATCCGGTAGGTGAGGTGGTTAGTTATTGCGGATACCAAAAGGTCAGCAAGGCAACCACCAAACATAAATACCACCACCAATAAGCATCCGTTGCTTTACCACACAAATTCCGCTGACCGAATATTCCACGTCAGACACATCTGCATGCCGCCCACTGACCCGTCTGCTTCAACCCAACTCCATACAGTTTCATGACAAGTGTGATCGTTTGAGCTCGACTTAGCTTCACCACAAAGGGCTACTAGTCACCAGCACTGCGAAGAAGTGCGAGCTCGTTGCTGGTGGACCGTCCTCTCCCCTGGGGAGGGAGGAACGGCCCCAGGGTCGGGAAACGTTTGGATGTGCCCATCCAAACAGTTTCCCGAACACCTGGGTGCTAACAACCCTAATACCGTGTTAGCTCGGGTTTTCGGAGGAGGCGCTCCGCGGAAATCTGACTACCGCCGTTAATCCTCTGCAGACGGTTGCGCCCCGGCTGGCCCGCCTCCTCGAGTTGATGGAACGTCAACTTGAGGAGCAAAACGGCCAGGTGGCGGGTCAGCCGTCTGCAGAGGGTCGGCCATGGCAGTCAGACCTCTCAGGAGCGCCTCCTGAAGGGCGATTTGTGCGTTGGTGGGGGGTGGAGGTGGAGGTGGAGGTGGAGGTGGAGGGGCTTCTAACCCCAAGTACTGACCTAGGCGTGAGTTTTGGAGCCACCTTGTAAGTATGGGGCCACTCACGGGTGTGACCAAGATGGCCACAACGATGGATAGCCAAGTGGCCACCATACTTACAACAGACACGGAGGCACCCATACCTGTAAGTTCGTACGACTTGAAGAGAAAGGAGAAAAGAGAAAAGAGAAGACGCTCAGGGAAGATCTTATAAACACGAGTATTACTCTGGGCGGAAGGCACGAGGTGGTCTGCTGTTCCTTCCTGGACATCAACTTCAAACACAGTAGCACTAAAAGCATAATAGGAAGCTTCGAATTGCATTGATTTTGGAAACTACCTTATGTTTAAAGTAACTCATAGAAGTTGCCCCAAGTCATTATGGACTCGAAGGTGGAGCGCTCCTGCAGTTCAAAGGCGGATTGGATACTGCCTGGCGCAAACTCAAACTCTTTATACTTACGAGTGCCAAATATTTTTGCGTTGACATGGCTTTGCCATTTTTGGTCAAAGGCCGTCAAACCTGCACCGAAGTCCATCCACCTAGTAATGTATACAACGATCCCTCGCTTTCCAAAGTTCTTGTGGTCTATTTGAAACTCTGTGGGACAATAACGACATTGCTTCAGGCCACTGCATCTGGAGCAGCGTTGCTGATCGTGTATATGACGAAGTCTGCAGCGACCGTCGCCGCTACCAAAGCTTTTCAGATGAGGACATAGGTCGGTAAAAAGAGCAGAGGGTTCGCCAAGGACTTGGCCTGGAGGTATCAATACTCTGTCCTGAATGCGTAAAAGGAAGTTATCCAAAACGATTCGAGCTTTGATAGAAGCTTGGTAAGTGCAGCGCCCCATATAGTACGTTTTCGTGTTCGACAGGTGATCCACATGGGGGCCGCTATCAAGACCTAAACGATGTTGTTTCATTGCCATTTGAACGTGCTCGAATCTGAATATATAGTGGTAGTGCCGCATGATATCGTCTGACATGTCGGCTTTAAAACACGGTCGCCACTCAGGAGAAAGGTAAGCATCGAGGAACCTTCGGTTGTCTGGGAGATGTAGCTTCGCGCAGCGTTGACAGAGAATGTAATCGTTAAGGTCCTTTTCTAACAATGACAGGAAATCTATTCGTCCCTCTTGGTGTGGTTCTCGAAGCTTATCCCAGTACTGAGTACCGAGTAACCGGTTCAATGAATGGCTGCAGAGGGCGAGAGCAGCAGCCGAGCTGGTTGGCAGAAAGCTGGCTATGTGTTGTAGCATTTCCGTAGGGAGATCCACGAGAGATAAGGGTTGCTTTCCCTTCCTTTTCGCTGATGGCCATATTGACGAACCGGCTTTCTTGCAGAGTATCAATAACTTTGGGATCCCCATCGCGGTCGTAAGTGGCTTCGTCGACGGTAACACGACGGTTAGGGAATATAGGATTCGAGAAAGACAGGGTTGAGGTAGGACTTGAGACGGGAGAAGCGAAAAGAGGTAAGGGAAACATAAGGGAGAACTGGGGAGAGGGCATATTAAATATCTGTCTGGTCGGTCAAGCAATACCTAACTTACAGGTACTAGCTACATGGACCACAGGTAGGTTGGTACCTGGTGGTAGTCGGTCGTGGTTGAAAACAAGGCGGGCCACTAGTACAAAAATGGCGATTATATCGTACCTACCTCCGGCGTACACCCCGTTGTGCACAAGAAAAAACACCTCCTCCAGCTCAAAACAAATTTTTGGAATAACTTCATCAGAACTGCACCAAATAAGCTCAAAATCTAGTCAGTAACTCTTCTTATTGTGCTTTATAACTTAATATAAATCATGATGTCAGAGTTCTCTTGATCAGTTATGAACACACAATTCTCATCTTTATCAAAGCATGTCATTCAATTAAAACATGAAGCAACTCAACTTCAGATCTTTATGAACTCAAAGATTAAGAATAATAAGTTTAAAAAGATTCTTTAATGATTTTATATTGAATTCTTTGTCAGATCTGTTCAGAACTTTATGAAAAGAGTTTTAAATTAATTTAAAACAGCTTAAATTGCAGCAGATCTAAAAGTTTTATGATAAATCATAAATATAATATAATACAACATCACAGTTACAAAAAACATTTTAAAGATCTTTATCAGCAAAAACTCTGCATTACAATTCTTCATCATTACAAAATATAAATATATATACATCTGAGCTCAGATGACAGCAGACACATTATTATTCTTAATAACAGCATTTTTTTCATTATTATTTAAAAAAAAAAGCATCATCACAGATCTTTTTATATTTAATGACTACAGAATTGTTATTAAACTTACTGACACTGTTTTCATTAATTATTGATGCATTCTTTCATCAATTACATTATGCAATCATATTAATAATCATATTTGCATCACTATAAATCAAAACATCATTGCTATTAAGATTGCAGCTGTTAAGCAACTAAAGTTAGATAATTTAACAATATATGTATTTACAGTGACTGAAAAAGAGTCATTACAAAGTAACATTAAATAAATTATATCTTTAAAAGCAGACAGCAAGATAGTTATTATCATTTATGATGTCATTATATATGATATATTGATACAGAGCATCAAAATGAAAGATTAGTGAGTTATAGTGATATGTATATAGATAAAAAATTATAAGATTGAAGCTGAGAAAGACATTTTAATCAATTATGTAAGATGATTATGCAGCTCAAAATGAGTAACAAAGTCTATAATAATAAAATTTATAAATGTAGAGCATGTCAATTTAACATTTCAAATTAAGTTGATTTGAGACTTTAAATATAAGAAGACAAAATTATATAATTGAGCTTGCTGCATTCAGAAATGCTTTAAATGTCATAAGTATAATTACATAAATGCTCAATGCAGAGATACTTAGAAATGCAGTATATATGTAAAGAGTTATAGATTTGAGAATTGCTTCTTTAAAAATCTAGAATTCAACATTAGAAAGTGTGTAAGCTGTGAAGATTTACACAAAATATAAAACAATAAATGTTTTGAGTTTCAGAAAGAGACAATGTGTATATAGATGATATGCAACATTAAGCAGACTTAATGATGAGTATTAATTTAAATATTAATTATTAAATTTAAAGAAGTTACATTCTTAAAGACAGCTAATGATGAAGTTAGTAAGATTGACATTAATAGTTATAGTAAAAGTATTAACAGCAGCAACAGTGATAACAGTGACAGCAGTGACAATATTAGTAAAAATGTAACATTTACATTACATACAACAATGAATAGTAATCATGAAATCATCAGTAAGTCTTACTTAACAATATTTAAGATTCTTATAAGAATCTCATCAATTCTGACATCAGTTCTGAAGACATTTGTCAGGATTATCACCTGACCACAGCTTACCTTGCTGCCGCCACCTTCACCTATTAGGTGAATAGTCTACTTAGCCATTTAGCCACATGGACTCAGCCATGTGCCTTAGTGAGTCGCTTAGCTACTATTTAAGTAGCCATTGTAGCCCTTACATTCACTCATCTTTTACTCATATCATAGATT
>JAABUU010003622.1_pt1 | contig 19411 bp, 32 predicted proteins | sample 5559301 | NCBI WGS metagenome assembly JAABUU01 (sample SAMN10711884, study PRJNA513360) | rock metagenome | isolation source: Antarctica rocks | place: Antarctica: Victoria Land, Richard Nunatak white | reverse complement strand
TCTGGGCTCTCTTGCAGCACATTGTTGATCAGTGCAAAAAATTGCTGCATGACTGCATCCTGACGCATGTCATCATGGCCAGATTTGACCTGCAACGAGCATGATGTTACGGTAACTCAAGACACTTGTCAGCACATCACATGCGGCCACCAAGGGGGGCCAGGATGGGAGGAAGATTGGCCATCATGCTAGGATTGCTGCTGCATTGTGGCATTGGTGTAGGTTGTTGCTTTGTCACAACAGCTTCTTTGCCACAAACACGGGTGTGAATAGAAATCTACCATGCTGACCACTTGCATACACTCTGAAGCACAGGCCTCAAAGTGTAGTCATAACACATTGCATCAGCAGAGACTCTGCAGTTGAGGACTCTGCGGTGCTGTTGTGATGCAGGGAACTCACCAGCTGGCGGTGGCAGCGGCCAGCACTGTCAAAGCACTGGATCAGCTTGGGCTTGTTGACGCCCCCCACAAAGCTGATGCTGTCCCCAAAGTGGGTGAAGTGGGGTAGATTGTCATAGCGGCAGGAAGGGTCCACCTCCACAGGGGCACTCACAACAGGTACCAGACTCAGGTCTCGGTTCTTGCGGCGCAAGCCACTTGGGAATGGCATGGGCCCGCCCTGTCAACCCAAGAGAGGTCACGATCACCACAAATATCACACTGCTCCTTCATTGCAGCAGAGCTGGGAACCATGAAGATTGAACTGGACACAAAGATGCAAACAAGGCCAACCTGGCTTGTCCACTGTCAGTCATGTCACAGGCGAGACATGACAGATACCCAGGGCGACCCGTATGCCTGGTGCAGATGCCCTACAGCTTATTTTGATGCTACATGAGCGTTGATCAAAGCACATGCAGTCATAGCAGAGCTGCTAAGGCTATACAGACTGGCTTTGGCCACAGTCAATCACCAGTCTGATATGCAAGACTTGAACAATCATTCCATCAACAGCAAGGCCAGAATGGGTGACAGCATGACCAAGCAAGGTGATGAAAGGAGTGATACATACTGACAGACAAGGGCAGAGATAGCTTACATCAGAGGAGGCTGGCAAGGCTGCCAAGTGAATGTAGGCCTCAATCAGCTGGTTCACCTGCTCCACGACGTTCTTCCTGTGTATATATATCAACATTACTGTTCGCGCATGATTGCCATGCTTGATGACGCGACTGTGCACAGCAACTGCTCAGCGGTGCTTGTTAGCATTGTTGACATTCCTGAGTGATAATGAATGTCACTTGGTGATGCCCAGATTGGTGATGGGGCTGCGTTACCTAGCAGGATTGGAAGCAACAACTCTGAGCAGGTCAAGTGCAGCTGAGACCTTGTCACGGTCCACAGTCACGGTCATGCCACCCACGACATCCCCTGCCTTCACTTCCCTGCCATCCTTGCCCCTGTTTCCATTCTTGAGGGCAAACAGCTGGTACAGCGTATGGTAAGGGTGGTCCACAGTCAACCTCTGGAGCAGAGTTAGCAAAGTAGCCTGTGCAATGAAAGGTCATGGTTGAAGCACTGCCCAAGATGCATGTCACTGTTGTCTCTGCTGTGTCAGTGACAGCAGTGATGTCGCATGGGTTCAAGTCATCATGGTTGAGACAGCAGTCATGAGGGATGGCATTGAGGTACTTTAAATGCTGAAAGAGATGATGCTGGTTAGGCCGCTGTGTTATGAGTGACTGTAGGGGTGACTTGCTGGGCCAGGTACACCGCGTACCCAAATCTCAAGAATATTAGCATATGTCACAGGGGACCAAGGTGCACTCCAGACTTGCGTGTTTGCATTCTCACAGCCAAACTTCAAAATGCACAGCATGCAGTAAAGCCTCACTTTACAGCTAATCATACTGTAACTGCATGATGTTGTACAACAGTCAACATGTTGTATGGCAGATTGCAACAGTCAACATGTTGTAAGGCAGATTGCAACAAGCCAATCATGTTTAAGGGCTAAGTATAAATTCACCACCTGGAAGCCACTCTCATAGTATGGGCCAGACTTGGCAGCACTCATTCTGGATGCGATCTGATACACCAGGGAGAGCAGCTTATGTGAGGGGATGTCCCTAAAGCTCTCTGCCAGCTGTGCATTCACCTTTGGGTCTGCTCCCAAGTTGAACCACAGTTGGAACAGGCGGAACACCACCTGCAGATCATACCGCCCTCCTGCGATCAGACACCTGCATCACAACCCTGAATGCTTCAGGTGTGGTGACACTGCTGAATGTGTCCCCAGACTGTATACATGCTGCTTCTGTTGGCTATTGTAACATGCTGATGAGTTGATGCAGACTCCTGCTGCGTTGCATCTGCACTTTCAAACACAAGCAGTCACAGCCCTATAGGGGATTGCAGCAATATCTGAGAAGCTGGCAGTCAACGTAGCCAGCAGTCCCATTTGCTGCTTACACTTATTTGCACCTCAGTGATGGCTGGTACCTTGTGCAAGTCTTCCTGTAAGACTTGCACAAGGTACCAGCCATCATCAGGGAACAGAGAGTTGCCTTACCTGTGGTAGTTGGTCAGGGCTAGAATGAGGTACTTGGCTTCGCTGTCCTGCAGGGCGTTGGACTCTTCCTCATCAAACTCTATTGGCCGCATCATAGTGTTCATGTGATGCAGTAACAGCCTGCTCTCCCGGTCTATCACCTCTCCTGCTGCATTCTTCTTCACCTCCCCACGCTGCTTCCGTAGCAGTAGCTGTTGCTCCAGCAGGCTTGCCTAACACAGCACAACTCGGTGTCAGTAGTCAGCAGCATATGTACACATTTTGAGCAGCTGCACTTTGTGTGAGAACTTGCTGACAACGTCATGTCAGTGATTTAGTGCCAGCCTCAATCTTCTGAATGGTGTCTTTGAGTTCATTGAAACATGCAAAGTGGGTGAGAGCAGCAGTCACAAATGTGGGTGCAGACAACGACAGCATGCCGAGGAGTGTGGACACCTGCTGCCTCTTCTGCTTGATGACAGCTTGAGCAGTGTTCCACTCAGGAGACTGCTTCTGAGCTTGGATGCCGGCATACAGCATGTCAGCATGATGGGCCAGGCGATACATGACTCTGCAGGCCACCTGACCTGTGTCATTGCCGCTGGTCACCAGAACATCCACCGCCTCTGCCATGCTTGCTAGAATGGCAGATGAACTCTCAAACCTGCGCTTGAAGAGGTGCTGATTGGGTTTTGTCAACGGTTCAGGGTATGTCAGAACATAACGAAGCACAGATCTCCTGACAGGAACTGCCAAAGCTGCAAAACAAACTATCGCGAACCCTTTGTTGTCCTTTGCAGAGATGGTTAACATTCATACTATTAACAGGCCTGCTGTTATACCTGTGTAGCATCGCTCACTGTCCACACACACATAGACAGAGCTGTCAGCACATCTTCTTGTTTAGTAACACAATTCTGTCTAGGGCCAGGCTGATTGAATGTGGAACCTAGACTCAGTAAAATGTGTACCTCAGCTTTGACCATGCCTTGCTGCTGAACATGCTACAAGACACTTTACCAATGTGCAGCAAAGTGGGAGGAGGACTACCTTGTCTCAGCCAGCCATTTGCCTGTCAGGCTCAGCAAGCGAGCATACGCCACCACATTGCCAGCCTTGTTGTGTCTGGCCACCTCCAGCAGGGACTTGCTCATTCTGACTGCAACTGCCTGTTGGCCCTGGGCCCACAAAAGCTTTGCCTGCTCTACACTCCATGCAAGGCTCCCCTCTGTGTAACCTGCAATCATAATGTGCCGTTTGCAGTACGCATTGGTCAGCTCTAAACCCATTCTGGTGCACGTGCCTTCAATGTCAACATCACAGATCTGAAATGTGTTGACCAAACGCTAGGCTACACATCTCTAGTTCATAGTCCCATGTCTACTTGTGCAGATGAAGTGTGTTTATGATGATCAACCCTTGACTCTGCGCACAGAAGCGTGTGTTTGACTTCTGTCATTGCTAGACACTGCGGAATTGGGCAACAAACCTGGGGAGGCGGGCTGCGAGGCAGAGGCAGATGAGTGGGTGCTGGTGAGCTCGTGAGCAGCCGCCATGGCATGAGTGAGGTGGCCAGCCTGGCGAGCAGCCACTGCTGACTCATGCAGAGTGTGAGCTGCCTGCTCAGGCTGCCCCAGTGCCTCACACACAGCCTTCCTCAGGGCTAGCAGGGGCTCACGCAGCTCGTACTTGTCCCCTGCACCTGCAAGCAGCCTTTGGCATCATGACCTGGCTGTAGTATGGCACATGGCTGCTTCATAGAAATGGTGTCTGTGGCATCAACTGAGGTGACACAGCATTGTCAAGCCCTTTGGGAATGCCAAGCGAGACAGGACGTGAAGCTCAAGAGCATAGCAAGGGAGTTTAGCCCACCCATGGCAGCCTCTCTGCTGCGCCACACTGCCTGCATATTCGCCAGCTGCAAGCTGCCTTCAGCTGCAGCGCTTGTGACAGCCTGTAAAGACAGAAGATTGCAGTCAGGAGTGAAAAAGCTTATCAACAGCAGACTACATTTCGGAGCAGACGACATGCAAGCAGTCAACTCAATACCAGGCAGATTGCTAATGCAAGGTGCAATTTGTGACATCAGCATATCAAACTGTGGGCGTCATGGCATAATTGCCCACCCATGCCTTTAGGAGAAACTGCGTGACCTCCAATACAGAGGGCATGGTCTGACAATGAAGAAGCATTTTTTCATTTAATTTATACCTTACAGTCTGGGGTGTGGAGCCAGTTGTGACTCATCAGACATCCTGGCTTGAAAGCACAGGTGAAGAAGCAGAACTTACCAGTCCAGGAGAAGGTGGTGAAGCCAGTGACAGGGTTGGCCATCTGAAAGCCCAGGCCTCTTGCACACACTGCAGCTGCTGCAGCTGCAGGATGGCTGGATTCACGCTTGACACACTCTCTGTGCTGACGGTGGCCAGGGACCTGATACACTCCTGACGTGCCTCAAACAGCAGTGACCTGCATCGCTCCCTGTCCCCATCTGACACAGCCTGTGCAGATTGACATCAGCAATATGTCATACACCGGTTTGTGACTTTCACAACTGCCATTTTGCACTTGTGTACTCACTTTGCTGCCCAGTGTCAACAATTGCAGCATACCCACAGCATGATTGGTCAAAAGCATGAGTTTTGATTGGTGCGTCAGGGCAAAGCTAAGGCCTATGGTCATAGCTCCGGGCTGCCGCCGAGGAGGCTCCCGTTATGATTGCTGACAGGCGTAATCTTTTCTTTTCTTATCAAAAGGGCAAAGGCTGAGGCTGACCTTGAGGCAGCCATGCAGGGCTTCATTTGTCCCCACTGGCCGTCCTGGAAGTGTGTCACTCTGGTCTGAGGCACTCTTCCACTGCCCCATGCGCCATGCACTCTCATACCGCATCTCACCAGACCTGCCATCACCTGCGCATTGCCCACAACACAATGAGCCATGCCTGCTCACAACTATTCGCACTCATTGCTCAGAAACTGCTCTGCACAGGCAGTTGTGCCTCGATACCTGAACAAGAAGTCCAGCTGAAAAGCTGAGGATTCCAGTTTGAAAGGCAATCTGCAGAAATAGATGGGGTCCACGGGAGGTGAGGGGGCGCAGAGATGCTAACAGAAGCTCACCAGGTGACAGAGATGCTGGCTGGCCTTGCCAGTAAGCTTCAATGAGGTGCCGACATCCCAGCTGCTGCAGAGCAGTCAGCAGACCCTGCTGCCAGTGTGGCGAAGAGCCACCAGATACAGCGGTGTCTTGACCAGGCTGAGGCAATGGTGGTGCAGGTGGTGTGCTAGCAGGAGGTGCACGCCGACATAGCAGATCATAGCCAGTCAAGGCCTTATCCCAGCTGCTCTCATGCTCATACAGCTTCAGTTGGGACACCATGCTGTGGCCTCTGGCAACTGCATAGATGCCGTCAGGCTCATTCATCCTGCTGTAGATGTCCAACAGCAGCTCATCTGCCGCTGCTCTGCTGCTCTGCATGATCAGTTTCACAACATAAGCACACAGCTGGTTCCAATGCAGACTAGAGTCTACATCTTGTGCTTGATCAAAGGTTTAGTGCGCAAGCTTTCTTGCATCAACAGCCAATGAGGAGACACTTGTTGGCACCAACACAATTACCTTGTTGTCCTGGGGTGCATCAGTGAGAGTGAGTCTGCCGTACTCATCCTCAATCCAGTGCTCCACATACAGCAAAGCTGTGAAGTAAGCACTGCATCTCAGCGCAGCAGCTGCCACCAGCAGATAGTCTACATCCAGCCAGTACCGCTTTTGCCACTGAACAGGAGAACCCACACCATCCCCTTGGCTGGCTTGCCTTGTTGACCTTGACCGGCCCTGAGTAGCTGCCCCAGAACTTCTAACAGCCCTGCCAGGGTCCAGCCCAAGCACTGCGTTCACATGCATGTTGCGCAAATGATCTAGGCATGTCAGGATGAGCTGCGTGGCTTTGATGTGCATTGCCCTGGCGGTGGAGGGTGACAGCAAATTCGATGCGAGCTGAGTGGAGATGGCTGGCATCAGGCTGCTGTCTGTGCTGTGGCAGGCAATGTCAGCCAGGATGTGTGGAAGCATGAGCTCTGCCAGCTCTGCCTTGCGCACGATCATGTGCTGGCACATGGACAGGGTTGGCTCCTGGACAAGTAGGAGCAGGGCATAAGCTAGCTTGCGCACCAACACATCATAGGACTGGCACTCCAATGAGAACAGTTTAGCATTGTCGTGTACGCTCCACTTTGGGTCTGAGGCGTCTTTGTTGCTGGGGCGGTAACTGGTGGCGGCGTCCTTCTTGTATACCTGACACACCATAGCAGCATTTGTGCCTGGAACAAGCTGAGGTGCATGGGCATCAGCCACACAGGCTGCTGATGTGAGAAAGTGCATTATACGCCGTACAAGGCAGCCTACGGCACAAGCTGATGGTCTGGTGCATGGACAATAGCTCTTGACTTGTGCATCTGCGCTCATGATTGACCGACCAAATTAAGTCAGGTGTCTCACCTGCAAGTAGCTCTGTGTAACTGCATCCAGCTGAGAAAGAGCCTCCCTGCCGAGCTGACTACTTAACAGGTGGCGCAGCGTGAACTGAACTGATCTGATGGTGAGCACATCAGGATCGACTAGGTAGTCAGCCATCAGCTGCAGAGCTGCCACCATGACTGTGGTCAAGGTAGACCCTGTATGATTTGGACCTCTGGCTGCTGCACTGCCCTGATGGATGCCAGAGTGGTTGGTGGCTGGTGCCTGGTTTGGTTGGGGTGCGCAGGCAGGCTTGAAGGCAATAGCCGAGTGGTCAAGGGGACCGGCCAAAGCTAGCAGCTCACCAGCAAATGCTGCCAGAGCGCTGTCCTGTGTCTCCCCACTCAGCCACCTTCACTCAAGCGCTTGCTGTGAGTAAAAGCAGAATCACAGGTGCTGTGACTTGTAGCTGACCAGATAGACCTGAACTTCTGCACTGTGCCTGTATGCAATAATGATGCAATGCTTCAGCACAGCCATGCACGGTTGAGATGTGCAATGGTAGCACACTATGCTGGCACTGGGACCTCACGTTTCATGTCAGACAGCAAGTCGTACAGCACAGCAAGCAGGTGAAGACAGCATCAAAGGCTATGTGATGCATGGCATGCATGACTACAGCCTGTGGGACTTACACAAGCTTCCAGACGGCTTCCTCAGCCTGGGGCAGAAAATGGGTCGGTTGGCTGTTTTGACTGCCTTGGAAGAGCTGGTGCTTCCTGGCTGGTAGAGCTGCTATGAGAGCAGAAAGAGAGCGGTTGCGCAGAGCTGAGGTCATGGATTTGGCCTGACCAGCAAAGTGTGTCACCTCCTCTGCCAAGCTCAGGTCCTTGCGTAACTGCTCGTGAAGCCTGCGCGTTCACGTAGTTGCCTCAAACTATGCACTGAGTTCAACGTCTCGTAGTTGAGCAAGCCAGTGTATAGTTGGCCAACATATAGGCAAGAAGATCATTGAGCATAGAGTTTATTGAAGTTCATGATGCTGAGACTGGTGTCAGCTGCATGATGCTGCCCTGTTTAACACTGTGCAAACGCGTCGACAACGGCTGCAGGGCCTTACTTAGCACTGACAAGAACGCAGGAGCAAGTAGGCAAAACTGACAGACAAGGCTGACAGGCAAAACTGACAGACAAGGCTGACACCCAACGCTGACAGGCTAGACTGACAGGCTAGACGGATGGCTAAGCAGCACCTGCAAGCAGCATCCAAGGCAGGCAGAGGCAGCAGAGGCTCCACATCTCTGAGGTACACATGCAGCCCAGCAGGCGCCTCCACAGTCAGTCTCAAGATGAGCTTGACCAGGGGGTGCTCAGCGCCCACGTCATCACCTGCAGCCGTGCTCTGCAGTCTTGGTGCTGTGAGGGATGGCGATGGCAGTAGCTGGCGCAGGCTGACCATGCTGTTTTGCAAGCTGGCAAGGATGCTGGCTAAGATGTGCTGCAGCTGTGATCCTACTACTTCTAGAGTGCTCTGCTGTGCCAGCATCTTGTCCAGGAGGAGTTGTAGCAGCTGGCAGCAGTCTGCCCACATGTCCCTGCAGCGTCATCCCAGCCAAAAATCAGCACAGAAGTCTGACCCTGTTTTGCAGATAATGACAGTGCAAAGCAATGCACATCACACAGTCATGCAAGATATGTCTCAGAAAGCACAGTAGGACTCATGGATCATGACTTTACATGCTGATCATCACTGCTGAGGGTACTGATCATCACTGCTGAGGATACTGCATGTCTGAAGGTAGGAAGGCAGGCCAGGCAGCAGTGATGATGAACATGCCGTGTGCACAAACTTGAGCGTTTCAAGAGCCTCAGAAAACATGCGCGATGTTATGCAGAGCAATAGCATGTGAGCAGCAGGCTCACCTGGTATTGAGCTGTTGCAGCAGGATGTTGATGATGTATCTGAAGGTGGAGGGCACACAGGCTTCTTCATACAGCAGGCTCAGCAAAGCCTTGAGAGGGGCAAGGGCCTGGAGGGCATGCCGTGGGTGTTTGGCCCTCTGAAGGTGCTGGTGGCATGTCAAAAGCAGAGTGGCTATGGCATCCCCTGTCAGCACCTGCGCAACCCACATTGCAATCTCTTGTATACAATTGGTGTTACTCAGCATGCTGTCAATCAACATTCAACGTGTCTAACCTGATGTATACCAAATCAATGCTGAACAAACCTTCAGCACATTCAGGAGATGCTGGGGCGGTGCTGAGAAGCAGGGCAGAGAGTACAGTTCTTGTGGGACACACAAACAGGCTCATGTACTGTGCGTGCGCAACAGATTTGTGCAAGCACACCAACAGGCTCATCATGAAGGCTCAGCCAGTCAGTGGAGTAACAAGCTGCATTTGTTTTTAGCAGCCTGCTTCAAGCAATGCTAAGTACCTAGGAGAGGAGTCTACCTGGCTAAACAAGATATATCTGTTTTTGTGGGGGCTCTGACCAGGTGTGCTCAGGATTGCAGCCACAACCATGTTTATGGGGAAGAAGGGGCGTGCAGGAGCAGGCTCATCTGATGCCGTCAGCAGGATGTATCCAAACACGCTCACCATCTTCTGAAGATACAACCTGTTCCGATCCTCCTCTGAATACAGCACAGGGCATACTGTGACTGCAAGTACGTTCCCAACTGAGTGGCTAAGATGGACCTTGACTGTTTTGACAGGACAGAAACCCTTTTGCATGATTGTGGGTGAGCAATGACCTGTGGCAACATGTCATGCTTGTCTGTGTGTGACATGTTGACAGCAGGCACGTGCACACCTGGAAAGTGTTTTTGTATGATGCCTCCAGTAGTGACAGCATGCGCCAAAGCTTTGAGTTCTGCATCACTTGTCTGCTCATAAGGCAGAGCTGACCCAAGGATGCTGTCCATGCACTTTTGCAGCACAGCTTTTGTGTCCATGCCTGCACACAACATTGTGCTGATCACAAATTCGGCCGTGTGCAGGTAAGAGCTTTGCTGCCAGCAAATTCGTTATGCCTCATGTCACATGTCACTTGCATTCATCCTCCAAAGCGTCCGTACATGGTCAAAACACCTGATCTTGCAAAGATCGCTTGAGCCTAGCTGTGCTGGCAGCAGTCATCTGTAGCACAGTCCAAGGGGCTGTGGCACCGATGCATGCACGAACTCAATTGCTCGTTCACTGAACATTGATGGATGCCAACACTCGGCTGACAGTCATGACTGCCAAGCAGAGTGATACCAATGAGGCTGGCAACCTCTTGAAGCTGATCCTGGCTCTGATGCAGCAGCAGCACAGGAACAAGGTCTCGCAGGTAGGCAGCGATGAGGGCTCGCTCTTCCCTTACACCCCGCTCATCCACAGCCACCAGACTCTGCACGCTCATCATGAATGCTGCTTTCAACTCGCACTTAGCAGGCTAACTGAGCAGTCATTCCAACGTCTGCATACTGTTGAGTGACAGAGCAGCGACACATGCTCAGCAGCTCAGTACACCCTGCTGCAGGTGCAAACAGGTGCCTTGCAAGGGGCCAGAGGATACAGCAGGAAGATGACTCAGTGCAAGCAAGCACCGCAGCTTTGTGTAGACCAGCCACAGCCTGCCATAACAATTATTGCAATGCACAGCAGACACTATAGCTCCATGTGAAACATCACAAACGTTTGTGGAGCTCACCTGAATGGCCAAGAACTGGTGTAGGCTGTAGCCATTGCTGCACCAGTCAAAGAACAGTGTCTGCATGTGGTAGCTCATGAGGGATGAGCGTGAGGGGTAGTTGAGGCGCGCTGCCAGCATGTCAAGGGCAGTCTGTACCAGTGCCCTGTCAGAAGGCTGCTTTGCAGCATGCCCACACAGCAGAAACACAGCTTCCCGCTCTAGCGTTCCACATGCTGCAGCTGTTTCTCCTGTCAACGCAGCAATTCACCCAGTACGAAGCAAGCATAAACCCTAAGCATCGCAGATGCGTTGCAACATGCACGTTACGCACCGCACAAAATGGCTGATGTGTGTCAGTACAATACCGTATAATATGGCTTGCTCAGGCTGTCTGATAGTCAACAAGGTCAAACTCTGCTTGTTTGCATACATAATAGTAGTGTTCTGGCCTAATCACATACGGTGGTGAAGCCCTGCATGCTCATGTGAGACCTTGTGCTAGCTCTGCCACACTGCACACGCACCACTATAGCCATCTCACCAGAAAAGCTGCTTGCACTCCCTTTACCACAGCAAGTAAAGCTCATGCCAGGTTCAGTGCAACATCAATCTACTTGAGATGCTGACGAGGATGATGTCATACCAAGCATGAGCACTGCTGTCTCCATATGCTCTGCTGAGCGGCCGCTGCTTGTCAGGCTTTGTAAGCTCAGCTTTGGCTTCAGGTCATCAAACACACTCTGCAGGCACCATGTACTTGCATCTCACAGACCTCCATAATCAACAAGACAGACACAGTTTGCTTTTTTGCTGCCGCACCACCATGACCTGCAGAATGGCAGGCTGCTCACTGGAGCCGATGCCCCCTCACGGGGTAGGGCCTTAGCCTTGGCAGCAATGTATGTTTATGCCGGCAACCATCCAGGGTATGCCTTGTACACTAGGCCAATCACAATCAAACCAAAGGTCAGGCTGCTTGATGACTGCACCCAGAGCAAAAGGCGCAGCGCTGAAATATTTCTGTGGTGCCGGGGTCAAGTTTGTGCTCACCTGTGGTCTTGCCCATTTGCGATACAGCACTGTGGCAAGTTGGCCACCCTGCCGCCTAGCAAAGTAGAGGTCATCTGCAAGTAGGCCAGATACAATGTTCAGGCACCGTGTCAACAGCTCCTCCCCAAATCCCTGCACGGGTCAACAGTCAGCATGCTCTGTGCCACATCTGTCTTGGATGCATAGCACTGCATACTGCCCCACCACTGTGGCAGCCTCAAGCTAAGATGCACTTTCATCAATGGTCTGTGCTGCTGTGGGAATGGCAGCATCGCAGCAAGGCGGCATATGACGCTAAGAACTACGTCAACAGTGAGCTGTGTGCAGAGTTTGATAGAGTATATTCCCGTGCAGCCACAATGTGGTATGAATGCCAAGACCTGGCCTCTGTCAGCATTCACCCACAGCAGTCCAGGCACCACTTGCCTGTGTGTCAATCATCATGAGATCCAGAATGGCTGATGCAAGCTGCACACGAAGCTGCCATGTGGTGCAGTCACTGTCCCTTGACTCTGCCATAGCAATGATGCTGAGCACATCATCCAATACATTCATCAGACCCTCCAGATCTTCCTCCACCTCCACCGGCCATTGCACTGCAGGCAAAGCAACTGTGCTGATGAAACTGTACATTTCATTTATGACCCACAGCCAAACCTCAATATGCTGAAAGTGGTTTGCACTGAAACACTCTGTACTGTGCAAGGCCACAGCTCGGCAGCAAATTAGTCCACCGGGCTCAGCTGGACATAGACCAGTCACAAGACAAGCTGGTGGGCAACAGGGGACAAAAAATAAAGCAGAACACATCCCCAGGAGGATGAAAGTCCGGCAAAGCTATACCAGCAGGCTGCTTCTTGCCGTTGCGGGCCAGAAAAGCCTTAGCTAGCACCGCCAGCTGCTGCACAACCAACAGCACCTCATCACGCTGGAAGCGCTTGTGAGCCAGCAAGCCGTCTTCCTCCGCAGCCAGGAATGCAATGGCCTGCTTTGTATGGCTCTGACCCCCAGGGACTGCCACTAGTGTGCACAGACTTTGTATGAGCTGGTGCAACAGCTCTGTGGCTGGCTGAACGGGGCTTGACCGGCATCCATGTAGCAGATCTGTGACGACTGCTGCTGAGGAGGATGGGTCGAGCTTTCCTAGGGTGGTGATAAGGGTGAGGCAGTTGCTGCGGCAGGTGGCTGCTAGACTGGCACTTGCAGGGCCAGCAGAGGGCGCCCTGCTACACCAAACATTGTTGCCATAAACAGAAAAAAACGAACGCCATCTATGTGCAGCTGCCTTTTTGCAATGGGCCGGTGGAGATGCAGATTGGCCTGAAGCATAAGAAGGGCACCAGACGGAACCTCTGTTCTGTTTGCGTGATGTGACTGCCAGGCACACCGCCAAAGGAAAGAAACTATGACTGGCTCAGCAAGCCCAGAGTAATGGCCTGTGATGGTCTGAGCGCAACATCACCTGATCAAACTGGGGAGCTGTACGTGACAAGATCACTTAGATAGACACAGGAAGCATACCTCTTACTGCCAGCAAGTACACTTGGCGTGCCCAGGTCCAAGTCATCATCAAACATGCTGGCAGCAGCATTGCTGGCTTGGACAGACTGTGTAGCCACTCCAGGGGCTGCTGTCAGCTGTACACTGCTCAGCAGGCTTGCCTGTGCTACATTGTCTGCATCATTGAAGATCCTCTCCAAGTTGGCAGCGCAGTACAGCAGAGCACTGCGCCAAACAACAAACACTTAGTGGTCACCAGTCCAGGCTGACTTAACCAGGCGTCACTGACTTGCCGTCTTGGAACAGAGTCTCACTGCATCATGGCTTGTCATGTGACTGTAACACATGCAGCCCTTGTGAATAATGACACCGAACAATGCCTGGTTACATTAAGGCAAGTCAGGCATGGTACAGTATAAAGGTGAATGCAGTAGCCATGCGCCCATACATGGATGCCAGAGAGCAGGCTCTGCAGCAGTTGAGGAGCAACATATTCCAACAGAAGACACTTGACTCAATGCTGTTCTGCTTACCTGCACAATTTTTCGGCCTGATGGCACTCATTGTACAGATGCAGGCCCTCGACCAAGAGCTCCAGGGCATGCAGGTCAGATGTTTGCAGAGATTTGCCAGCCTCGCATAGGCCCATTATCAGACTGCTGATGCGCTCCAGTGCTAGCTGCAAGGCTTCTGCAATGCATAGTGACATTGTGATCAGACAACAGGTTGCCTGCTACCTGCCTCTATGGTATATACTGCTGCTGATGCTTCACTGCAGGTATGAAGCTTGCTCAAATTCGTGGATGACTCATGCAGCAATGTGACATACATACTCTGACAGTGCCTTGTGACTCAGCACAGGCTGTGGACAACTCAGCTGTCAGTGCTATGTCATCACCAACATGCTGCTTCTATGACCGGGCATTGTGATGCAGTTGACCTGGATTTCAAGCATAGCACTGTGCTGTCAGTGACAACTTCCTTGTGCAGGCAGCTACTTGACTCCATACCTGCTACAGTGCCCTGTGGAAGCCATGTGGTACTGGACTCAGCTGGGCCACCACACAAAGCTGTCATCAAGCCCAGCGTCACTGTGCACACCCTCACCAGCTTGACTAGCAGGGCCAACTCAGCTTCCTGTGAGTCCACCGTCAGCAGCTGCAGCTGTTGTCGCAGCAGCTCTCCAGCCGTCTGCTGTGCTGGCCTTGCTGCCTCTGTTGGCATGCCCGACAGAGCAGTGGTACGTGCAGCTGCTGCGGTGTTGGCTCGGGCTTGCTGGTGCTTGCTGTGAGCTTGATCAGCAAGCCTCGCCATCCACTCCTGCCCTGCACAAAGCAAATCAGAAGGCTGCATGTGAGAGAGTTTGGGAGATTATGAAGTCCTGACACGCCATTTAGAGCAGATGCTTGAGCAATGAAGCTGCACCATGTGTGCAGGGAAGACATGCCAAGATTATTACTCTGAACATGGCTTTAGAAGGACACAAGCACATGCACTGCAAGATAGTGCAAGCTCTGATCAATGTCAGCTTGCTGTCCCAAGTCTAAACAAGTTCAGTGATGGGCAGCTTATGTTCACAACAACAGTGAGGTGATGGCTGCTGAGTTGCCATGGCAAGCAACAATGAGTGTGAGTGCTGACCACCAGCCAAGGCATCAAGCTGCTTTTGCAAGGAAGTGTTATCCTCCTCTTCTTGCAGCCAGCTGGATGATGTCGATTCTGAGAAAGGTAGATGGTGCACAGGACCTGAGCTCAGCACAAGTACTGCTTGCACTATGAGCTGGGGTGGTGCATCAATGGCTGAGCTTTCTAGCACCTTCTGCAGCAGCCGTTGCTGCAAGGACTTCTCTGCACCAGACGCGCTTGCACCTGCATAAAGCATGGGATACTTGATAAACAAATTATTTGTGGAATTTACAACATCAATACAGTACTATTGGACACCTTTTGCTGTTGCCCATGCATTGTAAACGATGCTGAGCCTATGCTGCAACTATGTTACTGTCTGCCGTGTCTTTGCAAGGTGCCCACTTTCCAAGTGCAGCAGCACATGTGCAGGATGCACAGCAAAGTCATGCACTTTCCCATCTGCAGTTCTCCATCCATGCAAGCACATTTAATCATAGGAACACCTCCAGCAAATGCAGCACAGATCAGCGCTGTCGTCGGCCTGGTTACAGGCTGCAGCTGCAGCACAGGGATGCTCCAGAGTTGGTGTGAGCGTAGATGCAGGTTGGGGGTGAGGGCTCGGGAAGCCACAGCTGACAGCAAGGCTACAGCACACTCCTGAACTGCTGCTTTGCTGGTGGTGGATGACAGCCAGGTCAGCACATTGTCCCAGGTGGCCTGCTCTCCTTGCAAGCAAGGCATGGGTACTTCAGGTCAGCAGCACTTCGTACAGGATAAGCCATGTTTGTGTGCGTCAGCCTGGCAAATGATGGCACAGCAGGCTGTCAAGTTTGCCAGACGCAGTACAGCCATCACAGCACAGCAGATGCATCAAAGAGACACTGTTCACCATGTGCTGAGAATATTCAACAGGCTATTGTGTTCAATTTTTGGGACTTTTGGAGACCTCCAGACAATGGAGCAGCTGCGTAAGTGGTTGCACAGCGCAGTCAATTCGAAACAGCAGCCAGATAGCTGCGCTGCACAGACCATGCCCAAGAGCAGTCAGTCAGCTGGACTACACAGACAGTGTGACACAACACCATGTAGCTGCACTGCACAGTCAATGGCAGCCAGCACCGTTTGTGCAGCACCTTCCAAGCGCTCTCCAGCTGGGCCACATCAATGCTGGTTGTGTTCTGATCCACTTCTACAGCTGTCAGTGCAGCAGGCCAGGCCACCGCCAGCTGGTGTACCAATCTCAGCTTCCATAGCAAGATACCAGGCTCCCTACCATCCTCAAAGGTGTCCTTGCTTGCTGCTTGTAGCCAGTTTGTGTAAGCTGAGTGCGGTAGGTGATGTGAAGGATTTTGTATGAGCATGACCAGCACTGGTGCCCATTGCAGAGGCGCCTCCACTGCTCTGTCGTGTAAACGAGCCAATCTTGAAGCCGTCTGCAGTGCATGACAGTGTGTCACTAGCAGGACAGAATTCAGATGACAACAGCATTTGAGTGTAGCAGTGCACTGAACCATCCCCAGAGACTCACACAGCATGCATCTTCATGATGAAATATGCAAACAACGTGATCACCCGCAGCCTCTTGTCCTGATGCACATCAGCGTTTTTTGTATTGACTACAGCCCCACTGTCTTGCTGTATAGTGATGCTGTATATTGCAGCTGTCAGCTGCAGCAGGCTGTCTGCTGGCCTGGTCAATACAATGTCACCATGCTTGGCTTCTTGACCCCTGCATGGCACAACCTTGTGCTCATGAAACAATGCTTCCAGCAAGCCATAACATGTACCTGTGTCACAGGTGACTGCATGCTGTGCTTGCACCTATGAATGGTGTCCAGGTGTGCATGGTATCCATGTGGGAAGGGACACAAAAGGACGCATACCATCTAAAGCTTGCCTGACCAATGTCCTTATCCAACACCTCCAGTATGTCAGCAGCGGCACCATGCATGTCCTGCAAGACACACTGCTGTGGCTTAGCAGCCCTGCCTTCAAACACTTGCTGGCATCTTTTGTGGCTCCTTGCACAAGCAAGGCGCAGCTGCAATTGTGTAATCCCCATCTGTCTGGCAACTGCACACAAGCAACCTACAATGCCTACATGGCATTCTCAATACACACAGCAGAATCAGTCATGCCCTTACCTGAAGGCCTCGCAGCTTTACTTGAATACTCAAGCAGATCACAAATGCATCCTTGAGCTTGGCATCTCGGCTGACTTGCCAGCATCGCAAGACAAAAGGTTGCAAGGCTCGCTGAATCTGAAGGCTTCTGCTTGACACGTCAAGACCGTGCCTCAGTAGGAACGAGTTCAGAGACATCACAACTGCTGTGCTGATGCGTGAGTCTTCCCTACATGTCAATACTGAGAGTATTTTCATGCCGTGTGTGGGATATGCATAACATTTGGCCAAGAGTCACCTCAGCTGGTTCAAGACCGGCAGGCATTTGGCAAAGAAGGTGAGCATGTCTTGCTGGAAGTCAGGCTGCATGTCTCCTGGGAAGTGCTGCAGTAGCAGCAGCATGCTGGACACATGCCGGAATGTGTCCTCACTCCTGTCAATCTGCTCCTCAAGTTTGGCCATATAGATGTCCAGCAGTTCTGGATGGCATGCATTCACTCAAAGTCAGTTGCTGACTTCGCTCACACTGGACCAGGCAGAAACTTACATGCAAGCAAACTGTATCATTGATACAAATGTGATCAGGTCTTACAGTTGAAACTTAGCAGCAACCGCACTGCTGCATACAAAGATGAAGCTTGCTATTGACAAATGCTTCATTCCCGTTGCACTTCAAAACATGTCGTGACATAATGAGCGATTGAGTGAGTACCTTCAAAGGTTTCGCATGCGACGGCATTGCAGTACTGCTGCACAGGCAGCAGGTTTGTTCGCAGCAGGGTGCTGTACTCTTGCCCTATAGAGGAAGCCAGAGTAGCCTGCTTGATGATATCCTTGACATGCACAAAGACCTTCCCCGCCTTTCTGCCCAGTAGACCCTTTCTGCCTGAAGCAGTGGTTTGCAAAGTTCAGGCGCATGTCAGGACAATCACAGACAAGCTGGTCTTTTGTTGCTTGCATCCCACGTGATAGGTCTGTCCATCAGAGATATTGACGTCTCAATGCAAACAAGATACTTCTTTTTTTCATTGGTCTCTTTGATATGTTTCATACCTGTTCGACGGTCATCATCAGCTAGTTGCACTAGACGTCTCAAGGTCCTGGGAATGGCAGCATCAGGGCCTTTTTTCTTGCCAACACTTGCAGACATTTCATTGGCAGCATATTCCACAAAGATTGCACAAAGCCCTGGCCACGTGCCGACTGCAGTTCATTCAACACTGTAAGGCAAAAGTTGCAGACTCGAATAACTTATCAACATCATGTCTGAGTTGTACCTTTGAGCTTTGCTGATGGGCCTGTCACAAGTGTATTGTGATCAAGCACAAGATGAAAGTCGTCACAAGTGTATTGTGATCAAGCACAAGATGAAAGTCGTTGTTGTCAAGCAGTAAATTGAGTACCTTCAGACCTTCCTGCAGCACAACTGGCTAGTCACCTCCGATCAGCTGCCTTCGTCAGCAAGTGGATAAGTCAAATGGACTTAAAATTGCAGCAGAAGATACCTTGCGCAGTGTCGCTTTGCTGGAAAGCAAATTGCGGTGTATGGAGTCAAGATTCCGGGCAAAACTGTCGTCCTGTGACATTTTTGACTCGACCAAGACAATTCCCTTGAGACTCGACTCAACATCAGATGTCAACTATTGTTGCATGAGAGTGTTGATGTATCGAATCGACGAAATCGCTGCTGACAGCACTATGGCACGCTGGCTGATCACTTACGAAGAAAGCGATCCTCGCACACAGTCGTCCTCTGCGGTCAGCAGCGCCTTGTGGACTCGAAAACCTTCATCACCAAGGCTACCGTGAACGCGCCGACTTGTAATGCACGGTGCCGGCATAGACCTGGGCGCTGGAGCTAACGCGGTTGACCTATCGAGATACCAGTTCACATACACGCTGCACGTTGAAACGGAGCGCGCAGGCCTGAACAACTAGGTTTCGCTGTAAGGCTGGTGGACGTCACACCACACCACACCACACCACACCAAGGGCCGGCATAATGTGCCCAAGAGCGTGCTTGGTGTACGCTCAACCGCTGGTTGTCGGCATGAGTCCTGCACTTGTAGGTCGCTCCCGAGACAGCGTGTGATCGCAGTTGCTTCCCAGCGTGCAGCCCAGCGTGTTTTCTGCTTCGCACGGGCAAGACAGGAGCGATCAGCAGCTTAGCAAGCAAACAACTATGGGCTATTGAAGGGCTTCCCTGTTTGCTTTCTCCTATGCAGCTTATTACACAAACATCCTGCCCTCTGAGAGCATGTGTCACCACCACTGCGTACACACTAGTGATTACACAGGCTTTGACTTTGACTACACTCAGTTGCATCGTCATACTCAAAGCTGTAGCAGCTGCAGGGCCGCATCATTTGGAACACATTTAAGCCTTGCATTGGACAGTTCACAGTCTTGCTTGGCTCATATCTGCATATGTGCCTCACAGTCTGGTACCAGCAACTTTGCTCTCCAGATGACGACACACGCA
>JAABUU010003616.1_pt1 | contig 19458 bp, 23 predicted proteins | sample 5559301 | NCBI WGS metagenome assembly JAABUU01 (sample SAMN10711884, study PRJNA513360) | rock metagenome | isolation source: Antarctica rocks | place: Antarctica: Victoria Land, Richard Nunatak white | reverse complement strand
GCAAGGACATCAGCCCGTACTTCTGGCCAAACCACATTCGCCTGCCCGACGGTCCCGAGTGGGAAGAGCTCCGCGACGGCGACTTCCGCGACTACCGCCTCAAGGTTCACGGACTTGTCGAGCACCGCGTCGAGCTGTCGATGACCGACCTGCAGCGGATGGCCAAGCGGAACCAGATAACGATGCACAATTGCATCCAGGGCTGGTCAGGCATCGCCGAGTGGGGCGGCCTTCCGTTCTCCGCCCTGATCGACCTCGTGCGCCCCCAACCCGACGCTCAATGGGTGATCTTCTACTCGTTCGGAAAGGGGGACGACGGCGGTGTCTACTACGACTCGCACAGCATTCACGACCTGCGCCACCCGCAGAGTCTGCTCGCATACGAAATGAACGGCGAACGACTGCCGATCCTCCACGGCCGGCCGCTGCGCTTGCGGGTCGAGAACCAGCTTGGCTTCAAACACGTCAAATGGATCAGCGAGATCGAGTTCGTCCACCACTTCTCAGAACGCTTCGCCGGCCAAGGCGGCTACCAAGAAGACCACGAATTCTTCGGCTACCGCGACCAGATCTGACGCAAGCGAAATGGATATCCGGTCAAAACGCGCCTATGAGCCCGCTGAGTCCGCGGATGGCTATCGCGTCCTGATCGACCGTCTCTGGCCGCGCGGGGTCTCGCGCGGGCGCGCCAAGCGCGACGAGTGGGAGCGCGAGCTGCCACCAAGTACCGAGCTCCGGCGGTGGTTCGGGCATGAGCCGAGCCGCTTCGAGGAGTTTCGCCGACGCTACATCGAAGAGCTTCGCCGAGAGCGTCCGCGAATCGCCGAGCTTCGGCGCCGGGCGCGGGAGGGCACGCTCACACTCGTTTACTCCGCTCGCGACACCGAGCACACCGATGCCGTCGTGCTCGCGGAGGTCTTGCGACGCGGACTGCCGAAGGCCGGTGGGCGGCGGTGGTAGTCGCCATCCGAAAACCCAACTAGCGCTCTCGACCGAGGAGGAGTCCGATGGCACAACGTGTGCTTGTCCTGACCAACGAGGATTTGGCCGACGCCAACGAGGTCCCCCCATCGATTCGTCCGCTGATCGATGAGGCAGAGGAGATCTACGTCGTCGCCCCGACGTTGACGACCTGGATGCAATGGCTGTGCGACGACAGAGACAGTGCACGAGCGTCGGCCGACGAGCGTCTGCTGACGGTCTTTGACCACATGCGCGCGGGTGGCCTGAAACCTCATGGGGAGGTTGGAGCCGAGAACCAAGTGACCGCGATCGCCGATGCGCTAGCTCAGTTCGATGCTGATCTGATTGTGCTCAGGCTCCACGCCCCCGGTAGCGAGCACGAGAACCGGCGTGAGCTGGGGATAGCCGAGAAGGTGCGCTCGCACTTCGACGTACCGACGGTGGTGTTCTACTTCGACAGCGAGGGGCAGGTCGTGGAGCGCGAGGAAGCCTAGCGAGAGAGCGTTCGTCGACATGGACGCGACCCGAACCCCCGCAGACCCCCATCACACTCAAGCGCTCGAGCTGAGCTGGGAGGAGGTCGAAGCGCTGGGAGCGCTCGAAGGCTCGCACGTGGCAGTGCGGGTCATCGAGCGCACCAAGCCAGAGGCGCTCGTGGTGTTCTTTCTCGGCCACCTCGGGCACCGACGGGGGGAAGCGCTCTTCTGGCCGGTTCGCGCCGCGAGTAAAGATGAGCCCGGCAATGGAGGACACCGGCATCCACCTGCACCGTGACCGCTTTCAACGAAGCCTGGCCAGTCCCGGACGCGGGATTCTGCACATCGTCCAGGGCCCAGTGATCGTAAATGTTCGCCGGGTAGAACGAGAGGCCGCGCACCGTGGCTGCGCGCGGTCTCTCGCGCCGTCAAGCTCGTGATCGATCCCGCGGGCACCGTTTCGCCTGGACCTCACGGCCTGGGCGGGGCGTCGGTGCGCCCAAAGGCGAGCGATCGATGGGACGGGCGCGTCTACCGGCCGGCGCTGAAACGCGACGGCCTGGGCCAGCCGCGCTGTCATCGAGCGCGCTCGAGCAGCCGCAGGGTGGCGAGCACCGGTCGGGTGATTGCGCGGACGCGGGGGGTCGAATAGCGGGCAGCGAGGTGCTGGTCGACGGCGCGCGCGGGTCCCTCGGCGAACGTGGGGTAGGCGTGCACGGTGCGCGAGACCGCGTTGGTCTTCTCGCCGCGCGCGACCCACGCGGTGAGCTCGGCGATCGCCTCCCCCGCCAGCGGGGGCCGCGACGGTCGCCCCGACCAACCGGCGGTGTGGGTCGGCCACGAGCTTGGCGAAGCCGTAGGCCTCGCCGGCGGTGATCGCGCGGTCGAGCGTCTGATAATCGGACTCGATGACGATCACTCGCTTCCCCCAGCGCTCGCGGGCCTGTGACTCGGTGAGCCCGACCCGGGCCACCTCGGGGTCGGTGAAGGTGACCCAGGGGACCGTCTGGGAGATCTCACCCCTGGCGTGAAAGAGGGCGTTGGGAGTCGCGACGCGGGCGTGATGAGCGGCGACGTGCGTGAACGGCAACAGCCCGGTGACGTCGCCGACCGCGTAGATCCCCCGGGCGCTGGTCCGCAGCCGGGGATCGACGATCACAGCGCCGCGCTCGTCAACGTTCACGCCGACGGTGTCGAGGCCGAGGTGCTCGGTCAGCGGCCCCCGGCCGGTGACAACGAGGATCCGGTCAAAGACGATCGCTTCCCCGGCCGGAGGATCGTCGAGCCAAAGCTCGTGGGCGCCATCCCGGCGGGGGCGCACGTCGAGGGTCTGGCTCCCGAGACGGACGTCGACGCCCTCCGCCGTCAGCCGCGCCGCGATCAGCTCGCCGGCGCGGGGTTCCTCGTTGACCAGCAGGCGCTCAGCCTGCTCGACGAGCGTCACGTGAGAGCCGAGCCGAGCGAACGCTTGGCCGAGCTCGCACCCGATCGGGCCGCCGCCCAGGACCACGAGCCGTCGCGGCAGCCGCGGTAGGTCCCACACTGTGTCGGTGGTCAGGGGCTCGCTGTCGGCGAGACCCGGGATCGGCGGCGTGACCGGACCCGAGCCGGTGGCGATGATCGCGGCGCGCCAGCGCAGCTCGCGCCCGTCAACGCGGATGTGGCCCGGACCATCGAAGCGCGCGTTGGCGGGGATCACCTCGACGCCAGCAGCGCGTAGACGCTGCGGCGAGTCGTGTGGCTGGATCGTGGCGATCGCGTCGCGCACGTGGTCCATGACCCGCGCATAGTCGATCTTGGGCTCGGACGGTGTGAGACCGACCGCGTCGGCGTGGCGGATGCGGTGCGCCAGCGCGGCGGCGGCGAGCAGGCTCTTTGAGGGCACGCAGCCCGTCCACAGGCACTCACCCCCGGTTCGGTCGCGCTCGACCAATGCGACCCGGGCGCCGGCGCCGGCCGCGATCAGCGCCGAGACCAGTCCACCGGTGCCGCCGCCCACGACGACCAGGTCATAGCGAGAGCTCACGATCCTGAAGCGGACAGCGGCAGCAGCCGCGCCAACCGGGCGTTTTCCTCGGGGTCCAGCACGGAGTGCTGCACGCACGCGGGCACAAGCCGGTCATCGTCGGGATGCGCCATCGCATACGAGCAGGCTCGCAGGCGCTCCTGCGCCGCCCGCACCGCCGGCTCGGAGGCGGTCTCGCCGCGGCCGAGCGACTCCCAGGCGGGTCTGACCACGTCGGCGTCCATGAACGCGTGCACGACGAAGGTCATCGCGCGTGGGCGCCCGGCCAGCAGTCGCCGCAGCCCGGCGCGACGCACGAAGCGGACGCCCCAGCGCAGGGCGCTCGGGGCGGTGCGGGGGTGGCGGGCGAGCACCCGCCCCACAGCGATCGCGAGGATGCCCTTGGGCCGGTCGAAGTCCATCCCGCCGAACGCATCCAGGAAGGCGTCGCGCGCGCCCAGGTCCCGCGGATCGCGGTCGTCGAGCACCGGCGTCCAGCGCCCGCCGGCGAGCACGCCGTGGCAGGAGCGGTTGCAGCGCTCATCCCCCATCTGCACGTGGCGCCACGGCACCCGGGCGCCGGCGCCGCGCTCGATCTCGCGCCACACGGAGTCGATGCTGACCGCGTGAAAGTCCTCGCGCCAGCGTTTGGGGTTGCCGACGTGCGCGGCCGGCTGGAAGGACATCATCCCGAACCCCATCCCCAGGCCGGCGCGCACGACCTCGGCCACCTGGTCGAGGTTGCGCGGGGTGACGGTCATGTTGTGCGCCAGGTCATAGCGGACGCCGTGCTCGCGGTAAAGCCGCTCGAACTGCTCCACGAACCGCCGGCGGTAGGGATCCAGCTCGGCCTCGGTTCGTGGCCGGGGGAGGTCGCGACGCCCGAGCATCAGCGAGTCAAAGTGGCCGGCGAAGCGCAACAGATCAAACCGCCGGCGCCCGTCGGGCCCGACCGCCAGCCGCTTCAGGTAGTCGTAGTCAAAGTCGCCGTGGGTCATGCTCATCGGCTTGCGGCCCTGCGCCTGCATGGCCGCGAGCGCCGCGGCGTGCTCGTCGGGATCGAGTAGCGTGACCTCACCGCCGATCAGCTGCGCGTGCTGACCCGTACCCCGGACCGAGCGCAGGTAGCCCATCTGGCGGTCGATCTCCCGGAGCGCGTCTCCGTCAGTGCGAACGCGGTTGGCGAGAACCGCGTGGTAGCACGGGGTGCACGCGAGATCACAGCGCGGAAACACGCCGTGCGTGCCCTCACAGCCCGTGCTGCGCCGACCCAGCAGCTGCGCCGGCGTGCGGACCGGCTCGGGCAACTCAGTCCAGCGGCGCTGCAGCGCAGCCTCGGTATCGAGGTGCACCGGTCGCGTCGACGCCGCGAGAACCCGCAGGCGCGCCACACCGAGCTTCACCAGCGACGCTATCCCGTCGCGGCTGCTTTGCTTGATCGTGCCCATGTCATCTCCACGCATCGAACCCGCATCTTTGACCACGCCGCGGTCGACAAGGATTCTTGATCTGACCCGTTTCGAGTTGAATCCTCTGACCGCGCCTGGGGATCGAAGGGTTCGATGACTCGCATCGCTGCGTTTGGCGGTGCCTACGCGAACCCGTTCGCGCTGCGCTCGATGCTCGACGATGCGCGGCGTCGTGGCTGTGACCGCGTTTTTTGCCTCGGGGATCTCGGGGGCTTTGGCGCGGACTGTGACGCGATCTGGCCGCTGCTGGTGGGGGCGGGCGTGGAGTGCATCGCGGGGAACTACGACGTGGCGGTCGGCCGGGGCGACCCGGATTGCGGGTGCGGGTACGCCGACGAGCGCGACAACCACTACGCGCAGATCATTTATGACTACACGCGGGCTGCCACCAGCCCCGAATTTGCGGCGTGGATGCGTGAGCTGCCGCTGCAGCGTCGCGAGGCGATCGGCGGCTCAGATGTCCACTTGGTCCATGGATCGCCGCTGGAGATCAACGACTTTTTGTGGGAGTCACTCGAGGACGAGGAGCTCCGCCCGCGGTTGGAGGCCAGCGGCGTCGACGTGCTGTTGTGCACCCATACGGGGATCCCGTGGCAGCGGCAGATCGACGGGACGTTGGTCGTGAACGTCGGCGCCGTCGGACGTCCGGCTAACGATGGGCGACGCGAGACCTGGTACGCCGTGCTCGACCTGTGCGACGGGCACGCGCGGGCCGAGCTGGTCCCGGTGGCGTATGATTGGCGGGCGCAGGCGGCCTCGATGCGCGCGGCCGGGCTGCCGGAGCCGTTTGTGGAGACGATCGAGACCGGCTGGTGGACGACCTGCCTGGAGATCGTCCCGCCCCGCGAGCGCTCGCGCGGGCGCTTTCACATCTACCGCGACGCATTGGGTGGCGGCTGGAGCGCCGGGGCGGTCGGCTGGGCAGATGAGCCAGAGCCCCGAGACGACGGCCGGCCGGTGATCGAGCTGTTCGGGACGGCCGCGTTCCCACCCCGGCTGTGGGTGTACAGCAACTTTCATTGCAACCTGGCCTGCGACTACTGCGTGGTCGCGTCCTCGCCACGGGCCCGGCGCCGCTCGCTGGGACTCGACCGCTTCTGCGCGCTGGTCGACGAGGCGCTGAAGGAAGGCTTCCGCGAGCTGTACATCACCGGCGGGGAGCCGTTTTTGGAGCCCGATATCGTGGCGATGCTCAAGTATGCCAGCGACTGTCTGCCGACCGTCGTTTTGACCAACGCGATGCTGTTCACGGGCCGACGGCGCCGCGAGCTGGCCGAGCTTTCAGACCGTGAGCAGCTGGTGATCCAGACTTCGCTTGATGGCGCCGACCCGGGCACGCACGACGCCTGGCGCGGCCAGGGCTCGTTTCAGCGCGCGCTGGACGGGATCGCCTACGCCCAGCAGCTGGGATTGGCGGTCCGGGCCGCGATGACCGAAACCCCTGAGAATCGTCATCAGGTCGACCAGCTGCGCGCGCTGCTGAGCGAGCTTGGCGTGACCGGCGATGACTTCGCCGTGCGGCCACTCGTGAAGCGGGGGTTTGCCGCTGGGGAGTCCACCGCGATCGAGGTCGACGAGGCGGTGATCGCGCCCGAGCTGACTGTCACCGCTGACGGGGTCCATTGGCACCCGATCGGCGGCGACCTGGGCTCAAGCCCCGACCTGCTGATCGCCGCCGGTGAGATCCCGCTGGCACAGGCCAAGCAGCTGATCGTCGAGCGGTTCCTGACGCTCCGGCAGGCCGACGGGACGCTCCCGGCCGCATTTCGGTGCGCGGTATGACCAGCATCCTGATCATGGCCCGCGCGCCCCGGGGCGGCGAGGTCAAGACCCGCTTGGAGCCGCTGCTCGGACCGGAGGGCTGCGCCCGGCTGCAAGCCGAGCTGATTCGTCACACCGCCGCCTGGGCCTTCGACGCGGCATCACGTGCGTGGCTGGCGTTCACGCCCAGCCACGCCAGCGCCGAGATCGCCGCCCTCGTGCCCGGACGGGTGAGGCTCTTCGCGCAGACGTCCGGTGACCTGGGCGCGCGCCTACAGCACGCGGCGGACCGGATCTTCGGCGAGCACCCAGGGTCGTTGGTGGTGGTTGGCACCGATGCGCCGCTGCTCGGTGTCGAGCAGTTCGAGGCGGCCAGCCGCGCCCTGGCCGACGGTCACGACGCCTGCCTGGTGCCGGCGCTCGACGGCGGCTACACGCTGATCGCGCTCGCGCGCCCGACGCCGACCGCGTTCGCGATCGACCCGGCGGCGTGGGGCGGCCCCGACGTTCACCAGCTCACCCTGGAGGCCCTCCAGGGAGCGGGGCTCGACGCTGCGGTGCTCGCCCCGGTCACAGATCTCGACACGGCGGCCGACGCGCTCGCGCTGCTCGCCGACCCCTGCTGCCCGCCTGGCGTGCGCGCAGCGCTCAAACCGGACCCGGCGGTGGCCGCGTGACCGGCGGGCCGCTGATCTCGGTGGTGGTCCCGGTGCTGAACGAGGCGCGCGGGTTGCCGGCGCTGCTTGACCATCTCTTCCAGTTGGAGGGGCGCTTTGAAGTAGTGATCGCCGACGGCGGCTCCACCGACGGCACGCCGCAGCTCGCGTGCGCGCACCCGTCAGCGCCGCGCCTGGTTCACAGCCCCCCGGGTCGAGCTGAGCAGATGAACGCCGGCGCCAGCGCCGCCGAGGGCGAGGCGTTGCTGTTCTTGCACGCCGACACCCGCCTGCCATCCGACGCCTACCAGTCGCTGCGCCGCGCGCTCGCCGACTCGGCCGTGATCGGCGGCAACTTCGAGCTGGCCTTTGACGGCGCCGACCGGTTCTCTCGCCTGCTTGGCGCCTGGTACGCAGTCCAGCGCCGGGCGGGTGTCTACTACGGCGACTCGGCGATCTGGGTGCGCCGCACCGCGTTTGAGCGCCTCGGCGGCTATCGCCCGCTGGCGATCATGGAAGACTACGAGCTGAGCCGGCGCCTCGAGCGTGCCGGGGACACCAGCTGTCTGCCCGGACCGGCCGTCACCTCCGCCCGGCGCTGGCAGCAGCTCGGGCTGGCGCGAACGATCGTCTCCTGGGTCCTGATCCGCTGGCTGTTTATCGCCGGCGCATCCCCAGCCCGGCTCGCCCGGCTCTACCCACACGCCCGCGAAGCCCCGCTGGCTGCCGGCGATCGACTGCCCGACCTGGCGCTCAGCGACACCGCCGGTCACACCGTCTCGCTCGCGTCGCTCGCCGGTCAGGAGATGCTCATGATCTTCCTGCGCCATCTCGCCTGACTGCCCTGCCGCGAGCACCTGGTCGAGGTGCTTAACGAAATTGACCGGCTCGGAGTCCGCGTGGTGGTCATCGCGTTCGCTGCCCGCGAGTCGCTGGCCGGCTACCAGCACCGCCAGCGACTCGACCACATCCACGTCCTCAGCGATCCCGACCGGCGCGCCTACCGGGCGTTCGGACTCGGGCGCGGAACGGTGCTCCGGGTCTGGCTGGACCCAAGAGTCTGGGCGCGCTACGCGCAGCTCATACTTCGCGGCCACCGGCCCGAGCCCGCGCACGAAGACACGCTGCAGCTCGGCGGCGACGCGCTCATCGGCGCCGACGGACGGATCGCTTGGATCTACCGCAGCCGCGGCCCGGAAGACCGTCCGAGCCTCGCCCGCATCCAGGCCGCGCTCAACCACCTCCGAGCCGGCGGCGACGCCGGTCAGGCAGCTACTTCACCTCCCCGAGCGGACATCGACCGGCACGGATGATGCGACAACGCGTATCTCAGCCTGGGTCACGCGGCGCAGCTTGGATGACCACCGAGCGTGAATCGATGGCCTGGGTTGAGTCGTGTCGATCCCAATGTGCCCGTCTCATCGACAGTCGACGGATGCTCATTTGACCCACCACGCCGCAAAAGGAGTCATCCGCGGGATCCGGGATGTCGCGTACGCGGGAGTTTGCCCGGTCGGGTGAACCGAACTCATCGATCTCCGGGGCGAAGCTCTGACCATGAGCACCCGCAAGCGCGGCCCGGACGATCCGCAGGCAGTCGACTGGCGTCGCCTGCGTCGCGGGCTCGCCTTCTTCTTGGCGTGCTTGGGACTGTTTGTCGCGCTGGTATGGATCGGCCTGTATCACTAGCGGTCTCGAACCTTTCCTGACGCCACGAGGGTCGAAGCGACATGACAGCGCAGCTCCGTCGATGGCCGCTCCTGGCGCTGCTCGTCTCGCTCGCGGGCTGCGGCAGCGCCGTGCAACCTGGCGAGCCGGGCGCCCCCGCCTGGTCCGCCTCCCGAGCCGGGACCGCAGTCAGCGCGCCCGCGACCGCCGCGCAGATCCAGGCCTGGCGCGCCCAAGGCTGGACCACAAACTTCGGCCGCCATTCCGTTGCACTATCTCAGTTCCAGGACGGGGGGCCGCCGCGCGACGGGATCCCCCCGATCGACCATCCCAAGCCCGTCCGGTTAGCCTTCGCGGACGGTTTCTTGACTCGGCGCGAGCCGGTCATCGCCGTTGACATCGGCGGGCAGGCGCGCGCCTACCCCGAGCAGATCCTGGTCTGGCACGAGATCGTTAACGACAATCTCGGCGGCGTTCCGATCACGGTCTCCTACTGCCCGCTGTGCAACTCGGCAATCGTGTTCGACCGCCGCGTCGGTGACCGGACGCTCACGTTCGGAACCACCGGCAAGCTGCGTGACTCCGACCTGGTGATGTGGGATCGCCAGACCCAGTCGTGGTGGCAGCAATTCACCGGCACCGCGGTCGTCGGCCGCTACACCGCAACCACGCTTCACCCCCTTGACAGCCAGGTGCTGAGCTGGGCCCAGTTCAAGACAAGCTATCCGCACGGCACGGTGCTCTCGCGCGACACCGGCTTCCAACGCCCCTACGGCTCAAACCCGTATGCGGGTTATGACGCGGTGCCGACGGCGCGGCCAGCGTTCTACAGCGGCCGCGTCGATCCCCGGCTGCCGGCGCTCGAGCGGGTCGTCGCCGTGTTCGCGGGCGAGCAGGCCGTCGTCGCGCCGTTCTCCACCCTGGTGCATCGCCCGGTCATCGTCGGCTCGCTCGCCGGCCGGCCGTTGGTCGTACTCTATGCCCCTGGGGTGGTCTCGGCACTGGACGCCGGCAAGATCGCGAATTCGCGCGACGTCGGGACAGCCGGCGCATTCGACCCCGTCGCTCGGGGGCGCACGCTGCGGTTCTCCCCGACGGGTCAGGGTCTGTTCCGCGATCAGACAGGCACGACGTGGAACATCACCGGCCGTGCCATCGCCGGTCTGTTACAGGGCACGCAGCTTCGCCCGCTGCGCCACGACGAGCAGTTCTGGTTCGCGCTCGCCGCGTTTTTGCCCCACGCGCGCTTGCTGACGCCCGCGTCCCGGTCGTGACGTCAGGTCTCAGCGTTGAAATCGTTCTCGGGGCTCGCACGTTCTCCGAGCAGCCGCAAGCCGCTGACCGTGCGGATCAGGTTCTCGAGCATCCGGCGGCAGTTGGGACACCAGCGCACGTGACGGCGTACCCGCCGGGCGGCGTCCGGGTCAAGCTCGCCGTCGACGTAGTCCGACATGTGCTCGCGAACCTCGCGGCACCGCTGTCGATGTCGACTGACCGGGTTAAACCTGCTTGCCACCGACCCTCCTCCCTGGTGATCGTCTGGACCCTACGCTCGTGCCGTGTTCACGACGTTTGACCCACCAGAATCGCCTCAGGATTCACAGCCGCCGGGACGTCGCCGCGCGGCCATCCGGGACGCCGTGGCGTTCTGCGCCCAGCGGCGCAATCTTCGCCGGACGGTCCGGATCGCGCTGGTCGTCGGGCTCCTGCTGACACTGATCAACCAAGGCGCCGTGATCGCTTCCGGGCACCCGACGGCGGCGACCTGGGTGCGCTGCGTCCTGAACTTTGTGGTCCCGTTCCTCGTCTCCAACGCAGGGCTGCTGAGCTCGCGCCATTGACGTCGCAGGATCTCTAGTCTAGGTGACTTCTGAATCGTTTTCTGCTGCCGGCGGGTCCAAGCACAGCAAGGATATGGCCACCAAGACGACCACAGCGCCGCGGATGGTTTCCACCTGATGGCCAAGCGCAAGCGCGAGAAGGATGACCGGCGCCGACGGCAGCTCGCCCAGGAGCACGAGTCCGAGGAACGCGCCAAGCGCCGAGCGCACGTCGGTCTGGGCGTGGCCCTAATTGCGATCGCCGCCGTCACCCTCGTGATCGTCACCTCCAGGACCGCCAGCAGCCCGAGCCCGACGCCGATCGCGTCAACCCCGCAGACGGTTGCCGGGTCGCCGCCAGCGACCGCTCCGGCCCCGGTGGGCGCTGCCGGCGTCCTGGTCGCGAATACGCGGCAGGCCGACCGGGTGCTTGACACGACGATCCAGGCCAAGCTGGCACAGCTTGGCGGCGTGCCGGTCGTGATCAACCAGTGGGCGTCGTGGTGCCCTAACTGCCGGGCGGAGTTCCCGTTCTTTCAGCAGGCAGGCCGCCGGTACGCCAAGCGGATTGCGTTCGTCGGGCTCGACTCCCAGGACTCGCAATCAAACGCCCAGGTGTTCCTGGGACGATTCCCGGTGGACTACCCGAGAGTGTTTGACCAGAACGCCAGCCAGGCGCAATCACTCGGCGCCGGTCAGGGATGGCCGACCACGATCTACCTCAACGCCAAGCACCAGATCACCAACGTCCATGTAGGCGCGTACCAGAGCCTGCAGTCGCTCGAGCAGGACATCAGCCATTACACGTAGGCCAGCTGGGTTCGAGCGCCGAGGCTGATGCTCGCCACGATCTCCAGCGACCCGGCCAGTGGGGTCGGTATGCTCGCCGCCCTCGCCGCCGGGCTGGTGTCGTTCCTGTCGCCCTGCGTACTGCCGCTCGTGCCCGGCTACCTGTCCGCGGTCGTCGGCGTCGCTCCGGCCGAGCTTGACCGCGCCGACCGTCGTCGCGTACTGGTGCCGAGCCTGGTGTTCGTCGCCAGCTTCTCCTCGATCTTCGTGCTGCTCGGGGTCGGCGCGACGCTGCTCGGGACGAGCTTCGATACCCATCGCCAGCTGCTTGACAAGCTCGCCGCCGGGTTGATCATCGCGCTCGGCGCGTTCTTCGTCGCGACCCCGTTCGTGGTGGCGCTGAACCGCGACTGGCACGTCGAGGGCCTGTTGGAGCGCGCCGGCCGCGGCGGCCCGCTCGTCGCCGGCGCGGCGTTTGCGGTCGCATGGACGCCGTGCGTAGGCCCGACGCTCGGCGCGATCCTCTCAGCCGCCGCGCTCTCTAGCTCCGCTTTGCATGGAGCCGTACTGCTGGCGTTCTACTCGGCCGGTCTCGCGATCCCGTTCCTGGCCACAGCGCTCGCCTTTGAGCGGATGACCTCGCTGTTCGCGATCGTCAAGCGCCACTTCCGAGTCGTGATCGCCGGCGGCGGCGTGGTGCTGATCGCCATGGGGGTGCTGATCTGGTCAGGCGAGCTGTTTGTGCTCAACATCCAGGCCCAACAGGCGCTCAACGAGCTCGGGATCAACTTCTTCAACTCGATATGACAGCTGCGTTGACCCGACTCGCGCTCGAATGGCGGGCAACCAGTCTCGGAGGTGGCGCGAGCCTCGACTTCCCCGCTCGCGCAGCCAGCGCGGTCACGTCCCAGAGCGCAGGGTTCAACGGAGCGTGATCGCGGTTGAGTAGGTGAGCTACCGCTATCACCCGCGCGCCACGGGCTTGACTTCGACGCCTTACGTCCCTTTCATGGATGAGTGAGCGAGCACAGAAAGCGGCGGCGGCTCGCGTCCCGGGGAGCCGGGGAGCCGGGCGACCTGCGGATCGTCTCCCCCGCGCCGCACCCGGCTTCATCGCGAGGCGCTCGCGACCAGGGTGCCACGTTGGTGGCTTTGGCTCAGGCGGGCGACGAGCGGGCGTTCGAGGACCTGGTCCGGCCAGATTGCCCGCGGCTGCGCCGTGTTCTGCTTCGCGTCACGCGCGATGGCGAGGTAGCGGACGATGCCCTCCAGGAGGCGCTGATCCGAGCCTGGCAGAACATCGATCGCTTCCAGCGGCGCTCCAGCTTCTTCACCTGGATGACGCGCATCGCCATCAACGAGGGATACCGCAAGGTCAAGCGAAACGAGGCTGCGGCGGCGCTGGTTCTCGATGACGCGGTAGGCGAGCGGGTTGCGCGATGGGGTGACCGGCCCGATGAGACGTTTGAGTCCCGCGAGTTTCTCGCGGCCGTCGACTCCGCGCTGGCGCGGCTGACGATCGCCTACCGCGAGGCGGTCGTGCTCCGAGACGTCGAGGGCTTGAGCACCGCCGAAGCCGCCGGGGTGCTCGACATCGGCGAGCGCGCGCTCAAGAGCCGGCTGCACCGCGGTCGGATGGCGCTGCGCCGAGAGCTCGACGCGTTCTTCACCCAGGATTGAGCCCGATCGTCCGCCTACAGGGCCTGCCTGCCCCGCGACTCGATGTCACGTGCAGACCTGATGGCGCCGAAGTTGATCACCCAGAGCAGGATCCCGTAGACCGCGGCGTCGAGCGCGAGCATCCACACCTGCGCAGGAACGGGACCGCGAGCGCGATGATCATCCCGAACAGCAGCGACAGCGCGAGGTGCATGACCACTCCGACGGCGACGCTCGTTGGATTGTGCAGCGGAGCGTTGGTGCCGTAGAAGATCGTCGAGATCGAGAGGAACGGCCCCACCGCGGGCTTGCCGTGCGACGACGCCCAGCCCATGTTGCAGGATGAACCCCCATCCCGCGACCAGCCCGACGATCGCCCCGCGGGACAGCAGGTTCCCCAGGTTCTCGACCAGTTCACGCGAAGCGGCCATGGCCGCGTGACTGAGAGCGGGCCTTGACACAGCGGAAGTGGAGGCGGGCGATGAGGTGGACTGGGACTGGCCGGTGGGGTTGGAGAGAGAATCGGTCATATGTGTTGGATGCCCGGCCGCGGCCCGACGATCCGGAATCGAGAGCAGACGGTATGGAGGATGACAACCGGCCGCCCACGCCGTCCTCGGGATCCCGTGCGGCGGCTCTGGGTAGTCCGGCAAGCGCGCGCCGTGAACGCCCGACCGGCTCACCGTCACGACCGAGGAGCGACGGATGGGATTTGATCGGTACCACGAGCCGGCGGGGGAGCCCTCACAGGAGACCCGCGTTTGCTCGCATGATGGTCTCGCTGACCGAGGAGGCTCAGGCCATTGACTGGTGTGAGCGGCGCACGTCGGTAGAGCAGGACGAAAATGGCCAAGGGCAATCATGGAGGACGCGCAGGAGGAGTTCAAGCACTTCAGCATGGATCTGGAGTTCCTGATGCGCCGCCAGCCGGCCTGGCGTGAGATCAACCGGGGAGTGCTGTTCAACGCGGGCAGCATCGTAGATCTCGCGAGGCGACCGAGGAAGAGGCCTGATTTCCACGTTGAGAATCCTTTGCGTGCCCAACGTGTCCAACCAGGCGATGAGTGTGCCGCCTACCGCCGCCGACCGTCCGCCCGAGATCACCGTCTACACGCTGCCGTGGTGCCCACACTGCGTCCGGGCCAGAGCGCTGCTCAAGCGGCGCGGACTCGCGTTCCAGGAGGTCGACGGGACCGAGACGCCAGACTTCCGAGCGCGGCTGGCGGATCTAACCGGCGGCTTCACCGTCCCCCAGATCGTGATCGACGGGACGCCGATCGGCGGCGCTGACCGGCTCGCGAGCCTCGACCGGGCCGGCGTGCTGGTGGCGATAGCCGATCGCGAGCCATTTCCGATCGTCCGCGAACGGCGGCGTAGCTCCCCCTGGCTGCTCGTGCGTTGGGCCAGCGCCCGGATCCGGGGGCGTCGCGATGTCTCGCCGTTCAACCGCGTTGAGGTGAGGCTCGATCGCGCCGGCCGGGTGGTCGACGCCCTCAACCGTGTCCCGCAGACCGAACGAGGAGAAACCTGATGACCAGGGCGTGCTTCCTGCTCCTGGCTGACACCGAGACGCACGACGCGATGGGACGCGTGGCCCTGACGAGGGCAACAGAGTTCGTCGAGGCTGGCGATGAGGCCGTAGTGATCGTCGACGGTCCGGGACCAGATGGGTGCCCGAGCTCGAAGCAGAAGAGCAGAAGAGCACCGCTACCACCGGGTTTACGCAGAGATGTGCGAACCAGGTGCTGACGTTCTGACCCGCGGCGGCACGATAGTCACCGACTGAAGGAGGGCACCGGTGTCGACGCGGCTTGACGATTCTCCCTGGCGGCCGCTGCACACGCGGATCCTGCTCGCGCTCGGGATCGGCTGGGCGCTGGACGCGTTTGAGATCCAGATCATCGGCAGCGTGATCAAGCCGATCGCGGACGAGTTCTCGCTCTCCCAGACCGACCAGACAGTCTGGGTGTGGGTGGTGTGGTTCGGCGGGCTGATGCTCGGCGCGCTCGGGTTCGGGTACCTCGCCGACCGAGTCGGGCGGCGGCGGCTGTTCGTGGCGACCCTCGTGCTGTACGCCACCGCTGCCGTGCTGACGGCGTCGTCGTGGAGTTTTGCCTCGTTCCTGCTGTTCCGCTTCCTGACCGCGCTGGGCGTGGGCGGCGAGTACTCGGCGGTGGCCTCGGCGATCGCCGAGTTCATGCCCGCCCGCCGGCGCGGCCAGACCAACGCGCTGGTGATGAACTTCTGGTCGGTCGGCGGGATCGTCGCGGGCCTGGTCGGGGTCCTGTTCATCTCCGGTGTGCTCGGCTCCGGGGGCTGGCGCTACGCGCTGCTGTTCGGCGCGCTGGCCGCCCTATACGGGCTCTACGCGCGACGGCTGATCCCCGAGTCGCCCCGCTGGCTGGCCTCCCAAGGCCGTCTGACCGAGGCCAACGCCGTGATCGAGACGATCACCCTGGCGCCGGGCGATGCCGAGCGCTATGACCCACGCGAGCTCGCCGGCGGCTTTACCACCCAGCTGCGCGAGCTGTGGTCAGAGCACCGCGGAAAGCTGATGTTCGGAATGGCGCTGGACTTCTCCGAGGCGGCGGGCTACTACGGCATGTTCACCTTCCTGCCCGTGTTCGTGCTCACCCGCGGGGTCGTCGACGTCGGAGCCGGCACCGTGCCCTACTACTACGTGATCGCGAACCTCGGCGGCCTCGCCGGAGGGCTCCTGGTCAGCTGGACCCTCGACCGGTTCGGGCGGAAGCCGACCGTGTTCACCGCCTACCTGATCGCCGCCGTCTCCGTGCTCGGACTCGCAGCAGCGGCGAGCAGCGGCTCGCCCGCGCTGACGCTGGCCGCGTTCACGCTCGCGGTGCTGTGTGCCAGCAGCGCCTGGATGTCGGCCTACCCAACCTTCTCTGAGCTGTTCCCGACCCACCTGCGCGCCACCGGCGTCGGAGTATGCGTTGGCTTCGGGCGCATCGGAGCGATCTTCGGAGTCGTCGTGCTCGCCGAGAGCGCCAGCACCTTCGGTCTGTGGACCGCGTTTCTATGCCTCGCCGGCCTGTGGCTGATCGGAACGCTCGCCAGCGCGATCTGGTGGCTGCGCGGAGTCGAAGGTCGAGGGAGACCGCTCGAGGCGCTCGCGCGAGCATGACTCGTGCAGGGCCTCACGCCGCCGGGGTGGCGCGCGAGGCGGGGCGGCTGTGCTGACTGGATCGGGCCGGCACCCTCGCTGGCACGCTCTCGCGCTGCCCCGCGGTCAGGGCCGCCGGCGGGTGTGCCCCGGTCTGGCCTGGTGGCTGCTGTGCAGAGTGATGCTTGACCGTGACCGCGTCGGGTCCCGACGTGTTGTTAGCTGACGCTACGACCGGCGGCCAGGACGGATCACTCGACACCGCGCGTCCTCAGTTGTGGTTTGGAACGGCCACGAGAGCAACGCCGTCTCGCCACAGCAGTTCTGCATCGTGATGGTGATGGAGAAGTGGTGGCCGAAGCCGGGGGACTCGAACCCAGGCGGCGATGGAGGGGCTCATCCGGCTCGCTCAGCGGCTCCCTGTGAGACTCCACGACGCAACAACCGTGGTCCGCGACCAGGCGGCTGCGGTCGCGGGTACTGCCCGTCGGAATGCGGGCATTCATGCCCGCATCCCGCCGGTCAGTCTTTGAGCTACGGCCTCAGGGGAATCGCTGATGCTGGCAAAGATCCTTTGGGCGGCGCTCCTTCGGGCGCGGCCGCGAGGCCGATGCGCGCCGGATCCACACCGGTGCGTCAGCCAGACCCGCCGCGCCGCCGGGTGCGGCCCTGAGCAACGTGCTGGGCGTGCCAGCGCTCGATTTCCGGCCGGAGCCACAGCTTTGGACGGCCACGACCCAGGTCGACAATCGGTCGCGGCATGTCGGGGTACTTGCCTTGGTACTCGCTGACCGTGTTCCGGTACGCAAGTCCCATGATGCGAGCGACCTCATGGGCGTCGATCAGCTGGTCGATGTCGACACGGCGGCCCATGAGCACAACAGTACACGCGTAAGCGGCGGCACCTTACACGTGGTCGGCTTACCGTCCGCCCTGCACGGTACCTTACTCGTGTAAGCCACATGGAGCCCCGGCGGTGCGCGAACACCTGGGGCCTGGCCGAGACCGATAGGAGGTCCCGACGATGGCAGCGTACGCCACCGCGGAGCGCACAACACGATCCGCGCAGCTCAATCTTGTAGTCAACCGTCGGCCTGACGAACCGTCGGCCCCCAGTACAGGCCGCGGGCGGAGCCGGCCTCGACTTGCTCCTCGACCAACTGGCGGAGCTTGTCGCCGAGCGCCTGGCGGCTCTGACCCAGGACGCGGATGCATGGCTGGACACGTACGAAGCCGCTGCCTACCTGGGCGTGCATTGCGACACCGTCCGGAGGCTGGCCGCAGAGCGGACCGTGCCGAGCGAGCAAAAAGGACCGGGCTGCAAGCTCTTCTTCCGACGGAGCGACCTCGACGCGTGGCGCTGCTCGGATCGACGTCGTGTCCGCATCGTTTCCGGCGGGCGGTCATGAGCGAGAGTCAGACCCAGCGCCGCGTGCGCGTCGAGCGCAACATCTATCGACGCCCCTCGGGAGTGCTCGAAGCCGGCTTCAAAGATGGTGCAGGAGACACGCCTGCTCCCACCGACGTTCAAGTCGGCCGCGAGGTGGCCGAACTGCGCCGACGCGTCGTCCGGATGCTGACCACCCTCTTCGGCGATGAAGCCTTCGCCCACACGTTCGCCGGGCCGCCGAATCGCTCGCGACCTGGTGGGACTGAACTCCACAGCCTGAACACGAGGCCCGATGCTCCGGCTCAATACCTGTACCGGCGCGGTATCGACGGTTGGGCGTGCCGCCGACGTAAATGCCCGCATCCCATCTGCCGGTTGGGCGTTGCGCTCAGGGTGCGGCTCAGATCCCTTGGACGAGCTCGCCGATCGACCTCGCCCTGATCGGCGACCTCACCAGCGATGGTCTGGGCGGGATCCTTACCTTGGTGATCTGGCCGCAGATCGGCAGGTCAGAGCTCATGTCCGTTCAGGCGTTGCCCTTGGTCGACCGAGGCGGTAGATGCTTGCTCGCCCCGCGGGTGAGGCCGGAGCGGATCCGTTCACGTTGGGGTCCGATGATCTGCTGGGGATCGCCGGCCGCCTGGCAGCCGGCGCGAAACACGCTCCAGCGCTTCGCCAGCGCGCCGCTGATGATCAGTAGGCCTCCCGCCGCGGCGGCAGGGCGAGAGCGACTTCCGCCCGCCGCCAGCACGCCGGTGCCGGCCGCGGTCAGCCCCCTGGCCCACCGGGTAAGGCGACCGGCACGATCGTGTCGATAGGGGGCGCCGAGGTCACCGAGCTGGCGCTCCATCCAGGCCGTCGCCGCCAGCTCTCCAGTCGCTCCGAGCAAGGCCAGGCGGCGCGCCGGCGCGGCATCATCGAGCGGCGTGATCACCACGGCACTGGCGCCGGCGCTCGCCGCCGCACCGGCTGCGAACAGGAACGGAAGCTCACGCCGAGCTTCGTGCCACACCGGGACCGCCGTGTTGGCCACCAGTGCCGCCGTATAGGTGCTGAGCGGGAGGCCGAGCAGGGCGGCGATCGGACGGGCCACCCGGGCGCCGCGCGGCAGCTCCGCGGTCAGCGCATTGAGAGCGGCCACGGCCGTAGCCGCGCCGCTGGCGCTGAGGATCCACGACCCGACGCTCATCGGCGAGCTGACCTTGAACATCCGCAGCATGTTGAAAAAGCGCTGTGGCTTGCCCAGGTCCAAGATCAACAACACCGGGCTGGCGGTTACGGCGGTCAGCGAGATCACCCAGGCCCGGCGCGCTAACGGCTCGTTCGCCCGTAGCCCGGCCAGATAGGCAAGTCCGGCGCCGGCCCCGGCCAGTCCGCCGGTGAAGAAGTAGCAGGGGATCTCCCATTCCCAGACCGGCTCCTTGATGACCGGCTGGTTGTAGTAGGAAGGACCGTTTCCGTCGGTGCCGCGGTCGTCATAGGTCGCGGCCGTCGCCGTTCGCTGATCGGTCGTGGTCATCGGCGCCCGCCGAAGGCGGTGAGGAGCAGGCCCAGGCCGAGCGCGCCGGCAGCCCCGGCGGCCGCCGTCCAGATCGAGCCGATGTCGCGCACGGTGTCCACCGGATCGGGGGGTAGACCGTAGACTTCGGGCTCGTCGAGCAGGAGGAAGAAGGCGCCG
>JAABUU010003610.1_pt1 | contig 19480 bp, 24 predicted proteins | sample 5559301 | NCBI WGS metagenome assembly JAABUU01 (sample SAMN10711884, study PRJNA513360) | rock metagenome | isolation source: Antarctica rocks | place: Antarctica: Victoria Land, Richard Nunatak white | reverse complement strand
TAATTAAAGTTTTATAAAAAAAAATAACTTATTCTCTATTTCTCTATATAGCTTGAGAGCTAATTCTTCAGCATATTAAAATATGTTGTAAAAGCTTAAATTAATTAAATAAATTTCTATATAACTTTTAAGTATTTCTATATTGTGTTAAGCTTACAGTTCACTGAGTTCTTAATGAGATTAAGCAGAAATTTTAAAAAGAATATTAATAACTTATTATTTAGAAGTTTGCTCTCATTAATGTGACAAAATTATGTATCTTAAGATTTTTCTGCTAAAAACTGCATAACAAAAAGAATTTTATTGTAATCATTGAAAATTTTTTTAGAAGCTAAGCAAAATGTCATTATAGCACTGTATATAAATTCAGTATATTTACAGATAAATTTCTCATTATATATAAATAAATTCTTCAGTCATTGAGTTCATTTTGCTGAAAGTATATACAAAACTTTGAATGCATATTACTTTATTAAATTTAAAGAGCTAATAAAAGCATAAAAAGATTCTGTATATAGTTCTTTTTTAAATAAGATTTAAGAATCTTCATTTTTCAGAAGTTTGTTAATCTCATTATGCATGTTAAATGCTTATAATTTACAATTAATTTTTATAAATCATCATCTTTTCTCATTATTAATCTGCCTAATTTCAGTCAGACAGATCTGTTCATTTAAATATTAATTTTTCTTCTTTACAATTTAAATAACAGTCTGAATCTCTGCAGATTCTTATTCTTTAAAAATTATTTAAATCTCAATATAATTAAAAAATAATTCTACTTCATTTTGCTGACCTTTAGTCTGCATATTATAATGTAATGAATTGTCACTTTTTAAAAAGAAAAAATTATTAAAATTATGAATTTATGAGTTTCTTATTTATAAGAGACTGATGAGTAAGATATGTAACAATGTGAGACACTATGTTATAATAGCTATTTAATGAAGTTTTGATGTTAAGATCTTATATTAATAAAGATTAACAATTAAAAAACTTAAAAGATTTATATGTAAAGACTGTCTATATAGTACTTTGCTTATTAATCATTGTGTAAGAAGTTTAACTATGATTTGATATGAGTGCATAGTGATATTATGATAATAATATTATTTAATTAACTAAGTGATAAAAGATAAAGATCTTGTGTGATAGAAAACTTTTCAGAAGATTGACACTAAGCTTAATTAAACAATGTCTTAATATATTCTTGAGTTCTTGTATTAAGTCAAAATAGACATGAGTATCAACAAGATACAGTATATCTTATGCAAGAACATATCTTAAGACTAACTTATGAAATTTATGAGCTAAGTTACCTGATATTTTACCTTACCTTACTGTTCTTCAAACTTTTTAATATTAATAATTCTTTTAAGATCAAGTTTGTGGTATACCTAAGGTAGATAGTCTATCATGAGACACAATAATGAGACTTACCTTAATAAGGTATCAGGTATTGTTGAAACAAAGATCTTGTGAGTACAAATGTGTTGTGAGATACCTTGGGGGTGGACTGAACAACACCTTATTGTACCTCCCTTACCTTATCTTTCTTAACTTTTGGCTTGGCCAGTGATGTTATTGCGATGCTTGCATGTGATCCTCTACTCCCCCCCCACTTCAAAACATGTAACTAAAGGTTGAGTGACCTGTAACTTACCGTTCGCATAGCTCCTTAAGGTAAGGTAGTCGCCGATCTGCAGCGCCATCGTACCAAATTAACTTATCACTCCCAACGTCAGGTAAGGTAACTTAAATGTTGTGTACCTAAGGTAATACGGTAGTTACCTTACCTACCTTAACTAGGTACAGCACCTTACCTCTTTATACCTACTTTCGGCACCAACCAAACTACACGTCCACACTCACGCATACCACATCCCTATCTTTCGAGTCTGGGGCAATCCAAGCGTCTGTTGATTCTTCGTGGATGCTCATGAGCTTATTCGACCATGTGAGGGCCAGATCATAATAGAGCGTGGATCGAAGGGACTCCCTGGGAGCGTCATCAACATCGATCAAGACCGTCCGCAGTGAATCACTTGTCAAGAGTTAGCTCAAGTAAACACATTGGAGGCTTGGCCGTCGTCTTCCAGCTTCCATGATGACGAGCACAAGGTCTTCTCCTCCGACGATGCCTTTTGGTTGTATGTCTACACCGGATGCTGCTCATCCACCCAGCTATAAGAATGCGCTAACCTGACGTCGAGATTCGTTCCATGGTATTCATGATTATCCGCGACATCCACCTCCGGCACCTGCTCCTGGGCCCGCACTCCTCGACGACACCGAGTCCAACATGCTTGACACCTTCTTCAACACGATGGGGACGAATCACTTCGATAGCAACGACTACATCTTCGAGAAGCCGATGATCAACGGACACGTAACTGATGCGAGCTCTGGCTGGGCGGACCACGTGCCGCCGACCTTCCACGACTCGACGAATTCTCTTGCACAAACTGCGATGCTGTCGCACGATCTGTCGAATGCGGGATACGGTGCGAAAGCTGGGTTGATGCAGATCTCGCAGGACGTGCAACCTAAGATGACGACGGCTGAGGTTCTGGCCGCAGCTTCGACGCTTGTCCGCAACGGTCAATATACTCAGCCTAATGGGCAATTCGGAGGCTCCATATTTTCGGCTTCGGGGGTTGGTGATAGAATTCACGAATCCGCTCACATTGGGTCTTCATCCGGCGCCCAACGTTTTGTGTCATACTCAAGCATGCTGCCGGCTCTTACGGAACAATCACCGCCAGGATTTCCGCCAACCAAGGCAACATCTGCTGTTGCCGGTGAGGAGACGCTATTACGTGACATGTATTTCGGCAGTCCGAGCCAAATCCGGAACCCTGTCAGCCATACATCCAAGCCGCCTGAAATACAATGGGGCTCGGATGTCAGTTTTCTCGACCATGGCTATGTCGCTCCGCCCAGTCAAGAGACGGAAGAAGAGGTCACGAAGACATTGATGCACAAGATGGAGTGTTTTCAACCGCAGGGTAGCGCCAACACGACGAGACCTCCGAGTCCTGTGATAAGTCGACGACAAGGGCAACCGAAAGGAACGACAAGCGACCATGACCGGGATGCAAATAGTGACGTGAGTAATGGCGAAGGCGCTGGGAAGGCGCCTAAACCCAGGAAACGACGAAAAAAGCAATACAAGCATGGCGGAAATGGCGCCGGCAACACAGATCACAGCAAAGATAGGCTAAAGCGAGATGCCGTAGTTCACAACGGCAAAGGAGGCCGCCAACGACGCTCCACTGCGAGCGACTCGTCGTCCAAAAGGCGGAAGTCCCAATCCGGCGAACCGAAGCCCAATCGGGAGAACCTAACGGAAGAGCAAAAACGATCCAACCATATTTTGTCCGAACAGAAACGACGGAATTTGATCAAGCTAGGATTCGAAGACCTCTGCAAGCTCGTGCCTGAATTGAAAGGTGGAGGTTTCAGCAAGAGTGCGATGTTACTCCAGGCCGCCGATTGGCTCGAAGATATGATCAGTGGTAACGAGGTTCTCAAAGCTCAACTGGCTGGGCTGGAACGCAGGCGGACAGCCTAGGCGTCTGGCTCCGAAACAGCAGGATACCTTGGCGTACTGGAGTTTCTGGTGGGTCATCTCGGGGGCCACACCAATGACCTATTAGCGGGCGGTGCAAATACCATGTGTGCTTATGATGATACCATAGCGATTTTGCTCAAGCATAGACATCTCATGTTCTGACCGAAACAACATCTCAAATTTGCTCACGTAACGTTTACTAACTCACTGCCCATGCTAGAAACATCTACCTTTTCAATCACACTCAACAGCACAAAAAATTCGAAAAACTAATAATTGAGTCATATTCGAAGACCGATATCTCCCAATGCAATGCCACAATCTCTTTGAAATACTGACCTCCTCTGTCTAACTTACTGCAAGTTGAGTACCTCGGAAAATCTACTCCATTGTTCCCCGGGGTATTGGTCCTGGAACATCCTTCGCCCGACCCGCCCCGCGCCACCTCATGCAAGAAGACAGTACCAAAGCATCAACAAAAGATATACGGAGTAGAGGAACCTCAGCGCAGGTAGGATGAGCAGTGCTGTATTCGCGTGGCCAAGACCCAAATCTTTCGTCTGATCATAGACCACCCAACACCCGATCCTGAAAGGCATGGAAGCCAGACGATATTCTCATGGAAACACTTCAGCGCTTGGGTCAACGTCGCGTCCTGGATCGCGTTCAACACAGCGGGAACAGCTTCCCCCCCAGTCCCATCGAAAGCGTAAGGCACAATCTGAATATGAAGCGGAGAGTCAAGGTGATTAAGCTTGGCTTCCCATAACAAGATAGCTCAAACCCGCGGACTGACCACTGAATCTCAAGGCCGTACCAAAACATTCGCCGTTCTAAAGCCTCGCCTACGCCATGTCCCACAGGAGGTGATTCGATCTCGGTGGGATGTTGTTCCCCAGTCTGTTCACGCTAGAATACGGGAGTTGTTGAAGATGATCGAGCAGCCCGTTATAACAACGGGTCAGCCGAATGGGAGAATGGGGACCGCGGCGCAGGTAGCTGTGACCTCGGTTTTGCGGACGTGGGTCACACGTGTCTTGGCTCCACAAGTATCACTCATAGTCTTCTAACGCCCTCATCCGACAGCTTGGTCAGACGACTTTCGAAAGTCCCCTTTCCACCAGGCACGAAGGAGCTCCATTTCAACCTAGAGACGATTCTAGCTAGTAATGTAAATTCCACCTTGGCCGACCGCACATTCAACCGACTTACTCGCATCCAGCAAGCATTGGACTCGCAGCTCACCCCCGCCACTCACGCAGTGGGGCTGCTGAAAGCCGAGGTAGCACGAGAAAATCGGTCACTCGCGGCGGAGATCAAAATTCTGAAGGACTTGAAGACCAATGCACGGGCAGAGGACGGTTTGCGGAAGAGGCACGCCAAGAACGTGAGAGATGACAGGATCATACTATCTTGCTTTGCCTATTAACGACACAAAGGTCCACGAGTTGGTCAGAGCGAGCCCTGATTTTGACCTTGACAATGATCATGCGGGGGATGTAGGTCAAGTCAGGTCAACGCAGCCCACCGTTCCGTCGCTCATTGTGAGTACCATATCCCGTCCCAACCGGGTAAATCTAACAATTGCGGCAAGGCCGGCTGGGATACCGATATTGAATCATTACTCGCGGAACTACTCGATCATCTCGACAGCATAGAGGCTAATAGGGTTCAAGCCATCGGTATTGAACAGCGAATGCCGGTGACGAAAGCCTTGGTTGACGACGCACTGTACAAACGCGGTGATTCTCTTCGCGATGAACAATCAGTCGCCGATTCCTGACGAGGAGGTCCGAGGCGCTTGGTCGATTTTCAGAAAAGTTCCGAACATAACGCAGTAGCCAGTATGGCTATGGAGGCGTTTGGATCAAGCTTCTGGGGCATGGGCGTCCAGATATTAATGGTACTATCGCGAGTGAGGTCGGCCAGTGGTGGAAGGTTCTCCCCTTCGGGACTCCTATCATCTGTAACTGCTTTCCCGTATGGATGCAAGACGCGGATGGATTATTTTGTATATACCCTAATAGAGAGCTGGACACGACAAGAAAACATTGACCGGCTCAAATGAGTTGGAAGACCACTTGATGATTCCTTCGAATTAAATCCGTGCAACTTGTGAAACAGAGGTCCGCTGGCCAAAATACCTTCTAGCTGATAGACTTGGTATCAATGGTCTAGACATTGTTTGGAGAATATGAGGAGCAACCTGATGATTGCCCACCTATGTCGGCTGACGTCAGCGGCCTGGACTTGAGAGAGAGAAAGCGATTCAATTTGAAATCTGCGAACAGAAGCGATGAAGCTCACTCGGAGGAACAAGTAACGACAGTACAATAAGGTACCTTACCTACATACCTAAGGTAAGGTACCATACCAGGTAAGGACTCCTCTCTTAAGGTACTTGTACTGTACATAAGTGTGCGCGACCAATCACACCCTTGCTGCAGCTCTCCGCCTTAAGGTACGGCTATGGGTGGTGACCGAGGCTCTGCAAACAACGCCAAATTACTTAATGCATCCACAAGCAATGGAGGTCCGAAAACAATGTCGCCCAAAGCCCAGAATCCCGATGAGGACTTGAAGAGTTCCGAGGCAAAGGGCGCGCATACGCCACCGGCTGCTGCTGATGCAGGACCTCCGAGCGTGAGCCCTAAGAAACGGCGGAAAGTAAATCATGGTATGCGTGTGCCCTACCTTACGTTACATTACACGCAACAACTGTCCATCGGGGTATACCAAACTGATCTTCCGGCATCTGTGCAGCTTGTGTGTACTGTCGACGTTCGGTGAGCCGCAGCTCTCTTGAGGCTTGACAGCACGTGTCTATACCCAGCGCGGGATGGCTTGTACTCTCATAACAAGATCTATGAGTGGCTGACACTACTGCTTTCATCTATCACTAGCATATGACATGCGACTTGGTGAGCTACTTGTATTCGACACGAGTGACAGCAAGCTCGTTTACATTGGCTGATTATGACTGATGCCGATGGTGTTGGCCTCTGCAGGAACGTCCTTGTACACGTTGTATCAAGAGGAACATCGGCCATCTTTGCCACGATGAACCCCGAGAACAAGTCAAGCGGCCGAGAAGCGAGCATGACCACTCCACAGGAGAGGATGAGGTTTCCCTCAAACACGAAGATCCGCCTACGAACGACATGCCCCAGGGTTTGAAGCAACGGCAGACAGGCCAAAAACTACTGCAAGAGTCCAGCTTGAACCTTGGTCAAGACCCCCCCATCTTGAACAGAGTAGCGGACCCTTTACGGCCCATCGTGCCAATACCGGTTACAGACAGTCAGGTACATGCAACAAAGACCAACGCTCAGCATCGTGAGTCTAGTAGTTCGAGGTGCAGCTCGTGGACGATACTAGCTGATTGCCTTTTCAGACATGGGTTACGATGATTGGAGTTTGGGGTCGCAGAACCAGTTTCAGGATATGCACAACTTCCATCCGTCCTACATGTTCAATGCGCCGGAGGTGACAAACGAATACAACCTGCTGAACGACTTTCTTAGCACCAGTCTACTAGATGACGGTGCTGTGTATCCCGGAGATGACGTTCAGGGGCTCTACTCGGACCCAGCGTTGATCAACTCAATGGCCGCAAACTGGACGTCGGTCAATGGGCAGATCCTCCCGAATCAGCAGCTGAACCAGACGCTGCCGCACCTTCAACCCTCTAATGCTCAGGGCAGTAACATTTCTCGCCCCGCAAGCGCAGCGCCGATTGACAAGGCTCGAGAGATGTACTACATGACAGCTGCTGACCCCGCAGGTACCGATACTCCCGAAGAGCGAATGAATAAGCTGCTCAAAGCCAAGTACGACGCCGGTATGCTAAAGCCTTTCAATTACGTCAAGGGGTACGCCCGTCTAAACCAGTACATGGAACAACATATGCAGCCCACGTCACGACAAAAGATATTGCGGCAGTTGGACAAATTTCGACCGAAGTTTCGCGAACGCATGCAGACTCTGACCGATATCGAACTCGTTCTGGTCGAGATGTGGTTTGAACGAAGCTTGATGGAATATGATCGTGTCTTTGCAAGCATGGCTATACCCGCTTGCTGTTGGAGACGCACAGGAGAGATCTTCAGAGGGAACAAGGAGATGGCTGAACTGATACACGTCCCTATCGAGAAATTGCGAGATGTGAATATTTCTCACCATCTGGCCGAACCGAAGTGTCCTGCTGACGAGGCTCCTAGGGCAAGCTTGCGATCCATGAGATCATTGTCGAAGATCAACTCGTCAGCTACTGGGAAAAGTTTGGTGCCATTGCTTTCGACAGTTCTCAAAAGGCCATGTTGACAAGCTGCACGCTAAGGAACCCGAAGTTGGAGTCCATGGACCCGGAGATGCACTGCTGCTTTTCTTTCACGATCCGTCGGGACACACATAACATGTAAGCTACCCGCGTCTCTCCCGCTCGTACGAGGGTAGCTGACCTCAATTAGTCCATCACTCATCATAGGCAACTTTCTGCCAACGAACGTAACTAAGCGCTAAGTGCGCGATGAGGATCCACAAGGTCCTCAGTGACCGCTTTGGCGAGCCGTAAACACAGGCGCTCCGAATGTCGGCGTTTCCCATTGGCGTATAGAAAGGCTACAGAAGCTCTGTAGCTCTGAAGATTCATTACAAGCGAAACGCAGTGAAAAAGTGTCCTAAGGCTCAAATTTCCATTCTGTGCACCGACACTATCGTAATCAGGGCTTCGGAGAATGCCGTACAGTTGATATCCCCTTCGCACTCCTTGTCTCCTCTTCGCTGCACTTCATGGAGTCCATACACACATGGCGCCCGCACAGTCCAAGCGACCAGATATGGAGAGAAAGATCGAGTCTATCCTCAGTATGTATTCGTGCATTCGCAGGAAGATGTGTGCTGATGCTGTTGTTGTCTAAAAGACTTCGCCGCAACACTGAGGAATAGTCTCGACAGAGAAGACATCAGACCGAATCTCACAGCAGAATTGACCAGATATATCAGCGCGGTGCCCCTCAGCAAGAGTGCGGCTGCAACAGCGGCCTTTGAAGAGCTTGACAGCTGTGGCACAGCCCTTTGGAATGCCGCCCTAAAGATAAAGAGTCACAGTTCGACACCAGACAACCAAAGCATTCTCGGCCTAGGTATGGAACAACGCTTGCGGTCGACCCCCTACCTTAGCTGATGACAATAGCAGTGCGCGTCTTCGCATTTCTGTTACTAGACTGTGGGCAGCAGAGCGCCCGTGGTACCTTACAGAGTATGATCGACACCGTCTCAAACGAATGTGGCTATGCTAATTTGAGGGATAGACGCTATAAGGGTATTCAAGATCGCTTTGAAGTCAGCGAAACACTGCATGGGTACTTGCACGAATAGTTCATTGGTATATCCCCTTAAACTGACGACATCTATAGTGCGGAAGCAGAACGAGCTTGCTATGCTTGTTCTGGAACGGGCGGCTGTTTACCAGGAAGCTCTTGAAGATGCTAGTGCTCAGCTCCCAACTCAGGAAAATCTTACTCGGGCCCGTCTATCCACCGATTACTTCGTCCTTCGGACAGTACAAGTGAGTCTCTACATAAGGGGCCTGCTTGCGTCTTGACTAACCAGTTCAGTCACTCCGCGAGGAGAAGCTTGATGTCGCAGAACATATGTACAGCAAAGCATGTCTCTCAAGAGCTACTCAGGTCGATGCGGTTGAAGCGGAACGGTTCACAGACCTGCTCTACGAGGTCGGACACGATCTACTGGAAAGAAAGCACTATGAGGACGCTGCAAAATGGCTAGAGAGGGCCTCCGATATTCTGACAGACCAGAATGTAGAAAAGCTTAGTTCTGATGCGCAAGAACTCAAGCTCAGCGTAACAAGTTGCTTAGTGAAGGCGCTTCTAGGACTTCAAGAGGAGAATGCCCGAGCAAAAGCATCTGACTTGATTGACTTTTTGCAAACTGAGGTCGGGGATAAGCTGGTCGTCTTACTGCTACGACTTGAGCTGCTCTCAGTTAATCATGACTTCGATCCCACGGATTATCATGATTATCTTCGTCGCGTCATTTCCACGGTACATCTGACAGATTCGAATACAAAAATGATACTACATCACGTATATAAACTCAAGAGCCGGAACTCTGCGCTAGCTTGCACAACGCTCGATCAGCTATACGTACGATTACTCGACACAGATAAGGAAAACTGGGTAGAGAAGGTCTTCATAGCACGGATCTGGACAAGCACAGCCTTTACTAACTCCGCAGATGCGGTATACTCCTTGAGAGAGTTCCTCGAGATGGTCACCGCCAATCGAGCGAAGACTTTGACGCTAACTGCATCCGCTACCCACGCAGCCCACATTCTCCTCTGGAAGCAAGTTGAGGTAATGTTCAGCCAGCAGCAGTATGATGTCGCCAGGTCTTGGTGTCAAATTGCCCTTCATGCCATCTTTGAGAGTTCCGGATGGCTCAATATTGCCAAAATTGAGAGAAAGCTACTCCTCTGTGCACTGCAAAGCCTTGATGTCTCTTCAGCTCGAGAGATATACTCGCAAATGTCAGCCGCTAGCAAAGAAGCACCGATGACCAAATATCTAGTGTATAAGTTAGCTCTACGAAGCGAGGACGAAGATCTTGGTAAGCGTCTAGAGAACACGAAGCGAGGACATACAGGGTTGCTGACTGACCAGCTACCGACTGTCTTGACGCGGTCTGCAATGAATCATCGAGAGATGCAACCATCCTGTACGCCTGCGTGCTGGAGGCACAGCAAGCCGGCAATAAACGGCAAGCCGCGACTGCCCTGCAGCGTGTGTCCGAGAAATATGACTATGGGACTCCACGAGGGGTACATTTACCCGCGTTATTACGGTAAGAGCTCAGACTCATTGTGGGACTTTGTGATTACTGACACAATCAGTTGTACAGCTCGACTCCTAATCTCCGAGGTCGAGGATGGGACGTGTGACCCTGATGCAATTTGCAACTTGTTCGAAGGAGGTGAGATAAGCGCAAGCCACTCCGAGTTTTACGATTCTCCGTTTTAACCTCGAAGTTCATAGCAGCCGCAAAGGCGAAGAGGTCAAGGAAATCCAAGGACAGTCAGCTCTTTTCCACCATGGAACTTGATTGGTTCTCGCGAAATAGTTACAATCTTGCCCTAAAGTCGAGCGTGACATGGGATCCCCGGCAGACCCTGCGGATACTACGAGCATCAATTGAGGTAGCTGTGCAGTTCAATCATACTGTCCCTGCGTTAACTTAGCAACAGTTTATAGAACTCTATCCCGAAGACATGGACACCTTTACTCTCGCTGATTTGTCGCTCCGTCGTATCTTCTGCCACTTCATGGCTGGCTGTCTCCTTATAGTCTTGGGACGCTCGGAAGATCGCGTTGCAGAACACGTGAGCTTCGTGCGGCCTGCAGATGTTGAGCGATTTTAACTTTGGTAGCTTCAACATTACGTGAACGTACGATCTCACGTCAAAGCCTTCCGGGAGCGGCTACAAGATCAACTTGGCAGGCTCGAAGGCGGCGCGAGGGAGGATCTTCTGAGAAAGTATGGTACAGTTCTATCATTTGAATATGAAGCTGCGGTCCGCTTGAAAGCATGGGATGGTCTCGCTCAAATTATCGATGTGAACATTCCATCCTTGTTGCTTTACCGCCTCAAAGCTTACAAAGTCCCGACACAGGACTGTTCTATCTGTGCGAATCCCGATGTTTATGCGACAATCGCAGACCTCACCTTGGGTTCAGAAGCGCCAACACCAAGTAAGTGACCTGCGCGGCTAGAGTATGGAACGCAACATTGATATCTCCACGCAAGCCTTGTTATCAAATCTTCAGGTCTGTCAGTCCTGGGCAACCCGCCGCTTCTATCCCGAACCTAACACACCTTCAGAAGGTTGTCAATGCAACCTGGAGGCTGGAAGGCAGCAATATCGCCAAGCTTTCCCGGTGGATAAGGTGCCTGTTTCAGATCGCCTTGACTTCCGACGTCTACGTGGCGGAACACCTGCTCGACCAAATCGCTAACCTCGTCGAAGAAGCGAAGGTGAGATGCTCCACTCTTGTAGCATCACTTCCATCAAGCTGACACAGAAGGGCATCTCCCAGAAAGACGACCCATACCCAAGGGAAGAGCTGGAGTGGCTGGCCACAACGACCTTCAACAGGGCGGTGGATTATTACTGCGCTTCTGATGATGGGGCGTGTACGCGTTGGGCCGAGAAAGCTTTGTCTATCTCTACTTTGAACGATGATGGAGCCGTCTTGCACTCCATCCTCCAGAATAAATTTGCAGGCCTCAAGTGGGGCGCTTGAGCATGCCCATGCCTCAATAGGCCCAGGTTGGTGTTTCAGGACAGGCTTGAACGTGCTCATGGATGTCCTGCTGGCGATCGAAGACAGGTTTCGCCCGCGTAATAATCTGTCCTAGTATATTAACCCAAGAGGGCGATGTTCAATACAAAAGGAGCAGATCAAATAAGAACCCGCCCTTCGTGCACTTCTTCAACTGCGCCAGAGTAAATAGTGTATGGAGTCTTCAGCACTGGTGACCTACCCCTCACCGACAAGGTCAACAGCCGGCGGCTGCTCCTTCCTTTCTGTGCTGACGTCGGCCTGGCCGTCAAATTTGGTTAGCTCGGCGACACCGACTGCCACTCTCTCGTCATTCATCTGGCCTTGCTTTTCCAAGTACTGTTCTACGGGGTCGCCCACCATCGCCTCGGTGGCTGCTTGCTGCCTTCTTGCCCTTCCACCGACGGCTTGAATGGTCAACTCAAGCTCATCTTCCATTTCGCGAGCGTTCTCGGCCCTCATCTTTTCGCTTGAAGTGCTGAACTTCTTCCGATACGCTCTCAGGACTCGGCAAACTTGTTCCGTCGTCAGGTCAATACTGCTGAACTCACTGACGGTGCCGGCGCTTTTCGTTCGTGACCGGGCGCCAAAGGATGGTCGTTGCGGCCTGGCTGGCTTGGGGCCAGGTGGTGTGATTGATCTGTCACGTCGCCCTTTGAGCTCAGATGAGTCTGCCAGTGAATCCGTTGGGGATCGATGTTGGTTGGGTAACGCTGGTGTCTTTATCGATGGAGGTTGATTTGCGAGAGTGTACCTCGACGTTTTCTTACGTAGTCTTGGCGGCGACCTGTTGACGGCGCGCTGACCGACGGGAGTAGATCCTTCACTGTTGGGGGTCTTGAAGAACTCCGAAAGCTCGGACTTGGACAGAATCCGTCGGAGCGGATCCTTGACGGCGGTCGGCTCCTTGACTGGTGTTGACTCGCTCTGTGAATCCGTATGTACGATCCCCTCAAACGGAGCGTGAGACCTAGCAGCAACATCCCATATCATGATAGTCCCATCCATTCCAGTACTGACCAGAGTGGCTTTAGTATTACCATCAGGATCTGACGTATTGACCTCTATCAGAGCTACACCACTGACTCCTTCTGTATGTCCATGCTCTCGCGTCAGTAATGACAGGTTCTCGTATACATAAAGTCTAATAGTTTTATCTGTCGAAGCAACTCCAGCCAGAAGGGTCGGTACTTGCGATGCATTCGGATGCCCCCAAAGCACCAGCGCATCCATCACAACCGAATCGGTGCTTGCCTGATCAGATGCTCTGAAAGTCTGGATGCTACGACCCGTTAACAGATCAAATTCTTGTATCTGTCTGTCTAGCGTGGAGACGACAAGGTTGGCTGCCTCGCCTGGTATCTGTGCCATGGAAACAGGTGTTGACTTCAGAACCAAAGTCCTGACAGGAACATACGCTACCATAACAGCGCCAGTATCCTCTCGAGAAACTAGTTGTCGAATCACAATGGTACGATCGGAAGAGCACGACAGGAGCTTCCCGCCACCTTCGAGGAAGAGTAATTGAGTAATCGAGCCAACATGGTCGTCGAAAGTCTGGATAAGCTCCAACTTCTCTGCTCTTTGTCGTAAGAGTTGTACCATGCGATCCCTTCCACAGCACGCCACCAACGTGGTCGATTCGCGTCGATCGACAACGCATATGTCAGTAATCTCAGCGCCATGTGCCTTCATGTCAAATGTACTTTCCTGTGACATGCAACTCGTGACCCTATCATACTGTAAGTAAGAAACCCAGATAGCGTTCGAAGCGAATTGCGTACCTAAGAACACCATACTTGTCCCCGGACACGAAATACGCCCCCTGCGATAGTGCTCGCACCACGACCAGCTCATTAGTAGCACCATGCTCAGGTTGCTGTTCCAATTCTACCGTCAAAGATGCTCTGCATGTCCCATGCAGATCCCAGATTAGCACAGACCCTTTAGCAGACCATGTGAAAAACTGGCACTGGAGCTGATTCTCCTGGGAAAATGACTTCACGCCCATGACAGCATCCCCATGGGCAGGTAGTTCAAGCACGACAGACCGTTGCTGTGATACAGTGTCCTGAGCGCTAGTGACAACGGCCCTTATATAATGATCCGAGTCAATCGTGACCAAACGACCGCGGGTGCAACCCAATGCCACGATACGATTGGAGGTCCCGCGATGGACAACCGGCGATGTCTTAGTCTCGGATGCTGGAGAATCTGCACATGTTCCCGGGTTTGAAAGGCCACTAAGGGCAACTGCGCGGACGATCCCTTGTTCTCCACCCAACCATATGGTTGCATTGTCCCCTTCCCCATCAACTGCTATGCAATGAATACCAAATTCTACGCCGGTAAGTCTGGATAGCTTCTGACCTCTACCGCTGTCGTCAAGCAGACAGACGTCACCTTTCTCGGAACAAATAATGGCCTTGTCGTCGGACAAGCTGGCTACACAAGTGAATGAGGCCTCAGCCAATGAGCCCAGCAGGCAATTCCTTCCACAGAGTATTTTCGGAGCTGGGCTTGCTGGTGTGTTGGTAAGCATTGCATCTCCAGCGGAGCGCTGCTTGGAGGGTGAAGGAGCAGATGCCTCGATGCGCCAGACTTTGACATGTCGTGTCCCGACTGTGATGAGATTGCTCCCAATCCATGCTATGCCACGAATGTAGGAAGTGCATTTGTTACTCAAGAATAGCTTGGTGGAACCAGTCCGAGGATTGATCGTCCAGATATACAAGAAACCATCATTGAGGTGACCAACACTGGCCAGGAAATCAGAGCCAGGACTGAATGCAACGCATCGTACGCCAAATGTGTGCTCTGACATAATCGACAACGGAATATCCGTCGGGGCATCGTAGCTTGCCGAGAATATCAAGACACGTGGGTTGTAGCCTGTCTGGTGCAGTCAGCGTGCTGAATGGACAGGCTCTCGCAGACCATTGTCACCTACCTCTCCCACAGCCAGAAACTTTCCGTCCGGGCTCAAAGAAACACAAGTGGCAGCCTTGATACGTTCTCGAGCTGTCCAGGTTTTTTGACCCGGCGAGTCTGTTGGCTCCCGGTAAGGTGTACCAGAACATAATGCTCCAAGCCCTCCATCCTTCATCGAACCTATCTTCCGACTTGTATAGTCTGGGCCTCTAGTCGGCGTGGTGGGAGTGATAGAAAGGTTATACGAGCTGGCAGGTGTTGCGGTCGGTCGCGCCCTGAAAAACCGTTGCGTACACCGGTCATCGTCGCCAAGAGTTGTCAGAACGACCGCTGACCCGGCACAAAGTGCGAATGTTTTGGTGGGCTGAATGCAGTCGAAGCCGTTCGGAGAGGACGTGGTGGCACCAATGACACGTCGAAGACTGAGTGCAAAAGGTTGATGAGATGACCGGCTCGGTGTCTTCGTTCCCTGCAATTTGCCGGGGTTTGGGGTTGGGGTGAGCTTCATGCCGGGTCCCTGGTTCGCAGGGTCGACCCTGGAATGAGGTGTCATGAATGCCATCGGTCATTATTCCCAGCAACAGGTAGAGGGACTCGGGGAGCTTCAGCAATAGTGCTGTGGTGAGTTCATGCTGGAGACATTCGCATTTGGGGTCAAGCGTATCGAATATCCCGTGTAATCAGCATAGATAGGGGGAGATCCTCTGCATTACTGAGATTTGATTGATTATCAAATTCTGCAGAACTCCACCTTACAGTACACTAGGGTTTGAGATGTTAAATGATTTACTACATAGGTACCTAAGGTAGGTTGCACAGCGCCAGAATGTCAGGTGATCACGCGTTCCTGTACACGCGTCGGCTCCCCTTCTCACTCTGTTAGATTGAATCAAGTAGGTACTGACTGGTTTCATGATTCATGCCCAGTCGAACAATGGAAGAGTCAGAATCCTTACACTGCGAACTTGTGTACGAAGGCCAACATTATCTTGAGGCCACAGATGCCTGTGACGGTCAGTACTCCCAAACCAGTCAGTAACGCTTTTAAATTCCTCCGCTCTATCCCGGGTTGCTTCAGCCCAGTCCCTTCGGAGTCCGCCATCTTTGTGTTGGTATTAAACTCGGGGATGTACTTGAAATCAAAAACACTAGTTTCACCTAAGCCATGTTTGTTCTCGACAATGATGGCCCAGAAGAATTTGCGCAATGCCTACCCGACACGTAAGCAGTAGCAAGGCAACTTGTAGGGAAAGGTGGCTCTGACAGCGATTTTCCTTCTGTCAAGATACGGTACAGATCGATAGGTATAGCACACAGCCATGAAGGACATACACTGCCCGGCCATGAGCGCCCAGTAATAGAATCCTGGCCTACCAAGTCCAAGTCGGTCGCAGAGCTCATTGCCATTCAGCCAGCGGCTATTGGCCTCCAGGAACGCCTTAGACGCGTAACTTGGAGCCTGCCCTTCCAGGCACTTAATGATGTTATTGGCTAAAACCTTCGACGTCTCGCTGGGATCTACCTCATATAAGAGTAGGGATTCCATTAGGGTCCGAGCCCTCCGGGGGCTCGAGAAAGGATCAGTCGGCGTTCCTTGGGATTATCAACAAAGTCCGAGCCCCAGAGAAGCTTCAAACTGACCTTGAAGGAAAGCGATGTAGCGCCACATACTAAGGCAATCAAGAATCTCTTGTTCCCGCAACCAGATGCCTTGCCTAGGAAGGCTTAGCCAAAATAGTGAGGCGGAGAAGGTGGCAATAGTAGCCATGCAGTCGAGATCATTGATCGGTATGCCCCATTTCTCCACGTTGTAGTACCCCGGCCTTTGGTGTGTCAATTTCATGATACGTCGACGGACAGCGGCGTGCAAAAGTCGGACTCGTATTGAAGAGGCGAAACCCGCGCCGCCGGGCTTGATGTCGTCGATGGATCTAGTCACCTCCAGTATGTACTGCGTCGTCTCGAAGAGCCTATGACGAGCGACCTTGGTTGAAAATCCCCCTGTACGCGCTAGGGTCTCTACTACTCTGTTTGCGCCCTTCTTTTGTCAACCGAATGACAGCGTCCCTTGATACGGAAAGGACTGACCATTCCACCTAGCAGACTTTGAAATGCAAGGCCGGTGAGCGAAGCCCCACCATATCTATAAAAGACCTCTTGCCCTCTAGCTATCTGGTCCCAGTCGACCCAATCTGGTACGGTATTGACTTGCTTCCATAACTCGCCCAGCTTCTCATCCTTCTCGACATTATCCCTCAGCAAAACAAACAGATCCCTTTTCGGCGCCGGCGCCGGCGCTGGCGCTGGGGCTGTGCCATCAGCTCCATTCTGAACTTGGTTGTTCTGATCCGGGGTCCTAGGAGGTTTTCGAGGTAAAGCAGTAGAAGTCGGCGGAGAAATAACATTCAGTCTGTCGAGTGCTTCTTCGGCGAGAGTGTCATAAGAGTGTTTGAGGGGTGATGTTTGGGTTGGTGTTAGATGTTCAGCGGTCAGCTGGAATGTGTAACCCCACGCTGACCGCGTGTTCTCGTCCCTCCTTCGAAAAGGATTCGGCCACGCCATCAAATGAGTAGGTAAGGTAAGGTAATACCTTGATGAAATGAGCGGTGGGCGGTAAGGTAGTGGAGAGAATGATATGAGCAAAACTTGAACTACCTTACTTTACCTTACCTATACCTTAGGTGCGTCATAGATGTGGCCCGTTCTGAATAAGGTAACTTAAGGTACAGTAAGGTAACTTTACAAGCACTGTAGGTACCTAGGGTACATCACCGAAGCTCTACCAGGTACCTACTCCAGGTACCTTACCTAAGATTCCTACAGTACGCCGCGGTATGTAGGTAGGTAGTTAGCTCCTATTACAAGTAAGGTAAGGTACCCACCAAGTTTGCACACTGTACTCGTACCTTACTTTTTAACTACGTTATATTCTACACCCACACCGGAGTCCAAATCGAGCCGTCAAGCCTCTTGCCCCTGTGATGTCGTGCCTGACGTGTTCGTACACTGTTGTCAGTAGCTTCTTGAGGGCCTTCGTCGGCATTGAACTCAAGACTAGTAATCCTTCTTCCATCCGTTGTCGATCTTATCAGCATAAGAGACAGTTGTGTATTGCGTCGACATCGTCTTTTGATCAACCGAGCCGCAGATTTGCTTCTGCTTCCGCTCTTCGTCGTACCGAAAGACCAGACGATCTATATATACCTTTCGAAGAGAGTCTCCTTGGGCATGAGTCCAACCCTCTGGAGGCTAGGGCTTTGGCAGCTACTAACAGTACGCTACCGTGGACCGTGGCCAGCGTACCTCAGCGATCCACTCGACCCAGAGATCCAACGTGTCACGGTTCAGTGACAACTATGGCAGTGTATCGCAACTCCTTCGAGCCTGACATACATTTGCGAGATGGTTTCTACTCGGGCGACGGAGATCGACCCACTTTCTCGCAATTTCTCTCCCCGCGGAACGATATTTTTCCTGGTAGTCTTGGGACAAGGATTCATACCGCTGGCCCATCGATTGATCTAGGCAACCCAGCAGATTCGGTCATGGTGGTCGAGCCGAAGAGAGCAGATGCAGCGGTGGACGTCCTCGTACGTTTGCCGCCGATGGATGCAGCTGTTTCTTCTGTTCGAGTCCCTCCGTCACAAGAGAATAAAACGCCAAACGCGAACGTATCGCTTTCGACCAATGACCCTAATAATAAACCTCCACCATCGAATCAACCCTGGCGTTCGAAGACAGCCGAGGCTCGCAATGGAGCGTCGCGTAAGGCCGAGCCATGGCAGGCGCAAAAGCGCGCGCTTCAGCAGAAATTCGGGGAGCAAGGCTGGTCCCCCAGAAAGCGGCTCTCCCCGGATGCACTCGAGGGTATTCGAGCGCTCCATGCGCAGTACCCGGAGAAGTTCACAACACCTGTGCTCGCAGATCAGTTTAAAGTTTCACCTGAAGCGATTCGAAGAATACTGAGAAGCAAATGGCGACCGGATGAAGCGGAGGAATCGTCAAGAAGGCAGAGATGGGATAAACGTGGGGAGACAATTTGGCGTCAAATGGTCGAACTTGGAGTTAAACCCCCGAAGCGTTGGCGTGAAATGGGCGTCATCAAGACCAATGCCGTACAAGACTTCGACCTGAGTACGACGGGTCATCATAGGAGGAGGGCGGGGAGATGGAAGTCGACCGAACGGAGGGGAGACTACGACGCAGAGCAAAATCCCAAATCGGGAACAGTCTTTCCATTAGAGCCCGAAGAACTTCTCGAAGAGAGAATCCTGTAGTCTTAGCCACTATCGAAACAAGCAGAAGAAAGGGGATTCCATGACTGCAGTGATGACAATGTCTGGGGTGGCAGTATGCCTTGATGTAGGCGTCATCGTGTATGAGCGATCAATATGGGAACTTATGTTTGCTCTCCAATATGCCTATGTAGGTACAGCAATTCCTAGAATGTTGGCTCCTCAGTTCGCTCAGAACTTTTTGCAACTTTTCTTTGAAAATCACACTCAAATTCAGTGTTTTGATGTTAAAATCACAATAAACAAATAGTTTGCATAAAACTGAATAGACAGTATAACTATATATATATAGATTTATTAACTGTTAAATTTTTATAGAA
>JAABUU010003607.1_pt1 | contig 19489 bp, 24 predicted proteins | sample 5559301 | NCBI WGS metagenome assembly JAABUU01 (sample SAMN10711884, study PRJNA513360) | rock metagenome | isolation source: Antarctica rocks | place: Antarctica: Victoria Land, Richard Nunatak white | reverse complement strand
TTGGTTGCAGAGTGCTTCACAGTCAGAGGCCTGTGCAGCATCAGGTACCACTGCATCAGCTGTCTGGAGAGCATCCACCGTTACCACTCCTTTGCTTGCACATCAACACACTCATGGTTCTCCTGGTGGCGAGTATACAAGTACACCCTTCAGTCAAAGTCATGTAAACTCACTCTACCTAGTGGCTCAATTGGTAAGACTGCAATCCAGGCAACAATACAGAGGCAGATGACACCGAATCAATGTGGAAGGTCCATAACTGTAGTCACAAATCTGACACAGGCATACTTTTGGGTGGTGACAAAGCCTATGGTCATATGAAGGCATGACAGCAGGCATTGAGGCAGCTTGTGCAAAACTCACCTCAGCAGCAGCAGCCTTGCCCTTTTGCTCCTCCCTCAGCCTCCTGCCCAATGCAGCAACCTGGGACTCATACTCCTGCAGCAGCATCGCACACACAATAATTGTAATCGCACTGCCCACAAGTCATCAGACAAGTGGATCTGCGTGAGCAGTGATGTGCGTCAGTGCAGCACAATCAACGGTACCTTGCTTCCAGGGTACCAAGGTTAGGGGTAAAGGTTCAGGGTATATATTTTCGGGTTCAGGGTCATAGGTAGGAGGACATCGCTAAAAGGTCAAACAACTTCAGGGTTCAAGCAACAAGCAGGGCAAGATTCTGTAGACAGACAGCGGCTCAGACTGACTGATAGCTTCACAAGCTCTTTCTGATGTTCACAGACGCCAAGTGTCAAGCACTCTGCTATGAGTCAAGCACCCTGTCAATGCCCTATTTGAGTTAAAGCACCCTGTTGAATGTCAAGCACAGTAGTTGCATGATTGCGGCATGATTGCATATTTGCACAAATGTGCCAAGAGACAACCTGCTGTATTGACTAGTGCAGTTGCAAGTCAACACAACAGCTAGACAGCAGGCTAGAACACTGCATACCTGAGCAGCAGCGCTGTGTGCATGTGCAGCGCTGGCCTTCTCCTGTAGGGCAGCTGACACCTCCTGCTGGCTGGATGTCAGGCGGTCTCCAAGGGTTCTGATCATACCCTGCTGGTCCTCAATGACAGACTGCTTCTCTGCACTCAACCTCTGAAGCTCAAATTGCTTCTCTGAGACCAATGACTGTAGCTGCTGGACCTGGCCCTGCTGCTCTGACAGCTCGCCATCTAGCCTCTGTAATTGAGCCTCCTGTGTGGACAGCTCAGCCTTCTGCCTCGAGTTGACAGAGGTGCCGTTAGATAGCTGAGAGGTCAGATCCTGAACAGCAGCATTGTGCGCCTGCAACAGCACTATCCAAGCATCAGCAAAGCCCACATGTGAATAATGTCTGTCAAGGAGAAGCTTCTGAAGTCATTGTGCAAAGCGCATGGCAAAGCATACCAGGGCATGACACTCAGCAGCAGCGCAGTCGCCACACTGCTGTTCAAGCATAGGGGGTAGGTCAGTACAATAAGTAGTTCAGGTGTGATGCAGCGTGACACGACATGTTGAACATCATCTCAATATTTGGCTTAGACAGCAGGAGAGTTTATTCATTTACTTTGGTATCATCACAATTAAATGAGCAGATACATCATGGTGAAGCGCACCTCAAGTGAACTATTGTGCTCCACAATAAGTTTGTCATGCTGCTCTGCCTTCTCAGACAGGCACTGCTGCAGGCCATGAATCTGTGAGCGCTGAGCAGCCGACTCGGTCTGGTGCTGGCGCTGCAGATCCTCAACCACAGCCTCGTTGGCCTGCATCGCCACCTAAAATTACTCAGACTACATTTTGCCAGGTCACAGCAATTGTTGATTGTGCAACTTGCGTATGTCAGCTGCACATTTTCTCACAGTCAGACACCTCTTCAGCACCGGGTGGCATCACTTGGGCTGAGTGATGAGGAGTCCTTTGCATGTAAAACAGCATGCTACATGTACTGCGGTGTCACGCACACAAGTCACACACTTGTAAACACCCGCTCCACCTACAAGCACACTTTCTGAGGCCACAAATGGGTGATCAAAAGAGAGACAAAACACACTACATCAGTGCAGAAGCCTCCTAAGCGTAATGACACATATGATGCAAGCATGACTCTGGCAGTGACAAAGCCTGTGGTCATATGAAGGCGTGACAGCAGCCAGTAAGGCAACTTTTGAAGTACTTGCTGATGGATACTGTGTTGAAGTACTCACCTTGACAGCAGCCGCCTTGCCCTTCTGCTCCTCCTTCAGCTTGCTGTGCAGGCCGGCCACCTGCTGCTCCAGGTCCATCACCTGCTGCACTTGCCCCTTCATCTGCTCACCTTGCTCACGCATGTGCTGCTCCTGAGCCTTGAGCTCCTGAGCTTGGTCAGCCATCTGTTGCTCCTGGTCTGCCACTTTGCGACGCAGGACGTTCTCCATCCGGATACACTGCATTGCTGCAACATTCTGCACAAGCACCGCCTATGTCATTATAGTGCATCAACACACTTTATCAATACATGGTGATTTGCCCTGTGAACGACGCTGTATGGAGTGTTCCTGCATGACTCTAAGAGACATTTGGTGGTAACACACATGCAGACAGACAGAACTTTGTGGCAGGTTATAGCACCATGCAAGATGACTCTGATGACAACTGTGCCATGTCCCAAAGCAGGCCTGCAGGTAGGCAGATGCCCTTGCAGCAAGACATGTGTTGCTAACTCCAGTGTGGGCAAGCCACATGTGAAGTGGGTGCAGGCTTGGTCTAATGCTTACCTGATGCTCTTTCAGAAAAGTGGCGTCCAGCCTCTGCTGCAGGCTGGCAGCTTCTTCTCCCAATGCGGCATTCTGCTCTTCCAAGTGCAGCACTCTCCCAGTCAGATGTCCATGGTGCCCTTGCAACTTTTCCACCCTCCCAGTCAAGGCTGTCTTCTGTCCTTGTAAGGTCTGCACCTGCCCGTTCAAACCGTCATGCTGCCCCTGCACTACCTGCAACCTCGCCCTCCAATCCTGCACCTGCACAAGAAGGCATGGTCCGTCAGCATGTGCGCATGCCTGCAGCTTCATTCAGAACCTGTTTTGGCAAAGCTGCAGCTTGATCCAGGACAACCTTGTGTAACATGATGCAAGCACACCACATAGCATCACATGGCACATCAATGGAAGCAGCTTGCCTATACTAAAGCCAACAAGTAACAAAGGCAGACCAAGCGAGGTGATGAGAAGACAGCTGACCTGCGTGGCCAAGTCTTCAGCTCTCTGCTCAGCATTATACAGGTTGTCACCCGCCAAGTCCAGCCTCTGCTGCAGGGCAGTTCTCTGCAGACGCAACGCCGCCTGCAGCAGCACACAAAAGTCATGGACAGCAGCATGAATGTGCATGCGCTGCATGCAATGGTAGGCAAAGCACAAAGGTCATAGACAGTAGCAACACACAAAGGTGCTGGACATTATAATTCATGTGCATGAGTTGCATGCAATGGCAAGCACAGCCCAAAGGTGCAGCCTGGCCTAATTTAAGGAACATCTGGTCAGTGCTGGCAAACGCACCTTTTCTTGTTCTAGATCGTCCTTCTCTTGTTCAAGAGCGTCCTTCTCTCCCCTCAAAGCAGCAAATCTGGGCTGTAGCCTGTTCAGAATGTGCTGCAGAAGTGCCCCCTGCATTGCAGCGCATCAATCAAAGCGGAGAACAGGGTGGGCAGTTTGGTGTTGATGATTCGCACACAATCTGTGTATACCTGATCCTAGGGCAAGACACGTGTTTGATGAACACACAAAGGAATCTGTACAACCTGAGCAAGCATATGTTTGTGACACAATAAAAATATACATTGTAGCAGGTGCCTGGGCACAGTTGCATCCGCTGCTTTGATGGTGTATATGCGCAGGGCATTGTGGCAACAGTCTGTAGTCATGTGTACAACTTACCTTCCTGACAGCTACTCCATAACCAATCACAGCAGACTGAAGGGCGCTCTGCACCTGCTCAAGGCTGGCACGCTCAGCAAGGATCATCCGGCACAGCTGCAGAACAGGCAAGAACAGTCAGCAAGATGTTTTGGGGCATCGTCTTTTGGGAAAACGTGTATTGATTTCTGTTGACATGTCCTCTATGATCCCTGTACTGAAGGAGCTTCAATTGCTGCTAGGGTATGTGCATCTACTGAGCTTGTTGGTTTGAGAAACACTCAAACCACTACAGTAACTGGATTGGAAGTTCGATACACTTTAGGCAAACTGTTGCTGTCAAAGATGTTGAACGCACCGCAGCCTGGCGTGCCTGGTGGCGTGAGCTGCTGAGGGTGCTGCGCTGTGCAGTCACCTGCAAAGTATGGGACAGCGGTCAGCAGGTCAGCAGCACGTCGCACTGCACCATGTGTTGATTGACAAAGGCTGTATCTGCTGTGAAGCATGACTACCAGCTTCTGAGCCAGTGGCAGACTCTGAGGGCACTTACCTGGACCAACGATGAACATTGTTGCAGTGCCCTCTCTATCAGCGCTGGCTGCGGTCCCGGCAATGTGATGGAAGGCGGTACACCCTGCACAAGTATCAACGACTAAAGCACGACTGTTACTCTTTGCCCTTGAGCTTATAAACAACAATCACAGCAACTGGTAAGTTGGCTGTTGCATGTTAAAACAGAGAGCAGCATGGCCGAAGTGCGGCAATACTTGTGTCACGATATATTTTGCTTATCAAGCAGCAACGACGAATCGTGACGCAAAACAAGGAGTGTCTTGTGTTCGGAAGCAGTTGTCTCGACGTTACCTCAGTGAGCTCACTGGATGGCCCCTCAGCATCACTGCAGTTGACCAATTCGAGATAGCCAAAGGGATACCTAGGTGGCTGAGGAGAAACGTGCAATGCCTGCAAAAGTGAAAGCCATTGCTACGGACAATCTTTGCGACACAGAATGACCCTGAGCGCTTGCAAGGCTGATGCTGTCCCGTACCAGCTTTTGGCTTGCTGGCCTCAAGAGGAAGGCGTGCAACTTCAGGCACATCTCCTCAAGACTCATTGGTTGCTCTAGTTCTGACATATCTCCTACGGTGCTTGTCTGCTGTCTGGAGACGCTGTACTGCTCCTTCTTCTGTCTCAGCCAAACCCTGACTGCAGAGGAGCACCGTGCAGACGGACAGCAGCTCAGTTTGGCTGTCAACACATAGTGAGAATGCAGATATACTCGCGGATGAACGATGACAACAGCTGTTCTATGGCGCTTCCGCGATCGCTGCTCTGTGCTAGGGGAAAGTTTACACTACTTTACAAACTTTGACTTTGCGTCCCACGGAATAATAGGCCATGCTCAGATTCCACGCACGCCGCTCAGGTTCCACGCACGCCGCTTGGGCTTACACATTTGACGAGACACGTCACGAGAGCACTGCTTTCACCACATTGTGCTACATGTGTGTTGCATGAAGATCTCAATACAGTCTTCTCCTATACGTGATCAGACTTGTTGGCTGGCTATGGCATTGTGATCTGTCTCTCTAAGCACGCATGCGCATGCAGCAATGGCCAGCATGACTACTGATCAGTGCTTTCAATTTCGACCATACTAAGCTGGTCAGCACATTGGCACGCCACCCAACCCACAAAGCGCCAAGGCGTTTGCAAGCGAAGTTGTGATCTTATGGCATGAAGTCTGCCTAAACATTGCAGCGCACATGAGCCATCAAGATGGCAGCACAGCTTCTGCCAGCCACGCACATCCATGGGGCGTGGTTGAAAAATAGCACATGTCTTTGCATGGGGTTTGCGAACATGCCTGCTAATTACTGTCTTGCGATGGACGCAACCATTTCAGGAAGGCAACAACCTTCAGGATGACAAACCGCTCAACAGGCTTACAACTTGCCCACCTAGATCTCTGTGATGCAGATCATCATTGCATACACCCCTTGTACTTTCCAGAAACAGTAAGAACAAAGTGTCGAGCGCCTTCCTCTTTGGTGAGGCAAGACAGTGATGGCAGGACCACTGATAGAGTTATGTCTCATGACTCCTTGGTAAATTAAACTCAGATACATGCTCCCTAGGATTGTGTCTCATGATTACGAGGGTGGCCCAAGCAGAAGAGGCGCTGCTGGCGGACTGCTATTGCCATGGCCATGGGACTGTGCCTGTGGCGACCTAGGTGCCCCATTTGCCACTGCTGCTGCTGTTGCTGATGCCTGCGGCCTTGAAGGCTGTGTTTGCGGCTTGGATGCCGACTGACTTGATCTGTTGTACAGACTGTGCATGAGTCGTGTGCACTCAGCCAGCTCTTCTTCTGTGGCCTCCCTGTCCTCGCCAGTCAGGCCTTGCAGCCTTGCCTGCAGAGTTTGCAGCTGATGCTGTAGCTGTTTGTCCTGCAAAGAATGCAGATACGCTTGTATCAAAGCAACATCTTTGTCAAGATGGCTGCAAAGAACCTGTAATGAGGTCTGCCATCATGAAGCAGTCTGCAGACCTCAGGCAGAATCTCTTGCTAAGAGATGCCCTTGCCAAGAGCATCAGGCAGCAGTGGAAAAAATGCAAGAAACGCTTTTGAGGTTATTGACTTCAAGTCTTTTGCATGTCTACTATGAGACAGACTTTTGATCTCAACAATAGGCACCCCACTTATCACATGCTGCAACTCACCTGCTGGAGCATTTGTGCAGACTGTGTGTCTTCAGCAAGCTGCTGTATCAGCGCTAGAGCTGCCTGCCAGGTGTCATCATCTGAGCTGGCCAGATGAGAAGCTGCTTGTTGTAGAGCCCCTAGCTGGCACGCCACCACTGCGTCTGGGGGATGCGCATGCACCACATGCCGCAGCAGATGTAGCGCTTTCCTACATGCACCCATAACTGTTTGATGACATTGAACTTATGAGGCTTATGCATTAAATGCAGTGCTTTCCTATATGAACCCATTATCTGTTGATGACGCCAGTAGTGCAGCTGTTATGCCAGTGCAGAATTGCAGACTGAAACCAGATGACGAACACAACTGGCGTCAATCAAAGACTAGACTTGCAGCGCAGCAGAGCAGACGCTGCTTCCTGCAGTTGTGAAGCCAGCCCCATAGGCATTTCCATTTTTCAGCACACAAGCATCATATGACAAGTAGCTGCTGGTTTAAAGATGCCTCTCGCAAGTTCACTGATATGCTTGCGCTAAGTTGAAAGCAAATGTACAGCTGCCATCCGTGACAACCCTTTACATAGCATAATGATGGGTTGACACATCCAAAACATTTCAAACCTGCTTTGCTGATGGGCCGTTGCATCCATGCGCCCATGACTGACATTGAACTTATAAAGATCATGCGTCAAGAGCAGAAATGCCATTGCCATCCATGTGCAGGCCATGACAAAGCATGATGATGGGTCTGCGCATCAGAGCCAGTCAAATCTAGTTTGCTAACAGGCTCAACATCTGAGACAAGTCCAGCAGTACCTTTGAACTTTGATGTCCTTGTCATCGGCTGCCTGAACGAGCTGGGGGATGCCCCTCTTCTGCCTGAATACTTCCAGGGCCAGTGGGTTCAGCCTGATCTGGCAAGACAGGGCCAGCAGAGCTTTGGTGCGGCAGCTGGCATCTTCATCATGGAGTAGATGCAGCAGCTTGGGCATTGCACCTCCCTCCATGAACCACTGCAGCAGCAGCCAAGCACTATCTTTGAGAGGATTGAGAGGATCTATGAGAGGTCATCGTTGCCCAACATAAGGAGCTGCTCAGGGATGTACGTACCTGACCCTAGGAGAAGACGCATGTTTGATTTGAATGAAAGATTGAATTGGCCGTTTGAGCTTGAATGCAGCAGCCAGTAGCTGTGCAAAATAGCACATGCATCAACTAAACAACATGCAAAATTTTGAATACTAGCGACGACCAGAATGAAGAAAGGACATTGACAATCAAGATCCGGATGCTGCAATGGTGACAGGCTTACCTGCTGAACAGGAGGATTGTTCTGTACACAGGTGGCAACAACCTCTGCAGCACGCCATCTGATGGAGGCATGTGAGTCTTGCAGCAGGCTCAACAGTGTCGGCAGGCCCCCAATGGTGTGCAGATCTGCAGCAGCGTGCAGGAATGTGTCAGGTCTCGCTGGAGAGTTTTGCTCTGCCAATAATGCATCCAGAAATATGCAAGAGGGACGATGCTGGAAAAAAATGCAAAACAAGCCAGCAGCAAGGCAACAGCAGTATGAGTCTGGCTTCAGCATTTTGTTTGAGCTTGACCAATGTGCCTCTTGGCCTGCTTGCAAGTTTATTATGCATGAGACTGCATAAGGGAGCACTGATGATACTTGGTTCTGCTATCCAGCATGTTCTTGCAAGTTTGTTCAGCCATATCTGGCAGGTGTGTGAGATGATTGGTGACTAGGTGACTATTCGTAGGGATATGTTTTGCAATGGAAGCTGTTTCCATAAGGTGTGCATCATCATATGAGACAAAAGTCGTCAGCAACAAGTATTCTGCTAGAGGCGCACCTCTTGCATAGTCAATGTTGTCAACAATGTCAAGGAGCTCTTCTAGCATGTCCTGCTTCTTCTGTACAGCATCAGCTGTTTCATCAGGCTGGTCAAGAGTGGCTTTGATCTGTTTCATGCGCCCCACGTGATCCACAGTGTATTGCGCCATGGCTTCCTGAAACCTGTGAGGGGTCAAACGCTTGGTCAGCTTGAAGCTAAATTTGACGGCTGAGCCACATGCTGTACATGGTTACGCCTGGGCTTTGTCATCAAGAACAGGCTGTAAAGATGCAGCAGAGCATGAGGTCCTTCTTTGTGGCAAAACCGGGTGCTGACTCTCTTCACGCAATCAGCAAAGTACTCGGCAGTTCCTTATATCCTGCTGGTTATGACCCAGCTTTGTTGCCCTGGATGATGGACACATGACATGCTGCAGGTACTGCAGTGCAGCTTACAAACTTGAAGACAGGCATGACCCACCATTTCTGCTCTTCTGGAGTGACCTGCTTGGGAGTGGGGCCTTGCGACGACTGGTGCTGCATGGACCAGTCAAAAAGACCTGCAGTAAATAGCAACATGCTGGTCTGTGTATATTGTGTCTGCTTGAAGCAGGTTATCATCGTCAACTAAACCTATGTTTCACCTTTCCATGCAGGAGCACTCATGTTATGTGATCTGATGTTTTTGCCTGTATTGCTGTGCTTTTGGCTGCGCTGACAGTCTCAACGTTCGCAATGTTCAGCGGTGGTGTGGAACTATGACGGCAACGGATGTTGCTAGAATGCGCGAGAAGAAGTGGCTTGTCCACGTGGCGGCCTTAGTAATACTGGTCTACATGTGAGGCACATGCAAAGGAGCTCTATGGGCTGGACAGTTGGTGAGCCTGCTAGCGCACGAAGACGAGCATGACAACCTCAGCATGTGCTGCATAGGGCGACACTGAGCGCTGCTATGTAAACCAGCCATCACTCTCGTTTTGAGACAATTTTGTGGCAGTGGTGTATGTTAACCGGACCCTATTCTGTTCGGAAACGTCGTGTGGCCAAAATGGACTCCAATACCCCCTCAAAGGGCTCCTTTATGGCGATACACAAAGTGGAGCTTGGCACCGCTGCCATCATTGCCGTGCTGGGAGCCGGTTTAGGCCTTGCTTTACCTGAAGATCAGTCAATGCCACACCGCTTCAACAGAATCATCACGGTGCGCAGGATGTAGCATGAGCTGGATGTTGTCCAAGCCACCTTGTATGCATGTTTATTTTGTTTGAGTGCCGTGCCGGTACAGCAATGGCTGCCAAAGTATATCAGGTCAACCACTGCGTTACTGCAGATTTCAGGTTGGCTTTACTTCCTCACCTGGAGTCTAAGTTTCTACCCTCAATTCTTGCTAAACTGGAGAACCAAGAGTGTTGTGGGGTTGTCTTTTGACTACGTCTCCTTGAATATGATGGGGTTCATTGGCTACTCTATCTTCAACATTGCTTTCTATTTCGACCCTACAGTACAAGAACAATACAGGTGCTCTTCAGGAGATCTTTCTGATTGCCATCTGCTGCTTCTGCTCCATCTGTCTCAGCACATGTGAATGGCAGCAGAACAAGCACAAAGTGACACTCAATGCTTGAGTCTTCCTGCGTCTGGCATGGTGCTTTAGTGCACTCATGGCATGTAACAGTGGCACCTTCATGCTGTGTTTGCTGTGCAGGCAGAAGCACAACGGTCATAGCAATGCAGTTCACCTCAACGACGTATTCTTTGCTGTTCACGCAGCTGTATTAGCTGGTTTTACTCTCATTCAGTGTTTTATCTATGAGAAGGGAAACCAGCGTATCTCCAAGCTATGTGCATCAGCCATAGCTCTCACTGTTTCCCTTTCCTGTGCCTCGTTTTTGCTGGTAGTGTTTGACAGCAGGAAGTTTCCCTTTTTGACGTTTCTGTACTGGCTTTCTTGGGTCAAGATGGGCGTGACTTTCTTCAAATATATGCCTCAGGTGCGACAGCACAGCAATCAAAAGCTTCATGCAATCTGTTGCCTTGCACACTCATCACATCCACTGTGCATTGGCAGCAGTCAGCGCTCATTTCTGTGACAGTTTTGCATTCATCTGCTGATTTGCGTGTCTGCTTTGTGGTGGTCTGCAAACTCAGCCAACTGAATGTTGGGTGGCGCCATGACCTCTTGGGTGGCTAGCCTTCAGAAAATCTTGTGCTTGTGCTGCAGGTCTGGCTGAACTACAAGAGACAGTCAACTCTGGGCTGGAACATCAATCAAGTGCTGCTTGATTTTTCTGGTGGCTTCTTTTCTGTAACTCAGTTGTGTATGGAGGCTTTTGTCAAGGAGGACTTGTCAGCAATCACTGGCGATCCCGTCAAATTTGGCTTGGGTCTTGTGAGCGTCATTTTTGACATCATGTTCATGATTCAGCACTATAGTTTGTATAGAGAGAACAATGCAAAGCTGATAGAAGAGGCTCCTAAAGCTAGGTACACAATGGTGTCTCCAGATCAGTCCAGACAAAGCTCTCAGCAGGATGAACAGCCGCTGTTAACAGCTTCTGCGTCAACTTCTGTGTCTGAAGAAGGCTTGTCTGGGCCACAGCTTTCAAAGACTAACAGCACAGACACTGTCGCTTTGCCAACAACTCGTGATCAGGACCATGTTGTCTGATCAATCTTGCTAGTACTGTTATTTCTACTCATGTCATGTATCTGTTTGTGTCAGTCACTGTCTGCAACGTGCTACTTGGAATGTTATAGTGTTGTTGGTGTGCTATTTTGTCCATTCATTGCTATTGGTTTGATGAAGATGCTTTGCACGCTGTGAGAACAGTTTTGGTGTCGTGCATGACCTGGACCTGGACTATGCTACAAGCTATGAGCGCATGCTTTTGTTGGCTGCAGTCAATGCATCATCCAGGATTTCTGACATTTTGTCTGGCATCATGCATAAGCGCTGACATTGTAGCAGCGCTGTAGCAGCGTCAAAAGAATAATGAAACAGTTTACAGTTGGGCCAGAGGCGGCTTGGAACACTAGTCTCTCGTCAGTCAGCTGCTCACAATTTGCAGCAGTACAAGGTTGGCCTGCACCTGAATTATCAATAAAAATAAAGAATGTATGACATGTAATCACCTCATGCATACCACTTGCTGAACAGTACTGCAGAAGCTGCTGCAAAAGCTGTTATATAGTCCTGCTCACACAACACAAACAAGGTGATCCACACTGGCACACCAATAAGTACAGTCGTGGACTGGTTGACAGCTGCCCTCACAATATGGGCATGTTGGGGTTGCAGCATCAGAACTCAGCATAAGTCACTAGGTACTGACATCACATCTGATACATGCTTGAAGCTGCTTTGGGATTTTCTACCTGGCTGGAATAGTCAGCTGCAGCAACTCTGCATATTATTGTACATTGGCAAACAGCTCTGCTGCTGGCCTCACAATTTCATTCTGATCTGCCACAATCTCCACCACTTTGTTGGTTGCTGCTGGTTCTGATAAGGCATCCACACAAATCTCAGCCACCTGCACCAGCAGCCAGCTCCTGTCCATCAGGTACAAGACGCACATACAGATCACATTGTCTGCACGTCACCTGCACAATGTGTGAACCCTGTCCGTGCTGCTGTCTGCACAAAATCCCCACTGGGTTTATGTTCTGCTGATCCACAAAAGCATATATGAAATAAAGATGAGAATGAAAATATATGATAAAAGTTGTGCCCATATGGAACTGACCACAAAAGCCTCTGTCTGCACACTGTGTACAACTTGTCTGCACATTGTGTACAACTTGTCTGCACATTGCGTACCTGCCGTCTGAGGATGCTGCCGGGTGATCTTCTGGGAGGCAAGCCAAAGGTGTCCGGCCCAGCCATGACGATACCTCCCTCCCTCTGCCTGTCTGGCACAGCATTTTGCAGACCACCTGGTCACACACCACACAAAAGAGTTCTGGAGATCAGCAGGTGACAAGCAACATGCACGCTCTTGCACATGTGCGAGCAATGTCAATGGTTTCTGATCGAGCCATCACACCCCCTGTGTCTAGGTAGAATTGAGCTTGGCAGGCCACCTGATCACATCCAGCTCAACACCAATATGTGATGCGCTTTTCATGTTGCTGCATGCCCATGTCCTGTGTCTGCCTGGGATGGCATTGCGGCAGCCCTCTGGTCACCGCCACAAAAGGAAGCTTGATGCTGACAAGTGGGAATGTGTTGGCTTGCAAGGGGCAGGCATGCTGGTTGTGCCTTTCCATTAGAGCTGTGTGAAAGCATGGCATGGCCACAAACATACAAGAAGCTGCTGTTCAAAAGATTGCATTGCAGCTATGCACTCTTTGTTTGGGTCTGCTCCTGCGGCTGCGTCTGCCAGATGCATTGCCTGCTACTCCTGGGCATGACGCGCAGTTGCAGCTGGCTGATTGGCGTTGCTAGCTAGCATCCAAGGTTGATGTTTACCTGGAAAAAATGGAAGCCCGCTGCTGCAAGATCGCCTGCTCAGATTCCTGCTTAGCAGCTTGGTTGATTGATTGATTGATTATTATAAACTTTTGCCAGCCTACTCTCGCATCAGCCAGGTAGGTATGAGGTATGCCTCACCCGAATTTTGAAGGCCATGCAGCAGGCTTGAGTCTGAGCCAACGTAGTACTGTGGCTGGTGCAAGATGCAAATGGTTGGAAGTCAGGCATGCTACAGCCAGCCTGTAGACGCTGAGCAACAAACCTACTCTCAAGTTGAGGGCTCTGCTGGTTTGACCCAGGTCCATGTGACTGATGCTGAGGTGCATCCTCTGTTGACTGCCTGTCTGTGGCTGGTCTTGAAGAGGAAACAGTGACAGGATCCACAAGCTGCTTTCTGAAAATGGCTTGTGGAGGATATAGACCAAAGCTGGGCAGCCTTCCATCAAGCCATTTTCAGAGAACAGCTCCCGGACCCTGTCACTGGTCCCCCTTCAGGATTGACCGCAGACATGCAGCCTACAGGGGATGCACCTCAGCTGAGGTCAGATCTGCCAGGGTCAGCAAAAGGCAGAGTACTGGTTTGTCTGAAACAGGCCTCAATGAAAGCGCAGCTAGACTTTAGTACTGCATTGGCCAATGCTACCCCAAAGTCACCCCACATTGCAAGGACAGTCTATCACACATGTTAGACATGTTTCATACATGCAGTACCATTTATACATGTGATATCAAATGTTCCACACTCTGAAGATTTCTCCAACCACAAATTGGACCTTCAGACGGCGATGAGTGCATGCTGTGGAAAAGTGCTGCAAGATGAGCTTATCGCCTTGCATCGATGTGCATTTGTGTGTTTGTAGCATTTTGAAAAGCAGCCAATGCGTTGACATATGTTGCTCAAAGAATGCAGTGAAGGCAAGGCATGCAAGCAGGCGAAAGCTCAGAAGCGTGCCTGGTCGCACAATGGTGTAGTCAATCCCTGACCTCTGCAGCTCTTCCTCAGCTCTTTTCTTGAAGAACAGTACCTGCTGATACATAGCATGGCTTCAGTGCCTTGTGATCACAGCAAGGTCAATGCAATGTTGCAGTCACATGACAACAGACATCAGAGTACTGCAGTTTTACTTCACTCACAGCCCTCTGCACTGTCAAAGTCTCTCATTTGCATAAGCCTGAATTTGCATCGGTCATTCAGTGACCACATAAAAAGCTCAACACAATTGCCTGCCAAGATGAACCTTAGATGATCAGCATCAATGCTGCATGCAACAGAGACTGCTGAATTGCAAAAGCAGTGAGGAATGACACATGCTTTGCAGGAAGCAAAAGTTTGAGTACAGGAAGCCCACCCCAAAGAAGAGGTTGAGGGGGAAGAGGGGGTCATCTGTCCCAATGGACGTCACCAACACAACTTTCTTCACCTTAGCTTGCGTCGCAGCTGCAATAAGGTTTCTAGTACCCTGCACAGCACATGGTGTTTTTCTTATACAGGGATGTATGGAGGTCAAGAATCCAGCTAAATCATATATACAGGTAGAGATGCACATGCATGCACCTGGAAAAGGTCACAATGAGCCTGCAAGAGAACGCCACACCTTGTTACAGACACACTACCTGGGCTGTGCTCAAGCATGAGCAAGTCGGGCCTGGGATGCGGGTTTGATATCAGCTGCAGCAGACTTGCCACATGCTTGCAGCAGGTTGGAGCATGACTAGCTAAGCCATAGCACAAACTAGACATGGTATGGGACATAGCTGGACTACAGACCTGGTAATCTACATTGAAGGGTCCAAAGGGGTTGAACCGGTCGGTACTGCCGGTCGCACACACCACAAAATCACTGCAGACGCAAGCTGAGTCAGTCTCAACTGAAGACCAGCACAACAAAGCAACAGCAACCAATGTGTTTGTAGCTGGCTGAGCAGCCATGCAGCAGGAGCTGTGCCCATTCAGGTCAGCCCACACAATCAATATGTGCACAACGCATGCATGAACTTGAGGTTCAGGGCCAGCTGTTGATATATCTTTCTGTCTGCCTGTCTGTTTGAGAAAGACAGTGTGAGAGACAGGGCAGTTGCTTACCAGCCCTTCATTGCTGCTGGCAAAGTTGAATACTGGTATACATCTCCTTTGATCACCTCAACATTCTTTGTGTACAAGTCCGAGTTCTGCAAGCAGCTCCCATTGGTGACAGTCTGACGCATGGCATAAGGACGAATTGACACTTGGCAGCCTACCGTGCATGTTGAATGTTGCACAAACAAGCAAGGACCTCGCGATATATGGTTGCCTTACCACTTTAGTGTAGTCCCGCACCAAGGCACGCACTTTCACCCCTTCATTGACCAGACACTGCACAACTCTGCTGCCAACTCCACCTGTTGCTCCAGCAACCAAAGCCGTTTTGCCTTTGATCTTCTGCCTGTTGCCTGCAATTCGTCAAGTGTCACAGACCACCTCAAATTGTCCTAGCCTTTGTGTCGAAGGCATGCTCTCACCTGTCCGATACACCCCTTCAACTGGCACCACCTCCGCATCAGACGGAATCATGTCGTCTTGGGTATCTTGCCGGCTCGAAGAACCTGCTGAGATGACCAGGGTTTGACACGGTCACAGGCAAATTCATAAAAGTCCTAAACTGGATATACCACGATCAGATCCATCTAACCTGTGCGTGCCTGGACGATACATGGGGATCTGGAAGTTCGACTGCTGAAGGGCTTTGATGCCGGTGATCTGGTAAGCCTGGCGCCATGCCGAGCCAGAGGATTTGATCGGGTGTGACAAAGGTGGCATTTTTGAGCCGAAGCAGTTGCTAGGGTGTTAACCGTCGAAATCGCCATCTCTCAGACACAGACTTCAAGTTTGTCGACCGCAAATATGCCAGCGTCACACTCACACTCACAGACAATTCATACTATGAATGCAGCTGGCACCTAGGGCAGCCGCAGAAAGGCAAATGGTACTCTGCTGATGGGAAGACTGAGTATGAAGGGCAGTTCAAGGGCATGCTGTGGCATGGCTTTGGGATTGTCCATCAGACTGGTGTCAGAAAGTACATGGGTAAGGCAACGTGCTCGAGCAGCCATGCAGCATCCCTGCACTGCAGCCTAAGTGCAGCAAAGCAGCAAACAGTCAAGGGTGCACTTGGATCAGCCAACAGCAGCTATGCAGCCATGATCCCCTTATGCAATGCATTCGATGACTGATATAAGCAACGAAGCATGGAGTCTAGGTGCCAGCAGACAAGTTGTAAGGCTGTACAGCTTTGCAGACATGCTGTGCATGCTGCAATGCTCACCTCTGCACTGCCCGTGAGTTGTGACCCCATTGGCAAATGCAGCCTCCAATGGGTCTTGTTGATACAGCATCATTCATCCGAGAAATTGAGCGTCACGTAACGCCAACTTCATGGCGTTTCGATCGACAGAAGCATGGGCGAGACCGCTAGTCGCACCATCCTGGCGCTGGGCGCCCAGTCACAAACTTTGATCGACGGCAGGTCCGCCGATCCCCCGCGCTCTGCTGCGACAGTTGACTGAGGATCTGAGACACCATGTCGGGCGCAAAGCAAACGCGCACCACCTGGGCTTTGCCGCAATCCCTCAGGAACGCGCAAACTGTTTCTTACCTTCCCGATGTTGACTCTGCTGCAAGAGGTGCCAATCTTGTGGCTTTGCAGGCAAGCCGACAATTCTCTTACCTTCGAACAGCAGTCTCTGTCACAACATATTGTACATAGTTGTGCCCCCCCTTGCAGGGCTCGCTTGTGCGGACAGACTTGTGGTATGAAGCAGCTCTGCTGAGCAAGCTGTTGTACAAGTCCAAGAATCAGCATCGCAGCTCCAAACACTTCCAATACCTCTCAGAGGTATGCTGCCAGTGTCACTGAATGCCAAGTTCCTACATAGTAATGTGCTTGACCACACACGACCATCACTCAGAGCATTCACATGTGTTTCCAGCATGCTGTGCTCATGCGTCCTGTTCGATGCCAGGTGAAGCGGTGCATGAGGCTGCTGCAGCAGCTGCAGCTGTCAGAACTGGTGGGTGATCTCAATTATCTCAGATCTAATGCTGGAGTGGGCATGCCAGCAACTGCCTCGCTTGTCATGTTTGGCAGGTACTCACCTCCTTCAGACCAGGGCATCATGCGCATGTCACTTCCTTGCTGAATTTGCTGCGACGCCTGACACAGGTTTAAAACCCTGCAGAAGTCCTTCTGACAGTTCTGAAAATAAGATGATGCGCTGCTGCACATATCGGAGCACACAATGCTGACACGTAGCGCAGCCTGTTGTATGCCAGCTGCTGACAGTCGTGAGGCAAACAAAAACAGCAGACGCCAATGCACTGCGCCTGTCATTCCTTCAAAACGCCTCGCAATGAAGGCTATGAGAGCACACGCTAGGCCCACACCTTTGCTACATCCACAGGGAAATGGCACTGCAGTGACCAGTCTCCAAAGGCAATATTGCACCACTGACGCAAGGTGCTGTATGTCCACAGGGCAAACAAGCTGCACGTACCAGCACAGCAGGCAGGCATTCTGGTCTTGCAGCGCCTGTTAGCAGGCTGCCGCCTTGCTGTGAAGACCATCCCTGCTGCACATGCTGCAGCCGCGCAGCTGCTTGCGCAGCTCAGCATGACGTACTTCATGCCCTTCTGCTTGACGGCCTTAGCCATGGTGGCCAGAATCCAGGTATTCACCATTGCATTTGCTCCCTGCTTTTCAGTGGCTGCTTTTTGCTTTTGACTGGAAATCAAGAGCACCATACCACACCCTTCAGTCTGGTATAGCACACCCTTCGTGTCCAAGCCAAGTGCAGTTGGCTGGTCCAAAGCTGTTGCTTGTGTTTGCAAGTGCCTGACAATCAGACGATGGCATTGGCTCACGTCCTGCAGAGACACTGGAGTGCTCACATGGTCCCACTGCAAGAGCAAATTTATGACACTGTATTCTTCAGCAGACATGTTGCCTTTTGCATATGGAACTGTCCAGCCAGTAGTCTGTCAGCCACAGATGACAATCCTGATGCCAGGTCAGCAGTGCTGTTGTCTCTCTGCAGGTACTGGTGTGCCAGCTGCTGCTGGACAGCATCAAGGCATACAATTCTCTGCTGCCTCTGGTGATAGCTCTGCCCCAGCAGGACCTGGCTAGAACAGGTGAGCTGGCAGTCAATGTAACTTCCTCTGATGTCCCTCTCAGACAGCAGACATGTGCAGTCTGTTTGCAATTGCCTGCTGGATACTGTGACTTTAACATGGCATGCATATGTTTGGTCCAGAACTGGCTTTGCATTACGGCATTGCAAGCAATTCCCAAGAGCATCTCTGTTCACATGGCCAGTGCTGCCATTATGCGATATGTTATGCAAGCTGTGATTCCAGGACTGCAAATGCTGATTCCCTTTGCAGTATGCTTTGCAGCTGTGAACAGATGCCTGTGCCACTGTTACAGTCACAGTTGACCTGTTTCATAGCCCACATGCCAACTGTCATTCACATTCGTTTGTTTGCCAGTCACAAGCAAGAATCGTTGTACTGATCCGGTCTGTCTGGCAGACGCCTCAAGTTGTGTTTGATTGCAGGTACTTATCCTGATCTGCCGTATATGCTCAGTTGCTCCTGGACAGCTGGAGTGCCCACCTTGTCCCTCATCCCCCACACCAACTTCCCCAACTTTGCTGCAGCTGCGCAAGCCTTTCACAGTGTGCACTATGCTAGCGTTGCAACTCGGCTTGCCTCGTCCTTCGCTCAAGAGTTTAGCCACAAGATTGGCAGGGCACCAGCGACAACAGCCGCAGACAACTGTGATGATATTGGTGAAAAGGTTAGCAGAGCAACAGTGAAACTTGCAGCAGGCGCTGCTGAAGATATTGGTGAGAAGGTCAGCAGGGCAAAAGTGACGCCTGCAGCAGGTGCTGTCGAAGATGTTGGAGAAAAGGCCAACAGGATAGCAGTGGCACCAACAGCAAACAGTGGTGGTGACATTGGCAAAATGATCAGCGGGGTGGCAGTTGCAAAACGTGATGATTTCAATATTTCTGATAATGTCAGCAGGGCAGCAGGCCAAGCAGGCAGCCGTAGCAAAGCAGACACCAAAGGAGCAAGAGCAGCAAGGAATAGCAATCTAGGGCAGAAAGTGAGCAGGCCAAGTAGTACTGAAAAGCCCAAGACAGCGGTGTCTGATCATAGTGCTGATTGCCTTCCTGAGGCCCTTGGCAGTACGTCAGCTCAGTCAGTAGCAGCTGCTGCTTCTCTGGTGCCAAAAGCTCAGTCCGGCATGGACAAGCTGTGGGAGCCCAAGCAGATTGCGGGCAACTCTCATGACTGCATTCCACTGGAGTCTCACGTGACGCCTGTGGGCTTGGCAGCAAGCCTAAGAAGAAAGCAAGGTGCACAGGCCTCACAGGCAGAGCAGTTGGCAAGCCCTGGGGATGCTGCGCTGCTGGTATTTGAGGATAGGTGAGTCCCTGGGACAACATACCTGCAAGTGACGGTGGGTCTGTTCTCTGCCATCCATGCAATTCAGACTTCACTTGATTGCACCAAACATGCGATCCACCCCAAACATATGATTCACGCCAAACATGTGA
>JAABUU010003606.1_pt1 | contig 19495 bp, 20 predicted proteins | sample 5559301 | NCBI WGS metagenome assembly JAABUU01 (sample SAMN10711884, study PRJNA513360) | rock metagenome | isolation source: Antarctica rocks | place: Antarctica: Victoria Land, Richard Nunatak white | reverse complement strand
GATCCTGACATTCCTGCGCGAGGAAGTGCCCAGGAAGTGGCACCTCTATTGCGACGCCGTATCCGACAACTTCCGCGTCATCTCGCCCAAGGATTTTCGGATCCTGGCGTGAACGGGGTATAGCGCCTTGCTGTAGCAAATCCGGGCGGCGCGAGACACTCTCGCGCCGCCTCTTTGCTTGGCGGCTGCCGCGCATTCATCTATAGCCTGCATCTTTGACACTGGAAGGGCGCCTGCTTCTTCTAGTAAAAAGATCTCGGCCCCACCAAATGGGACTCGCGGCCTTTACTCCCGGCGCCTCATAAGCCTCAGTACCCGTCTGAAGCCTACGGGGTCTGGGCGAAGCAGTCATTTCTGACGCATTCTACGAGTACGCATAGGTGTGAAGGCACGTTACGAGGCAGGGGGGATTGTCATGCGATTGAGAGCATTCGTGTGTGTCGTGTCGCTGGCCGAGCTTTCCGGATGTGTCGATGCCGCGCCGGCTGAATTATCGCCGGCCCCTCTGGTGGCGGTTCCAGGGCCGACCAAGACGGCAGAGGAGTTCCAGCAGGACGACCTCGCGTGCCGGGCCGGCGTCGCCGAACCGCCGCACGACTTGAAAAGGGCGCCGACCGCGCTGCAACCGGCCGCAGATGCCAACCCGCCCAGCAAAGACGCGAATGCACCCATCCGGATGGAAGCGCCGCAACAGCCTGTGGTGCAGCCGGGCGTGGCTTATCTGCGCTGCATGGGGTCTCGATACAATATCATTGAACCACTCTCAGTGTCTCAGACAGTCACATACGGTTCTTACCCAGCATATCCTGTGTACGGCGGGTCCACCGATTACTATCCATGGCTTTACGATGGTTACTACGGAGGTTTTTATAACGGATTCTGCTGCGGGGTAGGATTTGGCTTTGGACGGGGCTTTTATGGCCACGGCTTCTACGGCGGCGGGTATGGCGGCAGGGGCTACTACGGCCGGGGGTTTGGTGGTGGCGGGTTCCGCGGCGCTGGCGGCTACCGTGGTGGTGGGTCTGGCGGCGGTGGCTTTCGCGGCGGCGGCGGCGGGATCCATGGCGGTGGCGGGTTCGGTGGCGGCCACGGTGGGGGGTTTGGCGGCGGCGGCGGCGGCCGGCGATAGCACGGCAATTTCAGTCAACACGAAGTGGCGTCTGGAACACCGGCGATCGGTGTCGCGGTGGGTGCTGGCGGCGTCGTTCCTGCTGGTGGGCGTTATCCACCTCCGGTCGCCCAACCTTTTTCTGCCAATCGTACCAGAATGGGTCCCATACCCGCGAGAGACCATCCTAGCGACCGGCATATGTGAACTGGCCGGAGCAGCAGGGCTCCTTCTGCAGCGGTTCCGGCGTGGCGCCGGTATTATGCTTGCGCTATATGCCGTGTGCGTTTTTCCGGCCAATATCAAGCATGCGCTCGATCACGTCCCGATCGGCGCCACGCATCTTGGCTGGTGGTATCACGGGCCGCGTCTTGCATTCCAGCCCGTGATCATTTGGTGGGCGTTGTTCAGCGCCGGCGTCATGGACTGGCCATTCCGCCGGCGCGACCGGGCTAGTACGTCGAACGCCGCGATACCACCGCGTGGTAGATGAACAGCACAACGATGGCACCGAGGATGGCGACGATCATGCTGGGGATGTTGAAGCCATTGACGCCCGTGCCGCCAAAGAACGACATGATGTAGCCGCCAACCACGGCGCCGACGATCCCAAGCACGACGTCGACCACGAAACCCTCGCCCTGCTTGTTGACGATCTTGCTAGCGATGAAGCCAGCAATCAGGCCGAAGACGATCCAACCGATGATGGACATGCGAGCCTCCTGTTAACGAATGGACAGCTAACCCCAGGTCGCATCCCTAGTTGCATCCGGTGAGACGAATGTGCGTTCACACATTGAAACGGAACAGCAGCGCGTCGCCGTCCTTCACGACGTAGTCGCGGCCCTCGACCCGCATCTTGCCGGCTTCCTTGGCGCCCGCCTCCCCCTTCAGCGCGACGAAATCGTCGTAGCCGATCGCCTCGCAAGCGATGAAGCCGCGCTCGAAATCGTTGTGGATCACCGCGGCCGCCTGCGGGGCCTTGGTGCCGCGCACGATCGTCCACGCCCGCGTCTCCTTCGGGCCGACCGTGAAGTAGGTGATAAGCCCGAGCAGGCCGTAGCCGGCACGGATTACCCGGTCGAGGCCGCTATCCTGTAAGCCGAGCCCATCCAGGAACTCCCCCCGGTCCTCCGGCGGCAGCTGGCTCACCTCGGCCTCGATGGCGGCCGACACGATCACCGAGCGGGCGCCCTCCCGCGCGGCCATGGCGGCAACGGCTTCGCTGCGGGCGTTGCCGGTCGCGGCGGCGGCTTCCTCCACGTTGCACACATACAGCACCGGCTTGGACGTCATCAGCTGCAGCCGGCGGACCGCCTCGGCCTCGCCGGGCGGAATCGCGGTGCGCGCTGGGCGCCCGGCTTGCAACGCTTCCACCAATGGCTCCATGAGTGCCACCGCGGCGACGCTGTCGCGCTCGCCGCCCCGCGCCTTCTTCTGCGCGGCGAGCAGGCGTTTTTCCAAGCTGTCGAGATCGGCCAGCATCAGCTCGGTCTCGACCGTCTCGGCATCGCGCAGCGGGTCCACGCTGCCCTCGACATGGGTCACGTCGTCGTCGTCGAAGCAGCGCAGCACGTGCACGATGGCGTCCACCTCGCGGATGTTGGCCAGGAACTGGTTGCCGAGTCCCTCCCCCTTGCTGGCGCCACGCACCAGCCCGGCGATGTCCACGAACTCCAGGCTCGTCGGCACGACCTTGGCCGACTTGCCGATAGCGGACAGCTTTTCCAGCCGCGGGTCGGGCACCGCGACCCGTCCGACATTCGGCTCGATGGTGCAAAACGGATAATTGGCCGCCTGTGCCGCAGCGGTCGCCGTCAGCGCGTTAAACAAGGTCGATTTGCCCACGTTCGGCAGGCCGACAATGCCGCAATTGAACCCCATCAGCGACTCTCCTTGGCAGCCGTCGCGGTCAGCAGCGCGGTCCGCGTCATGAAATCCTCCGGCTGCCCGGAGGCCAGCAGCGGCGCGGCGTCGGCCACCGCGTCCAGCAGGACCGTCAGCCACTCATGGTCGGCACGGGCAAAATCGCCGAGCACATGGCCCAGCACGCGCTCCTTGCTGCCAGGATGGCCGATGCCGAGCCGAACGCGCCAGTAATCCGGCGTGCCGAGCATCCGGTCCATGCTGCGAAGTCCGTTGTGCCCGGCGGCCCCCCCGCCCCGCTTCACTCGAACCTTCCCGGGCACCAGGTCCAATTCGTCATGGAACGCCGTCACGACATCCGGCGCCAGCTTGAAGAACGCGGCGGCGGCTTGCACCGACCGGCCGCTGTCGTTCATGTAGGTCAGCGGCTTCAGCGCTAGAACCCTCACGCCCCCGCATGCACCCTCCGCCACCAAGCCCTTGAACCGTTGCCGCCAGGGACCAAAGCCATGCTGGCGCGCAATGGCGTCGATGGCCATGAAGCCAATGTTGTGGCGCTGCCGGGCCATGGCGGGCTCGGGATTGCCGAGACCGACCCAGAGCTGCATCAGGATGGCCGGCCGGAGTTATTTCTTTGCGGCAGGCTTCGCTGGGGCAGCCTTGGCGGGAGCGGCTTTCGCGGCCGGAGCGGCCTTGCCTTTGGCAGGAGCCGCCGCAACCGGCGCTGCACCCTCCGCAGCAGGCACGTCGGCCATCTTGGCCGCAGACACCACGGTGGCGACGACGAAATCGCGGTCCGCGATCGTCGGCTTCGCAGACCCGGCGCCCTTCAAGTCGGACCAGCGGACGTTGTCGTTGATGTCCAGCGCACTCAGATCCGCCTCGAAATGTTCCGGCACATGGTCGGGGTCGCATAGCACTTCGACGCTGTGGCGCACCACGTTCAGCATGCCGCCACGCTTCAGGCCCGGCGATGTCGCCTCGTTCAGGAACGCCACGGCCACGGAAACGCGGATTGGCTGGCCCGCAGCCAAACGCTGGAAATCGACGTGCTCCGGCTTGTCGCTCACCGGATGGAACTGGACATCGCGGATCAGCGCGCGCGTGGTGGCGCCATCCACGGACACTTCATACAGGCGCGAGCGCCATCCGCCCCGCACCAGTTCCCGCATCACCTGCCGCGGGTCGAGCGCGATCAGGGCCGGCGTCTGCTTGGCTCCGTAGATGACGGCGGGAACCTTCCCCGCCCTGCGAGTTGCGCGTGCCGCCCCCTTACCTGCCCGCTCGCGCGCCTCGGCCTCAATCGTCGTATAATTGGCCATGATACGCTCCGAAAATGCAAAAAGCCGGCCTCCAGGGGTGCCGGCACGGGTGGGTCAATAACCGATCGCCCCCAGCACGGCAAGGGAGGAGCGGCGATCACCTGATCGCGTTCTCTCGGGATTCTTACCGCCACGCGCTTGCGCAGGCTTTATCAAGAAATTCGACAGCCCGGCGGCACGGCCTGACCGGTAAGAGCGGGAACCTGGTGACATGGCATTCCGAGTGTTGCTCGTTGAGGACGAGGGGCTGATCCGCTTGACCCTCGCGGAAATGCTGGAATGCGCCGGCTATTGCGTGACGGAAGCCGTCAATGGCGACGACGCCCGTGCCCTGCTCAACGGCCCGCACAGCTTCGACGTGCTGCTGACCGACATCCAGATGCCTGGAAAATCCGACGGAATCGATGTGGCACGCGACTTCCACCTCAAGCAGCCAAACTCTCCGGTCGTGTTCATGACCGGGCGGCCTGATACGTTGTCGCGTGTCGGCCGCCTTACTGCCAGCGAGCGGCTGCTGCGGAAACCCTTCGCTGCGTCACAGATGCTGGCCATGCTTAGCTCGCTGCTGACACAGCTTGCCTGATTATCAGGGCTCGGTCCCGTCCAATGCCGTCCAGGGCTCCGGATGTGGCACGGGCAGGCCAGGGCCGATCGAGCGCAGCCAGGACGTGACATGGTCCAGCACGACAAGCGCGGTGGAGCCATGCGGCGCCGGTCCGATTTGGGATCGGGCGAGGTCCAGCCGGCTGGCAAGCGGAGCCGGAGCCAGGACGCCCTGTTCCACCAGTTCGGCAACCAGTCCCTGGAACATGGCGATCATCACCGAGTGGGTCTCGTTATGGCGGCGGTCGCGCGTTTCCAGCACGGCCCGGATGAGATCGCGCGACACTGAGTCCATTCTCGCCCCCAAAATTCGAGCGCTCACAATGCTTAAAGCCCTAGGCACGGGCAAGTCGGCAGGCTATTCGGCGGGCGCACCCTCCAACCGGCTCATCTCACGGGCCACTGCGCGATCGTGCGCCGCTTCATCGGCCCGGGCAGCGGCAGGGCTCCAGCGGCCGCGCATGATGAACACCGAGGCGACGAACACCAGGATGCCGGCGACGCAAATCCAGTACCAGGTTCGCCACTGCCCCGGCGCATCGGCCGCCGCCTGCTGGATGATGCCCAACTGCGCCATCACCTCGGCGGTCGGCGCGGTATGCGTCGCCTGCGCCTGGGCTAACGCCGCCAGGGTCGGGCCGGACTCGATCAGCGGCGTCACGGTGTCGATCACGTGGGGGATGGCCAGGAACGCCGCCGTCACTACCAGGCGCAACAGCCAACCCCAGATCGCGAGGCCGGTGGCGATCAGCGCCGGGTTGCAGGCCTCGATGGTTTCGGTGAAGCTGGCCATCCAGGTGGCGTAGGCGCCCGCGACCAGGATCGACTGCCCGCAGCTTAGCGCGACCAGCGTGCCCCAGCTCGGATGCTGCCCGGCTTGCAGCAGGTACAATGCGGTCAGCACCGCTGCGCCGAGGCCGCCCACCAGCATGAACGGCTTGCGCACCCGCAGCCGGTCCGACAGCATGCCGGCCGCGATCAGGGCCACGGCGTTGGACGCCCAGCTCCAATTCGCCAGCGCATTGGCCTGCGACAAGGTGAAATGGAAGATGATGACGAGATAGATCGTCCCGAACGCGACGGCGGTGTAGTAGAACAGCAACAGCACCGACACGCCAAGGGCAGAGCCGATAATGTCCAGACGCAGCAGTTGCCGGAATGGCGCGCGCAGGTTGGCCACGACGTCCAGCCCGCGCGCCCGCGCTTCCACCAGCGCGCGGTCGCGTAGGCTGACCATGATCTGGTCGCGCAACGCAGGCGCTAATTCGCGCAGGAACAGGAACGCCACCACGAACACGACCAGGCCGATGACGCCGCAGATGACGAACTGGCTCTCCCACGTCTTGAAGGTGTCGAGGGTGAGGGTGGTGAGCAAGCTGACCATCAAGCTGCCGAGCACGGGACCAATTGTCCAGAAGCCCATCGCGGTGGCGCGCCCGACCTGGGGCGAGAAGTCGCGGATCAGCGCCGGGGTCGCAACCAGGATCACGCCCTCGACCAGCGCCACGATGGCGTTCTCGACGCCGTAGGTCAGCTTGTCCGGCGCGTTTGGGATGGCGAACAGAGTCATCAAGCCGACGATCAGCAGGCCGTACACCACCAGGTTCGCCCGCCCGAACCGGTCGCATAGCCCGGCGAGCAGCGAGGCGAACGCGCCCACGAGGTTGCCGATAGCCAGGATGGCGACGAAGTAGCCGAACGACATGCGGAAGTGCTCGAGCATGAGCGTGGCGACGCCGCCGCCGACATACAGCTCGTAATAAAGCGCCACAGTGATCGCTACGACCAGGAGCAGGTAGGCGCGCCGGGCGCTGGTGGACGGATAGGCGGCGAGTTCGCGCCGATGCAGCCAAGATGTAGGCGCAGCAACGCCCGTGACAGCCGACATGCCCGTTTCCCCAACGTTTTTAGGATTTGAGGCCGAGGCTAGGGCCTGCGTCGCCGCCCTGTCAAAGCGGCATTCTAGCTTTCCAGCATGCGCCGCAGCAGCTCGACGTCCTCGGCAAAACCGGTGTCGCGCTCCATCAGCGCGGCGACGGTTTTCACCGCGTGCATGACCGTGGTGTGGTCGCGGTTGCCGAACTTGCGGCCGATCTCGGGCAGGCTGCGGCTGGTCAGCTGCTTGGCCAAGTACATCGCCACCTGGCGCGGGCGCGCCACCGCGCGGGCACGGCGCGCGCTGCTCATGTCCGTCAGTCGCATGTTCCAGTGCTCGGCGACCCGCTTCTGGATCTCCTCGATCGTCACCCGGCGGTCGTGCGCCTTGAGGATGTCGTGCAGCACCTCCTGGGTCGCTTCCAGCGTGACGGATCGGCCGAACAAATTGGCGTGGGCAATGAGCCGGTTAAGCGCGCCCTCCAGCTCGCGGACGTTGGAGGTAATCTTGTGGGCCAGGAACTCCAGCACCTTCGCCGGCACGCCCACCCCGGTGCGCGACGCCTTGGCTTCCAGGATCGAAATCCGCAGCTCGTACGTCGTGGCGTGCAGGTCGGCGACCATGCCGCAGCCGAGGCGGGTGCGCAGCCGGTCCTCGATCCCGCTGAGGTCGGAGGGCGACTTGTCGGCGGACACCACGATCTGCTTGCCGGCGTCGACCAGCGCGTTGAAGGTGTGGAAGAACTCCTCCTGCGTGTTGTCCTTGCCGATCAGGAATTGCAGGTCGTCGATCATCAACACGTCGACGCTGCGCAGGCCCTCCTTGAACTCCATCGTCGATTGGCTGCGGATGGCGGCGATGAAGCGGTACATGAACTTCTCGGCCGACATATAGGCGACGCTGATGGGCGCCGTGTCGCGCCGGGTCAGCTCGAGGCCCATGGCATGCATCAGGTGCGTTTTGCCGAGGCCGACGCCGCCATACAGGAACAACGGGTTGAAGCCTTGGCTGGACGGATGCTCGGCCACCCGGCGGGCGCAGGCATAGGCAAATTCGTTCGGCTTGCCGACGACGAAATTATCGAAGCTGAACCGGGTATCCAGCGGCACTGCGATGTCGATACGCGTGTCGGGCCGCGTATCGCCCCGGTCCTCGACACGATGCAGCCGGGACGGCTGGTCCTGAGCAAGGCTTTGGCCGAACGGCGCTGCAGTCTCGGCAGCCGTGCCGACACGGATTTCGACATGGCGGATGGAGCCGTTTTCTGCCTGCCACAGCGCGTTGAGCTTATCGCCGTAATGGCCCCGGACCCAATCGCGCAGGAAGCGGGTCGGCAAGTGAACGGTGACTTCATCGCCGTCCACGCCGGCAAGGGTCATTTGCTTGAGCCAAGTTCGATATTCGACCTCGCCCACCTCACTCTGCAACCGACCTCGAATTCGCGCCCACTGCGCCGCCAGTTGCGGCGCCGGCGCATCGAAGCGTTCGTGCTGGTCGTTCAGAGGTGATGTTTGTTCTTGCATCCCGCCTCTTGCTGTCACTGCACCCTGCCCCGTAATACGTCAGCCGCACGGCCGCTTTAGATTGAGAAGCGGCATTTATTCACGCTGTAATATTAGAGTCACCTGCCGGAAAATAGCAACGCAAATTGCGAGTAGTAAAGTAATTCCAATTAAAAAAGCCTAGTCAAGACCAATTCCTTAGGTCCTGACTAGGCAGGTTTTTATTAAAAAACACTATAGTATGCCGGAATAAAATCCGGCCAAGATCTGACTTAGGCGGGAGCGAGTGCCTTGACGCGCTTGGACAAGCGCGAAATCTTGCGTGCGATGGTGTTCGCATGAATCACGCCCTTGCCCGCCGCACGCTGCAGCTCCGGCTGGGCCGCCTGCAAAGCTGCCGCAGCCTGCGCCTTGTCGCCGCTCGCGAGCGCGACCTCAACTTTTTTCACGAAAGTTCGCATCCGCGACTTGCGAGCCTGGTTGCGCACGGTGCGGCGCGCGGTCTGACGGATGCGCTTGCGCGCCGATGCGGTGTTCGCCATGAAATCTCTTCGTTGCAGCCGAAATTAACACCGGTGACGCGCAGGCCAGCAAGGCGGCTTGGGCGAGCCGGAAGGGACGCGTTCTAGGCATCTGCGGAAGCCAAGTCAAGAAACGGATCACCCCTGCTCACGCCCGAATACCGGCTTGCGCTTCTCCATGAACGCCGCCATTCCCTCGATTTGGTCTGCCGTCCCGAACAGCGACAGGAACAGCGCGCGCTCCACCCTCACCCCCTCGGTCAGCGTCGTCTCGAACGCGATGTTGACGGCGCGCTTGGTCAGCAGGCTGGCCACGCGCGACTGGCCGGCAATCTTGGCCGCCAGCCCTAGCGTCTCCTCGATCAGCGTGGCTGCGGGGAATACACGGGTGACGAGGTTGGCACGCTCCGCCTCCGTGGCGTCCATCATGCGGCCGGTCAGGCACATGTCCATCGCGCGCGACTTGCCGACCGCGCGGGTGAACCGTTGCGTGCCACCGGCGCCGGGCATGACGCCCAAATTGATCTCCGGCTGGCCAAACTTCGCCGTGTCGGCGCAGACGATCATGTCGCACATCATCGCAAGCTCGCACCCGCCGCCGAGCGCGAAACCCGCGACGGCGGCGATAACCGGCTTGCGCACCCGCAGCACGATTTCCCACTTGGCGATGAAGTCGTCGTGCAGCACCGCCGGATAGGTGCGCGACTGCATCTCCTTGATGTCAGCGCCGGCGGCGAACGCCTTGTCCGACCCGGTGATCACGATCGCGCCGATGTTGGAATCGGCATCGAAATCAAGCAGTTGAACGCCCAACTCCGCCATCAAGCCGTCGCAAAGGGCATTGAGCGCCTGTGGCCGGTTCAGCCGGATCAGCCCGACTGCACCATGGGTTTCCACCTCGATCATACCAGGCATTTCGCTCCCCTCCTCCGCCCCTTTTGGTCTCACCACCGCTGCGTGCGCGGACAGTAGAAGGTGCTGCGGGCAGACTGGACCATCCGTGCCACGCCGGGGCAGGTTGGCAGTCCGGGACAGCGCTCGCAAGCGACGCCCTCACGCCCATAAACCCTCCAGGCGTGCTGAAACAGGCCGAGCTCACCGTTTGGCTGCACGTAGTCGCGCAACGACGAACCGCCCGCCGCAATTGCTTCGGCAAGTGTTGCCTTGATGGCACACACCAATCGCCTAGCGCGGGCGCCTGCGACCGTGCCGGCCAGCCGCAGTGGCGACAGCCGGGCGCGGAACAGCGCCTCGCATACGTAGATGTTGCCCAGGCCCGCCACGAGCCGCTGATCGAGCAGGGCGGCTTTGATGGAAGTGTTTTTCCCGGCCAGGGCGGCGGAGAGCACGGCTGGCGTGAATGCCGGGTCGAGCGGCTCCGGCCCGAGCCCCACCAGCAATCGATGGGTGTCCTCGGCCGCCGTCGGCACCAGATCGATCGAGCCGAACCGGCGCGGATCGACGAAGCCGACCTGCCATCCTTCGTCCGTTTCGATCACGACGTGCTCGTGCAGCACGATCGCATTCGGCAGCGTGGGGCCGAGCACCATGCGGCCGGACATGCCGAGGTGGATCAGCACGCTGTCGCCGCCTGACAGGCGCATCAAGATGTACTTGGCTCGGCGGCGGAACCCTTCCAGGCGCGCGCCCACCAGCCGCGCGGCCAACCCTGGCGGCAGCGCCCAGCGCAGGTCCGGCCGCCGCACGTCCGCCCGCACGATGGTGCGCCCCTGCAGCCTGGTGGCTAGGCCGCGCATCACGGTTTCGACTTCGGGGAGTTCCGGCATGGGCCGGGCACGCTATACATGCCTTCCATGAGCGACAAGAACAGCACCGATTTCGGCTACCAAACCGTGCCCGCCGACGCCAAGAAGCCGATGGTGCGCGCGGTGTTCGACAGCGTGGCGCCCCGCTACGACCTGATGAACGACTTGATGTCGCTCGGCGTCCATCGCGCTTGGAAGCGCGATTTCGTGGCGGCCCTGCAGCCCCGGCCCGGACACACCTTGCTGGACCTCGCCGGCGGCACCGGGGACATCACCTTCGGCTGGCGCCGGGCAGGCGGCGGGCCAGCGATCCTGTCCGACATCAACGTGTCCATGCTGTCCGTGGGCCGCGACCGTGCCGCCACGCGAGGCCAAGCCGAGGGCGTCGCCTTCCTGGTCGCCGACGCGGAGGCGCTGCCGCTGCCCGACGGTTCGGTCGATGTCGTGTCCATCGCGTTCGGATTGCGGAACTGCACCGACAAGCAAGCTGTGCTCACGGAGGCGCGCCGGGTGCTGCGGCCGGGCGGACGCTTCCTGTGCCTGGAGTTTTCCCGCGTGCAGGTGGCCGCCCTTATTCCAGTGTATGACGCGTGGTCGTTCCAGGTTCTGCCGCGCCTGGGCCGTGCGGTGGCCGGCGACGCCGACAGCTACCGCTACCTCGCCGAAAGCATCCGGATGTTCCCCGACCAGGCGACCCTGGAGACGATGATGCGGCTGGCCGGGCTCAGCCAGGTGCGCCACCGCAACCTGACGGGGGGGATCGCCGCGATCCACTCGGGCCGCCGCCTGTGAAGGTGCTGCTGATCGTCTGCGGCGGCATTGCGGCCTACAAATCGCTGGAATTGGTGCGCCTGCTGCGGAAATCGGACCATGACGTGACCGCCGTGCTGACCGGCGGCGGCGCGCAGTTCGTGACGCCGCTCAGCCTGCAAGCCTTGACCGAGACGAAGGTGTACGCCGACCTATGGTCGCTGACGGACGAGAGCGAGATGGGCCACATCGAGCTGTCCCGGGCAGCGGACCTGCTGGTCGTGGTGCCGGCGACAGCCGACATGCTCGCCCGCATGGCGACCGGGATGGCGGACGACCTCGCCGCCACCGTGCTGCTGGCGACCGACAAGCCGGTGCTGGCAGCCCCCGCCATGAACGTGCGGATGTGGCTGCACCCGGCGACGGTCGCCAACGTCGCGACCTTGCGGGCGCGCGGCGTGACGTTCGTCGGCCCGGATGAGGGAGTCATGGCATGCCATGAGTTCGGCCCGGGGCGCTTGGCCGAACCCCCCGCGATCCTGGCGGCGATCGAGGCGATGCTCGGGCCCAAGCCGCTCTCCGGCCGACACGCGCTGGTGACGGCTGGGCCGACGCACGAGCCGATCGACCCGGTGCGCTACATCGCCAACCGCAGCTCCGGGCGCCAAGGCTACGCCATCGCCGCCGCATTGGCCGCTCTCGGTGCTCGCGTGTCCCTGGTGAGTGGCCCAGTCGAACGTCCAACGCCGCCTAGCGTGACCCTGCACCGGGTGGAAACAGCAGCGGAGATGCTGGCCGCCTGCCAGGCCGCCCTGCCCGCCGATGTCGCGGTCTGCACGGCGGCGGTGGCGGATTGGCGCGTGGCGGAAGCGGCCGGGCACAAGTTGAAGAAGCAGCCGGGCGTGGCCGCGCCCACGCTGGCGCTGGTGCCCAACCCCGACATCCTGGCAACGCTGTCGATGGCCGGCCCGGCGCGGCCCCGGCTGGTGGTAGGGTTTGCCGCCGAGACCGACGACCTGGCCGCCAACGCCGCTGCGAAGCGCCTTCGCAAGGGCTGCGATTGGATCGTCGCCAACGACGTTCGCCCCGGCACCGGCATCATGGGCGGCGACGCCAACCAGGTCCGCCTCGTTACCGCCGAGGGCGGCGAGGACTGGCCGATGCTGCCCAAGGACGAAGTCGCCCGCCGCTTTGCCGCCCGGATCGCCGCGGCGCTCGCATGACCCGGCCTGTCGAAATCGTGGTGCTGGATACTCGCCTGCACGAATGGGGCTTGCCCACGTACCAGAGCGCCATGGCCGCCGCGATCGACCTCCATGCCTGCCTCGATAAGCCGCTGGAGCTGCATTCCGGCACGTCGCCGGTGTTGATCCCGGCCGGCTTCGCGCTGCACATGAACGACCCGGCGATGGCAGCTTTGATTCTGCCCCGCTCCGGCGCCGGGCACCGCCGCGGCCTGGTGCTCGGCAACCTGGTCGGGCTGATCGACGCGGATTACACGGGGCCGATCCTGGTCAGCGCCTGGAACCGCAATGGAGGCGGCCAGCCCATCGTGGTGCAGCCAGGCGAGCGGTTTGCCCAGATGGTGTTCGTGCCGATCGTGCGCCCGGTCCTGACGGTGGTCGGTGCGTTCACCACGGCCAGCGCACGCGGCGGAGATGGTTTCGGTTCCACCGGGTAGCGTCGCCGAATTGCCGCAACGCTGCGTGGTGACAGGGACGGCGGAAGCGGGCACATGGTCGCAGCACGCGGCCTGAACTATCGCCAGGAGCCCTATCCATGTCCGGCACCACCTTCCCCGCGTTCGCCTCCTCCCGGCGATTGCCGAACCTGTTCGACATCGCGGCCATCCTATGCATCGCCGGGGCGCTGTTCGCCCTCGCCGGCTCCGCGCGCGGCACATTGGCGCCGCTCGACTCGCCCGACGCTATCGCGATCACCCTCGACCCCGCCCACCTGCCCGGCTACGCGCTGCGCACGACGTTGCGGATGTTCGCGGCGCTGGCCTGCTCGCTGCTGTTCACCTTCACCTACGCGACCTGGGCTGCCAAAAGCCGGCGGGCGGGCAAGATCCTCGTTCCCGTGCTCGACATCCTGCAATCGGTGCCGATCATCGGCTTCCTGTCGTTCACCGTCGTGTTCTTCATGAGCCTGTTCCCCGGCCGCGTGCTGGGCGCGGAACTCGCGGCGATCTTCGCCATCTTCACCAGCCAGGCCTGGAACATGGCGTTCAGCCTGTACCAGTCGCTGATGACCGTTCCCGCCGACCTGGCGGAGGCGTCCCGCTCGTTCCGCCTGTCGGGCTGGCAGAAGTTCTGGCGCATGGAGGTGCCGTTCGCCATGCCCGGGCTGGTCTGGAACACCATGATGAGCATGTCCGGCGGCTGGTTCTTTGTCGTCGCGTCGGAGGCGGTCTCGGTCGGCGACACCACGTGGAAGCTGCCGGGCATCGGCAGCTACGTCGCCTTGGCCCTGGAACAGCGGGACATCCTGGCGGTGGTTTACGCGATCGGGGCGATGCTGGTGGTGATCCTGCTGTACGATCAGCTGCTGTTCCGCCCCCTGGTCGCCTGGTCGACCAAATTCCGCTTCGAGATGACGGCGGGGGTGGAAGCCGAGGACCCCTGGGTGCTGAAGCTGCTGCGGCGCACCCGTTTCCTGGCCTGGGGAGTCGAGCGGCTCGGCAGCGTGTTCAACGCCCTGACCGGGCTGCGCCTGGCGCGCCGGACCAGCCGGCCGATGCGGGCCGACCGCGCGCCGTCCCGCCTGGGCGATGCGGCGTGGCTGGCGGTGCTGGCCGTGGCCGTGGCGGCAGCCGTGTGGAAGATCGTCTCGTTCGTTTCGGCCACGCTCGCCTGGTCGGATCTGGGTGAAGCAGCCCTGCTCGGCCTGTACACGATGATCCGCGTGATCGTGCTGATGATCGTGGCAACGCTGATCTGGGTGCCGATCGGCGTTTGGCTAGGGCTGCGGCCGACTTGGGCACGGCGAGTGCAACCGGTCGTGCAGTTCCTGGCGGCGTTTCCAGCCAATCTGTTCTTCCCAATCTTCGTCATTGCTATCGTGCACTTCGATTTGAACTGCAACATCTGGCTGACGCCGCTGATGGTGCTGGGCACGCAATGGTATATCTTGTTCAACGTCATCGCCGGAGCCGCCGCCTATCCCGGCGACCTGCAGGAGGCCGCCCGCAATTTCCGCGTCGGCGGTTGGCTGTGGTGGCGGCGCGTCATCCTGCCGGGCATCTTCTCCTACTACGTGACGGGCGCGATCACCGCGTCGGGCGGGTCGTGGAACGCGGCCATCGTGGCGGAGGTCGCGAGCTGGGGTGACCAGAAGCTGCAGGCCGATGGGCTCGGCGCCTATATCGCCCAGGCGACGTCGGACGGGAACACCGCCAAGATCGTGCTAGGAGTGGTGGTGATGAGCGCCTTCGTGCTCGCCTTCAACCGCGTGCTATGGCGGCCGATGTACAGCTACGCCGCTCGCCGCCTCACCTTTGGCTAAGGAGCGCCTGCAATGGACACACCGGTAGTCGACGCTCAAGTGCTTGGGGCCAGCCTCATGGAGGTTCGCAACATCCGCCAGGCCTACCACAAGGAAAGCTCCGCCGATGTCATCGTGCTCGACAACGTGGATCTCACGCTGCGGACGGGCGAGATCGTCGGCCTGCTCGGCCGCTCCGGCTCCGGCAAGTCGACCCTGCTGCGCATCGTCTCGGGCCTGTTGACGCCCACCGCCGGCGACGTGACATGGCGCGGCAAGAAGCTGGCCGGGCCGGCCGAGGGCGTGGCCATGGTGTTCCAAAGCTTCGCCCTGTTTCCGTGGCTGACCGTTCAGGAGAACGTGGAATTGGGTTTGGAGGCGCAAGGCATCGCGCGCGCCGAGCGGGAACGGCGCGGCGAGGAGGCCATCGATTTGATCGGGCTCGGCGGCTACGAGAGCGCCTACCCGAAGGAACTGTCGGGCGGCATGCGCCAGCGCGTCGGCCTAGCGCGCGCGCTGGTGGTTCACCCCGACCTGCTGCTGATGGACGAGCCGTTCAGCGCGCTGGACGTGCTGACCGCCGAGACGCTGCGCACCGACCTGATCGACCTTTGGTCGGAGGGCAAGCTGCCGATCAAGTCCATTCTGATGGTGACCCACAACATCGAGGAAGCGGTGCTGATGTGCGACCGCGTGCTCGTGTTCGCTTCAAATCCCGGCCGGGTCGCGAGCGAGTTGAAGGTGCCGTTCCCGCATCCCCGGAACCGGCTCGACCCGGCGTTCCGGCAATTGGTCGACGACATCTACGCGCTGATGACCCGGCGCACGCCAGCGCCTGGCCAGAAGGCGATGCTGCACGCCGGCACATCAACATGGCGCTGCATCCGGTTTCCACCAACCTGCTGGCGGGTTTGCTCGAAACGCTTGTGGCCGAACCGTATAACGGCCGCGCCGACCTGCCTGCGCTGGCCGGCGCGCTGCAGCTCGAACTTGACGAACTGCTACCGATGGGCGAAGCCCTGCAACTGCTGCGGTTCGGCGAATTGGAGGAGGGCGACCTGCGCGTGACGGACATGGGCCGCCGGTTCGTCGGCGCCGGCACCGACCCGCGCAAAGCCCTGTTCGCCGCTGCCTTGCGCGCGCACGTGCCCCTGGTGGCGCAAATCCGGCAGGTGCTGGACGAGCGCTGGAACCACCGCGCCTCCGCCGTGCGCTTCCGCGACGAGCTGGAGGATGTGATGAGCCCGGACTACGCCGAGAACACGATGCACGCCACCATCGCGTGGGGCCGCTACGCCGAGCTGTACAGCTACGACGAGGACGCCGACCAGTTCTTCCTGGACGAGGAGGCGTAGGCTTGCTGACCGGCCAGGTTGCGCTGGTCACCGGGGCGAGCCGCGGCATCGGCCGCGCGATCGCGGAACGGCTGGCGCAGGATGGCGCGGCTGTCGTGGTCAATTACGCCGCCGATGCGGCAGGCGCCGGTCAGGTCGTCGATGCGATTGTGCAGCCCGGCGGCACAGCGATCGCAGTGAGGGCCGACCTGGCGGATGTGGCCGAGATCGGACGCCTGTTCGCCGCGGTCGACGCGCGGTTCGGCCGCTTGGATATCCTGGTCAACAATGCCGGCATCGGCGCCCTGGCGCCGCTGGACGAGGTGGACGCGGCGACGTTCGACCGCGTGTTCGCCATCAACGCCCGCGCGCCGCTGTTCGCCTGCCAGGAAGCAGCCCGCCGTATGACGGCCGGCGGACGGATCGTGAACGTGTCGTCCTCCTCGACGCTGTTCCCGACACCGGGCACGGCCGTGTACGCCGCGAGCAAGGCGGTGCCGAAGATCTACACCGAAGTGCTGGCCCGCGAACTCGGCCCGCGCGGCATTACGGTGAACTCCGTCGTGCCCGGCCCGACCTCGCCCGGCATGTTCGACTATGCGCCGGACGAGATGCACGCCGGCGCCATAGCCGCTTCTCCGTTCGGCCGCCTGGGAGCCCCCGGCGACATCGCGTCCGTCGTGTCGTTCCTGGTCAGCGACGACGCGCGCTGGGTGACGGGACAGCACATCCTGGCGAATGGCGGGGCGACGGTTTAAAGCATTCGACGCGGCGGTTTGCAAAGTCGCCGCATAACATCTCACCGCGCCAGCACCGCCGCGATCTCGTCGAGGATGGCCGGGTCGTCGATGGTCGGGGGTGGCGCTGGATCCTGCCCGTCCGCAAGCCGCCGCAGCGAGGCACGCAAGATTTTGCCGGACCGCGTCTTCGGCAGCCGCGCGACCACGCGGGCGTCCTTGAAGGCGGCGACCGGGCCGATCCGCTCGCGGACCAACGCGACCAGTTCACGCGCGATGTCTGCCTCGACGCGGTTGGCGCCGGCCTTCAGCACCACCAACCCAACCGGCACCGAACCCTTCAACGGGTCGAGCGCCCCCACGACGGCGCACTCGGCCACATCGGGATGGGCGGCCAGCACCTCCTCCAGCGCCCCCGTCGAGAGGCGGTGGCCGGCGACGTTGATGATGTCGTCGGTGCGGCCCATCACCCACACGTCGCCGTCGGCGTCCAGCGAGCCGGCATCCCCGGTGGTGTACCAACCCGGCGTGTCGGCCAAGTAGGCGGCGCGGTAGGCGTCATCGGACCCCCACAGCGTGGGCGCGCAACCAGGCGGCAGCGGCAGCCGCAGCATCAGGTTGCCGACTTGGCCGGGCGGCACGGGCAGGCCCGCCTCGTCCAGCGCCTGCACGTCGTAGCCGGGGCAGGCCCGCCCGCCGGAGCCGGACTTGCTCGGGAACAGGCTATAGCCGCGGAAGTTGGCGGTGACCGGCCAGCCCGTCTCGGTTTGCCACCAATGGTCCACCACCGGCCGCTGCAGCAGGGCGCCGATCCAATCGGCGGTCGGCGGGTCGCACCGCTCGCCCGCGAGGTACAGCGCATCCAGCCGGCTCAAATCGTGGCCGGCCAGCAGGGCGCCCGTCGGGTCCTGCTGCTTGATGGCGCGGAGGGCGGTCGGCGCGGTGAACAGCACCCGCACGCGATGCCGGGCGCACACGCGCCAGAACGCGGCGGCGTCCGGGGTGCCGACCGGCTTGCCCTCGTACATGACCGTCGTGCACCCGGCGAGCAGCGGCGCATACACGATGTAGCTGTGGCCCACGACCCAGCCGACGTCCGACGCCGTCCACATCACGTCGCCGGGCTGCAGGCCGTAGATCATGTTGATGGAGTGGTGCAGCGCCACCGCATGGCCGCCGGCGTCGCGCACCACGCCCTTCGGCTTGCCGGTGGTGCCGGAAGTGTACAGGACGTACAGCGGGTCGGTCGCGGCGATGCTGACCGGCGCGTGCGGCGTGGCGGCGGCTTCGGCGTCGGCGAAATCGTAGTCGCGGCCGGCGACAAGCGGCGCCTGCAGCATAGGCCGCTGCAGCACCAGGCAGGCGCGCGGCTGGTGCGGGCTGAGGGCGAACGCCTCCTCGATCATGGGCGCGTAAGGCACGACGCGGCCGGGCTCCAGCCCGCAGGACGCGAACACGACCGCCACCGGCTGCGCGTCGGCGATGCGCTTGGCCAGTTCTGGGCCGGCGAACCCGCCGAACACGACGGAGTGGACGGCGCCTAGCCGCGCACACGCCAGCATGGCGATGGCGGCCTCGGGGACCATGGGCATGTAGATGATTACCCGGTCGCCGCGCCCGACGCCCAGGGCCGCCAACGCGCCCGCGACCCGGGCGGTGCGGTCGAGCATCTCGGCATAGGTCAGCGTGACGACCCGGCCCTCCATCGCGCTGTCCCAGATCAGTGCCGGCTGCTCTCCGCGCCCGGCAGCGACATGCCGATCGAGGCAATTGGCGCAGGTGTTCAGCTCGGCGCCGGGGAACCAGCGGCCGAACGGGCCGGACGCCGGGTCGAAGGCGCGGTCCCAGCGCCGGGTCCAATCGATGCCCTCGGCGGCGCCGGCCCAGGCGGCTTCGGGATCGGCCATCCAGGCGGCGTAGGCGGCCGGGTAGGCGGAGGCGGCGGGCTGGTCCATGGACGTTGCTTCTCGCTGGCTGCGGGATATTGCGGCCAGCATAGTGCGAAGCGTGCGAGGAGCGACAGGGCGACCGGCGTAAAACGGTCAGAGGCTGCGCCACATCTGCCAGGCCTGCACCAGCGGCGCCACCGTCATCAAGACTAGGATGGCCCTCCAGCCCCACTGCTGCATCCATCGGTCGAGCGGGCCGGGTTCCGCCATCGGCGTTTCGCATATGACCGGACAACCAAGGCCAGCGTGCGGGCACGCCGAAAGAAGGCCGCCTGGAACGATGCCTACATGCTCAAGCTCCTGGTCGAATAGCCGGTGATCTCCGCGCCAAACCAAGACTAAATTTCATGCGTCGCCTTGAGGGGAGGCCGGCTTCGTGAGGTGTCGGGAGCATCAGGAAGCTTGGGGTGCTCGCGTCCGGGCAGGCTAAAAAGCGGCGAATGGTCGAGATGCATCACCCCAAACTTCCTGATCTTCCTTGGCGGTGATGGTCAGAATCCTATTCGGACGTGATCTTTTGAAAATCTGTTACCTGAACGTAGATGCGAGCAAAATCAGCGTTATACCAACGGCTGTCCGCTCTGACTCAAACGTGAGTAGGAGCGGCTTGGCGGGGTGTGCCTCGCTTTGCTTCCATGATGGTGGAGGCTGGCATGACGGTTGCGGTCACACGGA
>JAABUU010003605.1_pt1 | contig 19498 bp, 18 predicted proteins | sample 5559301 | NCBI WGS metagenome assembly JAABUU01 (sample SAMN10711884, study PRJNA513360) | rock metagenome | isolation source: Antarctica rocks | place: Antarctica: Victoria Land, Richard Nunatak white | reverse complement strand
CACCGTCGCGAGGGCCTCCTCCTGCTGGACGTCGATGGTGGCGTCGGCGCCGAGGTCCTTGGCGAGTTGCAGCCGGGTGGCGTCTCGCGTTGTCCCGGTCACGATGAATGTCACCCACTCCTGCAGCAGCCCCCACCCCCCATCACCGGGCGGCGCAGCGCCCGAGGCAACCGGTCCCTGGCCCGCGATCGGTGCTGCTCGCACAGCAGCTCGTAGTGGGCCTCCGCCGAGGCCCCCGGCATTCCCGGGTACCGCGTCCACGACGACAGCTGAGCACGCCGCAGCTGCGGCGTGCCCTGGTGCCCGGTGCGCACCTTCATGACCTGCGACCCCCTGACCTCCCCCACCACCGACCAGCACCCAGTGGACCGGTCACACGGTCTTCGCTGACCGCGGGGTCAGTGCGAGGGCGTCGTCGCCGGTTCGCTGTTCGGCTACGGCCGGCTGGCGTGTGCGTTCGTGCCAGCCGAGCCCCGTGACCGATACGACCACGATGGCGAAGCCGAGCCACTGGGTTGTGGACAGGTGCGAGTTCAGGAACAGCACGCCCACGATCGCAGCGGTACCCGGAAAGGCCAGCTCGGCGAACGTGGCTCGCGACGCCGCGGTGGCCCGCAAACCCACGTAGTACAGCGACAGCGCGGCCAGGCCAGGGATCAACGCAAGCAACACCAGGCCCCACACGTTGTGCCAGCCCGGAGTGAACGCCGCATGCGTCTGCCATGTGATCACCGCGGCAGCCGGCAGGCCCCAGCTGTATCGGAGCACGGTCAGATCACGCGGGCCGACCGCAGCGCTGACCATCCGACCCAACACCGTTCCAGCCGCCCACAACACCGCGGCACCGACCGCCAGCAGCGCCACCTTCAGCGCCGAGACCTGTACCAAGAACGGCTCGGCGAATGCGAGCAACCAGGCACCGATCAAAGCCGGCAGCGCATAGAAAGCAAAGCCGGCCCGTAACCGTTCACGCAGCAGAAACACCGCCAGCGCCACCGCAAACAGCGGCTGCAACTTCTGCAGAACCAGCGGTGTCACGAAGTCCCCAGTCTGGGCCGACACCGCGAATGCCTCAGTGAACAAGGCGGTGGCCAGCGCCGAGGAGCCGATGCCGATCACCGCGACAGCCACCTGATCACGCAGGCTGCACCGCAGGTAAACCCGGATGGCGCCCGGCACGAACCACAGCACCGCAACCACCGCGATCAGGTGTTCCCACAGCACCACCGTCGCCGGGTCCAGCGCGGTGGCCAACGGCTGACGCAACAAACCGTCCAGCCCCCAAGCAGCCGCAGCCAATGCGACGAGCCAGGTGCGGTCACGGGGCGAACGGTTCACCGGTCATCCTCCTGATGGAACGCTGCGTAAATTGATGGGACGGCCCTAGGAAGCTGCTGAGACGGGCGTTCGGGTGTGCCGGCGGAGCCAGCCGGGTGGTCAGCGTCGACAGCGTCCGCGTTTTGGGGGGCCATCGGTCCTCGGGCCGGCCGCCGAGGGTGAACGGCGCTTCCTTGCAGCCCATGGCCGCGCCCTGCTCGGCGGTGGCGAGCACCACGTCCGGGGACAGGTACAGCGGCATCACCCGAGGGGGTGTGGTCGCGAACGTGCAGTAGGTGGCAGCGGTCGCGGCACAGCCGGGTCAGCGGGATGAACACCGTGTGCGAGTAGCTGAGCACGGCCGGGCGTTCGGCGACGGCCAACCCCGAGTCACGGACCCGGGGCGCTGACGCACACAGGTCGATCAGGTCGTCGCCCCGTGCGGACAGCAAGGTTTCCGCCTCGACGCGACCAAGAGACACGCCGTCCCGGGTCCGCCGCAACACCCGCCGACTTCCGTTGGTGCTCATCGCCGCGCCGTCTCGATCCCGTTTTCGCGCCGCGCGCTCAGTTGGCGCCGCTCACACCGACCACCGGCCGCGAAACCTTGATCCAGCATGCTCATAGCGCGCGCAGTCTCGGGAGTATTTCCGCCCCGTACAGGCGGAGGAACTTCTCCTGGTCCGGGCCGGGGGCGTGGAAGATCAGGTGGGTGAACCCGAGATCCAGGTAGGTCTTGATCTTTTCGACGTGCTCGTCGGGGTCGATGGAGACGATGAACCGCTGCGCGGTCTGCTCCACGGACAATTCGTCGGCGAGGCGCTGCATCTGCACCGGGTCCTCCACCCCGGACTTCTGCTCCGCGCTCAGCCCGAGCGCGCCCCAGAACCGGGTCGCGTTCATCGCGGCGTCCCGGTCGTGATCGAAGGACACCTTCACCTCCATCATCAGGTCCAGCTCCGACACGGCCCGCCCGGCTTTGCTGGCGCCCTCGGTCACCGCGGGCAGCAGCGTGTCCGTGTACAGGGCGGCACCCTTGCCCGAGGTGGTGATGTAGCCGTCCCCGACCCGACCGGCATACCGGGTCGCGGCCGGGCCGGAACCGGCCAGGTAGATCGGCACCGGCTGCTCGGGCCGGTCATAGATCGTCGCCTTCTCGGTGCGGTAGTACGCGCCCTCGAAGCTGACCCGCTCCTCAGACCACAACCGCTTGATCAGGGCGACGGCCTCCCGGAACCGGGAGAACCGCTCCTTGCCCTCGGGCCAGACCAGCCCGAGAGGCACCTCGTTCATTGACTCCCCGGTCCCCATGCCCAGCACCACCCGATCCGGGAACAGGCACCCCAGGGTCGCGAACGCCTGCGCCACGATCGCCGGGTGATACCGGAACGTCGGCGTCAACACCGACGTCCCCATCACGATCCGCTGCGTCGACGCGCCCAGGGCGCCCAGCCAGCTCAACGCGAACGGCGCATGCCCCCCGTCGTGCCGCCAGGGCTGCAGATGATCGGACACGAACACCGAATCGAACCCGCACTCCTCGGCCAGCACGCCATACCGCAGCAACTCCCGGGGAGCGAACTGCTCATTGGACGCCTTGTATCCGAACTTCAGGGCCATCCTGCCTCCGTTGTCGGTTCTCCGTGGTTCCGGGTGAGCCCTTTTGTTAGTTGACCGCGCGTCCTCGACCGGTCCAGTACGTTGCTCGGAGGGCTCGTTTGTCGATTTTGCCCACTGGGGTGGTGGGGAGGCTTTCGACCAGATGAATTTGCTTCGGTGCTTGGTGTGGGCCTTTCCGTTCGCGCACGGTGAGGCGTAGCTGTTCGGTGTCGAGGACGGCGCCGGGGCGTGGGACGATGATGGCGGTGACTGCTTCACCCCATTTTTCGTCGGGGACGCCGATGACGGCGACGGCCGAGACATCGGGTTGGGCGGCGAGTACTTCCTCGATCTCTCGGGGGTAGATGTTGAAGGCTCCGGAGATGATGAGGTCTTTCTGTCGGTCGACGAGGTGCAGGTGTCCCTGCTCGTCGCGGACGGCGAGGTCCCCGGTGTGGAGCCAACCGTCACGCAACGTCTCGTCGGTGAGGTCGGGCTGATTCCAATATCCCTGCATGACGAAGCCGGCCTGCATGCATAGTTCGCCGACGGTCCCGTCGTCGACCGGGTGGCCGAGGTCGTCGAGCAGTTCGATCTGGGTTCCCGGTATCGGCCGTCCGCAGGAGGTCAGTAGATCGGGGCGGTTGACCGGGTCGTGCTCGTCCTTGCGGAGCACGGTACCGAGTCCGAGCGTCTCGGTCTGGCCGTAGCCCTGCGCGAGGATCGGCCCGAACACGTCCAGGGCTTCGGTCAGGCGCGTTGCGGACATCGGGGCGGAGCCGTAGACGATGGTCTCCAGGCTGGTCAGCTCGTCGAGCCGGTGGCCGTCGGCCATGTCCAGCAGGGCGTAGAGCATGGTGGGAACAATGAACCCGTAGTTGATCCGTTCGCGGACGATGGTGTCGCGCCACACGCTGGGGTCGAACTTGCTCATCAGGGTGACGGTGCCGCCCCGAGCCAGGGTCGGGAGCACCGGCAGGACCGAGGCGTGGGTGATCGGCGCGCAGGCGAGGTAGCGCGGCGTGTCGGGCAGCTGCCAGGCGGCCGAGATGCCGAGCAGGCCCTGGATCATGGATTGGTGGGTGTGGATGACGCCCTTCGCGCGGCCGGTGGTGCCGCCGGTGTAGGGCATCCACACGGCGTCCTGCGGTGAGGCGAGGGGGGCGCGTAGCGGCGCGCTGGACTTCAGGTCGGCGAGAGCGAGCAGATCCTCGCCGTAGTCGGCGGGACCCAGTGTGAGCACAGTCTGCAGTGAGGGCGCCTGCGCGGCGATCGCCGCTGCGGTCGCGGCGTAGCTCGGGTGGACGAGCAGCACGGTGGCGGCCGCGTCGTCGCACAAGGCAGCGTGATCCTCGACCGAGCCCAACGCGTGCAACCCCGTGTAACAGGCGCCGTTCAGGCCGGCGGCGACCTGAGCGAGGTAGACCTCGGGAGCGTTGGGGCTCAGCGCGACCATCGTCGCCCCGTCCCGTACGCCCCTGTCGTAGAGCACCTGCTGAAGGCGGCTCACCAAGTCGGCGGACTGGGCGTAGGTCAGCCGTCGATCACCGGCCACGAGCGCTATCCGGTTCGGGTAGCGCGTCAGCGCCTCGATCACGATGCGCAAGTAGCTCGGGCTGGTAGTCGCAGAGGCCACGTCGTCTCCCGGTGTTGGTGGTAGACCAATGTTGACTTACGGATTAGTATTTGGCAAGCTCCAGGACGACGAGGAGGTGGGGCGCATGACCTCATGGAACAAGACGCGGCTGCCGGCGGGGATCGTCGACCGGTTACGCGTTCCGGTGATCGTCGCGCCGATGCTGCGCGTCTCCGGACCGGAGCTCGTCATCGCGGTATGCCAGGCGGGTGCGATGGCTGCGTTCCCCGCCATGAACGCCCGTACTGCAGCCAACCTCGACGGGTGGCTGGGTCGCATGGACGCGGCGGCGAGCACCGCTTCCCAACCGGTCGCGCCCCACTGCGTCAACCTGGTGATGCGCCCGGACATCATCGGCGAGTACCTGCCGTGCGTGGTCGATCACCGAGTTGAGGTCGTCATCACCAGTGTCGGCTCACCCGCACCTGTGCTTGACGCGTTGCACGATGTCGGCACGCTGGTACTCAGCGACGTGGCGACGCTGCAGCACGCTCGCAAAGCGGTGCAGGCCGGCGCCGACGGGCTGGTTCTGCTGAGCGCCGGCTCCGGTGGTCAGACCGGTTGGCTCAACCCCTTCGCGTTCGTCCGGGCGGTGCGCGAGTTCTTCGACGGTCCTGTGGTCCTGGCCGGCGGGCTGTCCGACGGTGTGGCCCTGCGCGCCGCGCTCGAACTCGGTGCCGACCTCGGCTACATCGGCACGAAGTTCATCGCGGCCCAGGAAAGCTCGGCTTCCGATCACTACCGACGCCAGCTAATCGATTGCTCCCTTGACGACGTGCTGCTCACCCGCTCATTCACCGGCCTGCCCGCCAACTTCCTACGGCCGACCGTTGCGGCCGCGGGGCTGGATCCCGAGAAGCTCGATGAGCAGGTGACCCCGGAGATCGCCGACGCGGTGTACGGCGGGCGTGGTGACGGCACCGGGCCGAAGCGGTGGACCGACATTGTGAGCGCGGGACATTCGGTTTCCGGGGTCGGTGCGGTGCAAACCGCGGCGCAGATCGTCGCTGACCTGGAACGCGAGATGAACGGTGTCGCGACGGCGGCAGCGGTGACGGCGCCGTGAGCGGCGCCGTGCCCACCGGGGCAACCGTCAAGGACGTGTCCGAGGCGGTTCGGGTCTCCCACAGTCGCGCAGCACTATGGGCGACGCTGGATCGCCCGCTGGCGTTGAACGCCATCACCTCCGACACCGTGACCGGACTGCACGCCGCCCTGGACGAGGCCGAACGCGACCCGCAGGTGCGCGCCGTCGTCATCGCCGCCGCCGGGCGCGTGTTCTGCGCCGGCGCCGACCTGACCCGCATCAGCGACGCCAGGCAGGATTCGACCCCGGCCGCAGTGTCGCTCGCCGATGGCTTGCCCGGTTTCCTCGCCGCGGTGGGTGAGTTGCTGACCCGCATCGAAACATTCGGCAAACCGGTCATCGCGGCAGTGCAGGGACTCGCAGTCGCCGGCGGACTGGAACTTGTTCTCGTCTGCGACATCGTCGTGGCCGCACGCTCTGCCGCGTTCGGCGACGCGCACGCCAACTACGGGCTGCTCCCCGGTGGCGGCGCATCGGTGCGGCTGCCGGGTCGGGTCGGGTCGGGCATGGCACGGCAGATGATGTTCACCGGCGTCACCGTTCCTGCCGCCGAGCTCGTCCACACCGACCTCGTCAACGAACTGGTGGATGACGCCGAGCTGGCGCCCACGGTCGACCGGCTCGTCGACAGCATCGCCGCCAAGAGCCCGCTGGGCATAGCCCGGATGAAACAGCTGCTGTGTGCTGGCGCGGCCCTACCCACCGAGGCGGCCCTGCGCCTCGAACTGGACGCGGTCGCCCAGCACACGCACAGCGCGGACTTCGCCGAAGGATTAGCCGCATTCGCGGACAAGCGTGCACCACGATTCGCCGGACGCTGACCACCGAAAGGACACGACTCACGATGACTGACGTCACCACGACTCCCGCCGACATCCCCACCCACCCGGCCGAACGCGACGTGGGCGATGCTCGCGACCTGACCGGTCGAACCGTGCTGGTGACCGGCGGTGGCCAAGGCGTCGGGCAGGGTGTGGCGGCCCTGTGCGCTCGGCGTGGCGCCCGGGTGGTGGTCAACGACTATCACCTGGATCGGGCCGCGGCGGTCACCGAGCAGATCAACGCCGCCGGCGGCGATGCGATCGCGTTGCGCTGCGACGTGTCCGATTACGACGACGTAGCCGAGATGGTGGAACTCGCGGTGGCCCGGTTCGGGCGCATCGACGTGCTGGTCAACAACGCCGGCAACGCCGGAGCAGCGGCGGGCAGCCTGTTCGACCAGCCGCCCTTCTGGGAGACAGACCCGGCGCAGTGGACTCCGTGGCTGTCGACGAACCTGTTCGGTGTCCTCAACGTCACTCGTGCCTGCGTGTCCCACATGGTGCAGCAGCAGTGGGGCCGCGTCGTCACGGTCATCTCCGACGCCGGCAGGGTCGGTGAGGCCAACCTCGTCGTGTACGGGGGCGCGAAGGCCGGCGCGGCGGGATTCTCCCGAGGGTTGGCCAAAGCGGTCGGGCGGTACGGGGTGACCGTCAACTGCGTGGCGCTCGGGTCGATGAACACCGCGTCGGTCGCCGAGGTGACCAGCGACCCGAAACAGCTCAAGCAGGTGCTGGCGGGCTACTCCATCCGCCGTCTCGGCGAACCGGACGACGCCGCTCAGATGATCGCCTTCTTGAGCTCGGATGCAGCGTCGTGGATCACCGGGCAGACCTACCCCGTCAACGGTGGCTACTCCGTCGCAACCTGACCCTGCGGGCTCAGCCGCCGGTGTCCCAACAATGTGAGGAGTCCGCCGTGCAGATCGGCGTTTCCCTGATGTACTGGCCGTGGTTCACCCCGGCCGAACAGCTCGAACTGACCCGTCAAGCCGACCAGTTGGGCCTGCACTCGGTGTGGTTCGCCGAAGGCTACGGCCAAGAAGCGGTCGCGATGCTCGGCATGGCCGCCGGGCAGACCACCAGGATCAAGCTGGGGGCGGGAATCCTGCAGATCCCTGCCAGGCAACCCACGACCACCGCGATGGCGGCCTCCACCATCGACCGGATCTCCGGCGGACGGATGCTGCTCGGTCTGGGACTGTCCGGCCCGCAGGTGTCCGAAGGCTGGTACGGGGTGCCGTTCACCTCGCCACTCGGCCGCACCCGCGAGTACATCGAGATCATCCGCCAGACGCTGTCCGGCGATCGCGTCGAGCACCACGGCAAGCACTGGTCGATCCCGCTCGTCGACGGCGGACTCGGCCTCGGCAAGCCGCTGAAGTTGATGGGACGTCCGGTGCAGCCGCACATCCCGATCTATCTCGGTGTCGGCGGGGAAAAGACCGTCCAGCAGGCCGGCGAGATCGCCGACGGCTGGACACCGTTCCTCTACAGTCCCGATCACGCCGAGATGCTCACCGCTCCGCTGCTGCGGGGCATCGAGCGCGCCGGACGGCAACGCGCCGACGTCGATATCGCCCCCCTGGTCGCCGGCGCACTTGCCGATGACCTCGATCAGGCACGGGACGCCGTCCGACCGGTCATCAGCTTCTACTTCGGCGGGATGGGCGCCAAGGGCAAGAACTTCTACGTCGACCTCGCCGAACGCTATGGCCACGGAGCGTCGGCCAACGCCTGCCAGGACGCGTTCCTCGCCGGCGACCGCCCCGCCGCCGCCGCCGCACTCACCGACGACCTGCTCGATCTCGTCGCCCTGGTCGCCACCCCGGACACCCTCGGCACACGGCTGGCCGCCTTCGCCGATGCCGGCGTGGACACCCTCGTCGTCGCACCGTTCGGCGACCGGCCGGCGCTGCTTTCGGCGCTCGCCGAACACCTGCCCGACGCACTGCCATCACGCGACGCCAGCCCTGTCGCTGCGACGACGGGACCACTGCGATGAGGGACGTCGTGATCGCCGGTGTCGGCATGACCGCCTTCGGCCGACACCTGGACCGCGGCTTCGACTCCCTCGTCGCCGAGGCCGCAGCCGAAGCCTTTTCCGACGCCGACTGCACCGCCAAGAACGCGCAACTGGTGTACTACGCCAACACCGGCGCCGGACTCATCCAAGGTCAGGAATCGGTTCGCGGGCAGCACGCCGTACGCAGCGCCGGACTCTCCGGCATCCCCCTGATCAACGTCGAGAACGCCTGCGCCTCCGGATCGACCGCGCTGAACCAGGCATGGCTGGCCGTTGCCGCCGGGCAGGTCGACGTCGCCATTGCCATCGGGGCCGAGAAGCTGAACCACCCGGACAAATCCCGCGCGTTCGCCACCATGACCTCCGCGCTGGACCAGACACGACTCGACGAGATCCGCAGCGACCTCGCCGGCGGGTCCGGCTCGGTATTTATGGACATCTACGCGCGGTTCGCCACCTGGTACGCGGAACGCTCCGACGCCACCGATCGTGACTTCGCGCAGGTTGCCGTGAAGAACCACGCACACGGGGTCTTGAACCCGAAGGCCCAGTACGGCGGCCGGCTGACGGTCGAGGAAGTGCTGGCTGCGCGCCGTATCAGCGGGCCGTTGACCCTGCCGATGTGCGCGCCGATGTCCGACGGCGCCGCCGTGGCCATCGTCACCACGGCGAAGATCGCCGCACAGTGGGGCGCGCACCCGGTACGCCTGACCGCGACCGTCATCGGCGCCGGGACACCCGGCGTCTACGGGCAACTCGTGCCGGAGACCGCCGGCCGCGCGTACGCCATGGCCGGCGTCGGGCCGAGCGACATCGACGTGCTCGAGTGCCACGACGCTGCGTCGCCGGCCGAGCTGATCGTCACCGAGGAGCTCGCGCTGTGTGCGCCCGGCGAGGCCACGACCCTGCTGCGCAGCGGCGCGACGACGCTCGGCGGCGCCCTGCCGATCAACCCCAGCGGCGGGCTCGGCAGCCGTGGCCACCCCGTGGGAGCCACCGGCCTGGCCCAGGTGGTCGAGTTGGCCGATCAACTCCGCGGCCGGTGCGGCGCCCGGCAGGTTGCGGGTGCCCGGGTGGGGCTGGCCGAGAACGCCGGGGGCTACATCGGTCCGGATGCCGCCGCCGCCTCCGTCACCATCCTGCAGGTGTAGGCATGGTCACACCGTCCTTGACCGGCGTTACCGTCACCGGAACGGGTCCCGTCCGGCACCTCACCCTCGATCGTCCGCACCGGCGCAACGCCCAGACACTCGCGATGTGGCATGCGATGGACCAGGCCGCCGACCGGCTCGCCACCGACAGCGACGTGCGCTGCGTGATCGTCAGCGGTGCGGGCGACACCTTCAGCGCGGGCCTAGACCTCGACGAGTTGGCCGAGGACGGCGCGCTCACCGCCCTCGCCCGCGCCTCCGGCGAACCTGACCCAGCTGCAGCCGAGGGAGCGCTCGCCGCCGTCCAGCGGGCGTTCCGGTGGCCGACCCGTGCCCCGTTCCTCACGATCGCCGCGATCGAGGGCGCGGCCATCGGTGCGGGCATGGAGCTTGCCCTTGCCTGTGACATTCGCATCGTCGCTGACACCGCCCGCCTACGGTTGCCCGAGGTCAGCATGGGGGTGGTGCCCGATCTCGGCGGCTGTCATGTGCTCCGTGACCTCGTCGGCTACGAACGGGCCCTGGACCTGATCATCAACTCCCGTTGGATCACCGGCGTCGACGCCGTGGCCCTGGGGCTGGCGTTGCGGTGTGAGCCCGCAGGCACCACCGCCGAGGCCGCAGCGGGCTACGCCGAGGCGGTCGGCGGCCTGCCGGCTGGGGCACTGCGTCACACGAAGGCAGCGCTGCGCGCGCAGGCACCGGAGGACAGCCTGAGAGTGGCGGCCGCGGGCATGCTTGCCGGCCTGCGTGGCCGCGCGGTCAGCTGACACGCGCTGTTGCGCCGCGTCGCGGCAAACCCGCGCCTAACCCGTCGGTGACACTCGCCCGTCGAGCGGCCCCGGCCCCACTACACCGGACAGGACCGCGAGCACCTGTTCGGTCAGCTGCGCAGGCGAGGTCTTACCGTTCGGGTCGTACCAGCGGTACAGGCTGGTCAACATCGACAGCACCAGGTTGGCCGCGATCAACGTGTCGACCGGCGTCGCGGCCACCGGTCGTTGCACGGCAATGCATTCGTCGAGCAGACGCTGGAAATCGATCGCCATTTTGTGGGAGAACCGATGGAATCTCGACTTGGCCCGCTCGGACAGTTCCACCTGTTCGCTGAACACGATCGCGTAGAAGCTGCGGCGCTGCACGGCGGTGTCGATATGCATGGCCACGACCTGGCGCACCCGAACGGGCGCCGGCTCGGGCGAGTCGTCGACCGCGTCGAGGCGCTGCTCCAGGTCGTCACAGACTGCGTCGACCAGGCTGTCCAGCAGTGCCCGCTTGCTGCTCGTGTACTTGTAGACGGTCGGGCGCGATATGCTGGCCGCGTCGGCTATGTCATCGATGGTCGCGTTGCGGTAACCCTTCGACTCGAATACTCCCGCTGCCGCCTCGACCAGCGCGATGCTGTCCGTGGCACGGCTACGCGCCATCGCAGTGCCCCCCGAGTCGATGTGCCTGCCTGGTCCCACGCAACCGCATACCGAAATACTAACCAAGCAACCAAGCTATGTCCGTGTCGTCTCGACCCGTCGCAGGCGACCGGCAAGGCGGGCGTCAATGACGGTAATCGCCGTGAGCGCAGCCGCGGCTCGCGCCCCCTCGCGGCGCACAGCGGGCGGGCGACCGCGGTGCAGACACCATGCGGCGATGGCCAAGTTGGCGACGGCCCGGGAAGCGGCCCATGGCCATCGTGTGGTCGCGGTCATGAGCCCAGGCGCCAGGGCCAGGTCAAGAATTCCGACCGCTCGCACCTCTGCTGGTCGAGTAAGCCCCAGCACAGGTCGACCCAGCTGGGTCGGCGCGATGAGTAGCGCCGCCCCGATCGCGCCGCTGCCCGCACCGACGATCGCTGCGCTGCGCTGCAACTGCGCACGCGTGCTCTCAGCCACCGACGGTGATCGCTTGCGCTGGTTCGGTGGACGCAGCTGCGGCGCGCGCGACTATCTTTCGGGCGCCGGCTGATGAGTCCCTGCGGGCCTCGAGAAGGCGTCGCCCACGCACGAGGTCTGCAGCACGCTCGCCGACCATGTAGGCGGGGGCCTGGGTGTTCCCGTGGGTGATGCTCGGCAGCACGGATACGTCCGCGATTCGCAGGTTGTCGACGCCGTGCACGCGAAGTTCTGGGTCGACGGCCCCGTCTTCGGGCGTGCCGATCCGTGCGGTGCACGACGGGTGGTAAGTGTGCTGGCAGGTGGCCCGAATGCCGGCGCGTAGCTCGGTGGCATCGGTGGCTGAGGCGAGAACTCCGGCAGGCGCGCCCCGAAACTCGGACACCGGATCGGTGTGCACGATCCGGTGGGCCAGGTCGACCGCTTCGAGCAGTTCGTCGACCTCAGACGCGTGGGACAGCATGTTGTAGCGCACGATCGGCTTCTTCAACGGGTCGGCGTCGGCGACGAGCACAGAGCCGCGGCTGCTCGAGCCGATGTAGGAGATCGCCACCGTGAACGTGGCCGTCGGCCACTTCTCCACACCGTGGTCCATGACATGCGCCGGTGAGAAGATGATCTGGAAGTTGGGCGCGGGGCCGCTGGTCGAGCTACGCCAGTGCCCGGCGGTCTCGACGACGTTCGACGAGAGCTTCCCGTTGCGGCGCAGCAGGTATTGCGCGAGATAGCGAGGGCTCTCGGCGTCGAACATCCCCAGGTGGCCGCCGGCGAATTCGTAGGGCAGGGAGAGCCACGGGTGTTCCATGAGATTCGCGCCGACCGCGGGGAGGTCGACCAGCGGGTCGATACCCACACTGCGTAGGTGCGGTGCGGGGCCGATGCCCGAGTGCTGCAGCAGCGCAGGCGTGCCGAACGCGCCGGCGGACAGCACGATGTCTCCGATGGATTCGGCCCGCTCGGGCCGGCCGTCGCGCAGGTACTCCACGGCGACTGCGCGCCCGTGGCGCAGCACGATGCGCGTCACGTGGACCTTCGTCAGGACCGTGAGGTTGCGACGCCGCATGGCCGGGCGCAGGAACGCGCGAGCGGCGCTGAGGCGAATGCCGCCCCGCTGGGTGAGCTGCAGGTGCCCGAAGCCTTCCTGCTCGGCTCCGTTGAAGTCGGGATTGCCCGGCAGGCCGAGCGACAGCGCGCCCCGCAGCAGGGCCGAGCTGACGGGGTCGATGTAGCGGGACTGCGTCACGGTCAGCGGGCCCCCGCGGGCGTGGTACTCGTCGTTGAACTGTTGATTGTCCTCGGACCTGCGGAAGTAGGGCAACACGTCCTCGTAGGACCAGCCGTGCGCACCGTCGGCGGCCCAGGAGTCGTAGTCGAGCCGGTTGCCGCGGACGTAGGCCATCGCGTTCATCGAGCTCGAGCCACCCAGCACCTTGCCTCGTGGTGATCGGATGCGGCGGTTGTCCAGCGCGGGCTCCGGCTCGGTCCAGTAGTCCCAGTCGATCGCTTCCTTGCCGAACTGCTGAATGAACGCCGCCGGAACCATGATGTCGCTACGGCGGTCGGAGCCGCCCGCCTCGAGTACGAGAACCTTCCGCGCCGGATCTTCGGTCAGCCGCGCCGCGACCACGCAGCCGGTGTTGCCGGCTCCGATGACGATGTTGTCGTAGCCGGTCATCGGCCCTCCGATCGATGGATGAAGCGACGTTTGCCCCGCCCGACAGCGAACCGGACGATGCGGGCAGCGAGCTGACCTTTCTTCGGCGAGTACGGGTACCAGAGCAGTTCGTCAGCCGGGGTGGTGAGCCGTGGTGCGGTGATGGCCTGCGGTCGGCAGAACCGCAGCAGCCCCTGCGCGCCGCCGAAGCGTGCGCCGACGCCGGAGTTGCCCCAGCCCGCCATCGGCACCGTGGGACTGATGACGTTGGAAAAGACGTCGTTGACGTTGACCGCGCCCGCCGCCACGCGACGAGCGAGCCGCTCGCCGCCGCGCCGGCTCTTCGTCCAGATCGTGGCGGACAGCCCGTAGGCGGAATCGTTGGCCAGCGAGATGGCCTCGTCGGCGTCGCGGACCCGCATCACCGGCAGCGTCGGTCCGAAGGTTTCCTCACGCATGATCCGCATCGACTGGTCGACGTCGAGCAGCACCGTCGGCTCGAACCATGAACCGGCTCGGGCGCCGGCAGATCCGCCGGTGGCCACCGTGGCGCCGTGTGCGACGGCGTCGTCGACATGAGACGCCACGATGCGAACCTGCGCCTCGTTGGCCATCGCGCCGACCTCGCTGGTCCCCGCGACCGTGTCCGGGCCCTGACGCAGCTTGCCGGCCCGCTCGGTCAGCTTCGACACGAACTCGTCGTAGATACCGTCCTCAACGTAGACACGCTCCACCGACGTGCACACCTGGCCCGAGTTGAAGAAACCGCCCCACAGCGCGCCGCCGACGGCTCGATCGAGGTTCGCGTCGTTCAGTACGATCATCGCGTCCTTGCCGCCCAGCTCGAGCGAGCACGGAATCAACCGCTGCGCGGCGCGGACGGCAATGGCGCGGCCCGTCGCGGTCGACCCCGTGAACTGGACGTAGTCGACCTCATCAACCACGGCGGCACCGGTGCCCGCTGCGCCGGTGACGACGCGAAAGACGTCCGGCGCGCCGATCTCCTGCCAGCCGCGGCCGAGCTCCACAGCCGTCAACGGGGTCACCTCAGACGGCTTGCACAGCACCGCAGCACCGGCCATGAGCGCTGGCACGCAGTCGCCCAGGGGCAGGAACAGCGGGAAGTTCCACGGCGTGATGACGCCGACCAACGGATAGGGACGGTAGGCCACGGTAAGCGCTTTGCTCAACGTCAGCGGCCCGTGCGGCAGCGGGTGCTTCACACTCAGGTACCGCCCGGCCCGCCGCGCGAAGAAACCGATGACGTCGGCGCCCGCAGCGGTCTCGAAGGCAGCATCCTGGCGGACCTTGCCGCTCTCGGACTGCATGACATCCAACAAGTAAGGCTCGTTGTCCAACACCCAGTCGCGAAGACGCAGCAAGTGGCGTGCCCGCCCGCCGGCCCCGAGCGCCTCCCACTCCTGCTGAGCCACGCGCAACTGAGTCGCGGCGCTGGCGACACCAGCTTCGTCGGTATCCATCACCGTGCCCACCACATGACCATCCACCGGTGCGTGCACGTCGAGGAAACCCACTCCGGCAGGGTTCGCTGGCACAGTCACTGCAGCCGGTTCGGTTGTCGTCATCGACAGACCTCCATAGTTGCCTAACCAGTAAGATAATCGACCAACCATAGCCGCGTGGCAGTTCAACCACAAGCGTAGGGATTTCGGGACGAACGCCCTGCGACGAGCTGTCCCGCGATCCAGAGGCGCCCGCGTGCTTTCCCCGTCAGGTCGTCGGCCTACCAGGGGGTCGCCGGGGTCGCGCCCACCGTGCCTCCGCGTGGGGGAGCTCGGGCGTACCGTCGCAGATTACGACGACGCACCCTGTCGTACGCTCGCGCCGACTGCCATACGCTTGGCAGCAGCGAACGAGAGGCGGGGGCTTGGTGCATCGGACGGATGCAACCCTCGCCCTGTACGGCGACGACGTGCGCGTGGGCGAGCGGGCCAAACTCGGCAGCTACCATGTCACCGCTGAGGACATCGTGTCATTCGCCCGCCAGTGGGACCCCCAGTTCTTCCACGTCGACCCCGACCGCGCCGCCGCCGAGGGGCACTTCGGCGGGCTCATCGCCAGCGGCGTGCACACCCTGGCCATCTACCAGCGGCTCTCGATCGACAGCCGGGTCCAGCACTGGCACGTGATCGGTGGTGCCGGGATCCGCGACCTCCAGCTCCGCCGACCGGTTCGCCCCGGAGACACCCTCACCGGCGCCATCGTCGTCACGGACGTCGCGCTGCAGCCCGAGCGGTGCCGTGCGCTGGTCGAGTACGCCGGGGAGCTGACCAACCAGTACGACGAGCGGGTGCTCGCCCTCACGATGTCGGCCTACTTGCGGATGCGTACCCCGTGAGCGCCCCGGCCGCGCCACCGCTGGCCGGGATCCGAGTGGTCTCGCTGGCCGTCAACCGCCCGGCCCGGTGGCGGCCGCGCAGCTGGCCCCGATGGGCGCCGAGGACGTCAAGGTCGAGCCCGCCCACCGGCAACAAGCGGGCACGGATCGACCAGGCCCTCCACCAGCCGGGTCGAGCAGCCGGGTCGAGCAGCCGCAACTACTGCATCGCTACACCCTGGGCATGTTTCACAAACGAACTTGGCCTCAACCGGTCAACGCATCATTCGGTGACCGTAGCGGCGGCCGCAGGAGCGCCGTGCGCGGCCTCTTCCGCCTATCCCCAGAAGGATGGGGTCGGCGTGCTTGTCGAGGTAGTCAAGAAGGGTCTGCACGCGGGGGCTGGGGTCCAGCGGCTGATAGCGGTGGAACCTCAGGTTTCGGTCGCGCCAGTACAGCGCCCAGAGGCCGGTGGTCTTGGTGTGGTGCAGGCGGGCGATGGGGAACCGGGTCCACTCCGGGCCGAAGTCCTCGCGCCAGGGGGGACGGCACTCAGAGATCGTGAGATGGCGTGCGGTGATGGCGCACTCGACGCGGATCTCGCCGCGCAGGTGTTCGGGGACCTGGGCGGCGCACCACCGTTGCACCCGGGCGACGTCGAGCTCGGGAAGTCCGCGGCGACGTGGGCTGCTCACCGCGGCGATCCTGCGCGAGGTGGCGCCCGACCTCGACGATCGTGAGGTGTTCACCTGCGGGCCACCCGGGTACCTGCTCGCTGCACGCGCCGCCCTGACCGAGGCCGGGGCCGACCCGCGCCGCTGCCACGAAGAGAGCTTCGAACCCACCGCGGTGGGACCGCCGCGCGCCGTCGACCCGGCAGACCCCCCGGCCGCACCCGACACCGAGGTCACGCCCGTCCGACCGGATGGTGCGCCCCGGGGGCAGGTACCAGGCCGACGAATCCAGGGCAAGGCACGAAGCCGATCCCACGTCGAGTCAGACCCGGCCCCACCCCCGGGGCACTACCAGTATGAGAATCCCAGGTCAGCGTCTTGCGCAGGTGCACCGGCAGGGTCTTGATCGCGGCCAGCAAGCCATCACGCACGGCTATGGCGCCGTGTCCATCTGGCAGGTGGATCAGCATCGCGAACCGGGTCTGGCGCTCGACCAAGGTGGCGATGGCGGAGCGGCAGTTCGACCCGAGCACGAGTCGGGTAGCGGGACGCATTGCTGCGTCCCCGCCCCCTCAGAACCGTGCAAGCAGCTGTTCACCGCACACGGCTCAAGCAAGCCCCAAGGGCTCGCGGTCAGGAGAAGGTGCAGGATTCGTCAGCTCGGCGGCTCCATTCCGCCGTTGACAAAGGGTGTGGAGGAGACGGATTCGTTGATCGCCCGGCGGGCAACCGCTCGGAAACGCGACGTACTGCTTGGAGATCGCCTTTCTGATGACGGCCCGCCACGCTTCCCATTCTTGCGGGGTTCGCGGCGGGTGATCGGCGTGCAACAGGAGCCCTCCGCAGATCGGCAACGGCCTTGCTGTGCCTGAAGTAGGTGCACGGTCATGCCGTCGACCGGTGGAGGTGGTCCCTTGCGACGCCGCTGGACCCAGTACGAGGCCAGCGCCGGGTCGTCCGGGGACGCCCTGCCCTTGACCAACTGGTGCCGGACGATCTTCGTCAGGAGAACTTGAGCAGGTAGGCGCCGCTGTCGCGGTCGCCGAAAACCCACCGGTCCTTCCTCGACTTGTTGAACCGGCCGAAGTACTTGTCGGAGACCCAGTGCTTCGGCTTGTTCGGGTGGCTGTGCTTGGCCCACTTGTAAGCGAGCTTCCACATGTGATTGTCCAGCGCGGTGAAGACCTCGCTGGACACCACCGTCCGGTAGTAGGCCGACCAGCCCCTCACGATCGGGTTGATCTTCTTGAGTACCGCACCCGCATTGGCCCCTCGCAGGGCCAGCATCTCGGTACTCAACCGTTCCCGGATCCGTCGTTGAGCCGCTGCGCTCGGCTTGATCAGCAGCTTGCCGTGATAGCGGCGGACGTTGAACCCCAGGAAGTCGAGCCCGCTCTCCGCGTGGACGATGCGTGGTCTTGTCCTCGTGGAAGGCGAGCCCCCTGGGCGTCAGCCACTCACGCAGCCGTTGCTTGACCTGTTCGGCCTGCTCACGACTGGTGCACATCGCGACGAAATCATCTGCATACCTCACGAGCACGGGACTCCCGCTCTGCGCACTCCCGGCGTCTCGGCCGGTCGCGTAGTAGCGGACCCCTGCGGCTTCCTCCATCCCGTGCAGGGCCACGTTGAAGAGCAGTGGGCTGATCACTCGCCCCTGCGGAGTCCCGGCCTCGGTTGGGGCGAACCGGCCTCGATCCACGGCCCCGGCCTTGAGCCATTGCCCGACCAGACCCCGGGCGGGGAAGGTGCCGAGCGCGGCCATCAGCCGGTCGTGGTCGATGCGGTCGAACGCCGCCGTCAGGTCCGCGTCGAGCACCCACACACGCTGCGGGTTCTTCCCGTTGAGCGTGCAGTAGATGGCCCCGATCGCGTCGTGACAGCCGCGGCCGGGCCGAAAGCCGTAAGACTTCGGCTCGAACCGCGCTTCCCACTCGGGTTCCAGTGCACCCAGCGCCACGGCTTGCAGGCACCGGTCAACAATCACCGGAATCCCGAGTCCGCGCTTCTTCGTCGTTCCCGGTTTGGGGATGAACACCCGCTTGACGGGCTGGGGAATCCACGGTCTGGCACGGTGCTGTACCCAGCGGGCCAGAGCGGCCTTGGACTGGGCGAGTAGCACGACCTTCCCGTCAACTCCCGCCGTCGCGCGTCCCGCGTTGATCTCGGTGACCCGCCGAACGCTCAGGAGCGTGTTCGATCGGGACCGGAGCATCAGCTTCTGCAAGTTGCGGACCTTCTTGAGGTCCCCTGCCTGCGATGCCGTGAAGATTCTCTGCCGCAGACGCCGTACGTCTTCCTCGGCCCGGCGCCAGTCGACTGACGCCCAGTCCAGGTCTTCGTCCTCGGGTCCGTTCACCGTCGCGGCCGCGGCCGGGACGGTCGAGACCGCACCGTCCGTGTCCGTCATAGTGTCCAACTTGTCCCTTGGTTCCGTCGTCTTTGTCCAGTGAGTCCGCACAGGCTCACCTGGCCCACGTCAGCACCCTTTCGGGTCCGGGCAGCACACCCGTATCCGGACGGTTATGCGGGGCGACCGGCGGAGAGGCTGGTCATACTGCCCCGGGTTCCCGTTTCCTTTCGGCTTCCGGCATTGGCTTGTTGGGCCATCCTGTTCCCGCTGGGGAGTTGAGCCTTCCTCACGGTCGGCCGACCAGACCACAACGGCCCGGACCCCAACGGGGTTTCCACGTTCCACACGAATGAGATACGACCGGGGTGGGTGCTCCCTTTACCCCGAGGCGGCGGTGTCCACCTGGCCGGAGTGACCTCAGCCGGCCAGCGCCTGCCGCTTCTCAGCGGCCAGCCATGCACCCCGCTGGGACCTTCCATCGGCGGGGCTTGGGATCACGAGGCATGATCGGGAGTTCATGTGACTTCACCCGTCCGGTCTTCCCCTTGCCGGTAACTCCCGGATGGAACGGGAGCCCTTGGGCTTTCCCCTGAGCTTCGCACCACGCCGTTACCAGCGTCGCACGTCAAGGGCGGGGAGGGTCATACGGACACAGACCCGTGACTGCACCTACGGCTTCATCAACCGCCTCTCCAATCGGTCAGTCCAGTCAAATTCGTGCAACTTCGTGTCGCACGATCTCCTTCCCAGTTGCCCACCTCGAGTCAGTCAGCGACGTCGGGCGGGCGTTGGTCGATCATCGTCATCGGGGTGGCGAGTCGACCGCGGCGGGCGTCGGGGCGGCGGTGTGGGCGACGCCGGCGACGCCACCGACGGGTCCGGAACCTGCGCTGCACCAACGAATTTGACGCGTACAGCGCTTGGTACAGGCTCTCCGGGGCCAGCTGCCGGGTTGGCTC
>JAABUU010003602.1_pt1 | contig 19507 bp, 13 predicted proteins | sample 5559301 | NCBI WGS metagenome assembly JAABUU01 (sample SAMN10711884, study PRJNA513360) | rock metagenome | isolation source: Antarctica rocks | place: Antarctica: Victoria Land, Richard Nunatak white | reverse complement strand
TGAGTGTTGTCCGTAACCCTCTGCCAGCCGCAAGCGCCCTTACGCCGCCGCGCCGCGCGCCCATGAGCGTGTGGCTGGACCTCGCGTTTATCCTCGTCACTGCCTTGCTGGTGGGCTTTGCGCTCTCCACGCAAAGCATCATGCTGGGCGTGTTTCTTTTGGTGCCTATCCTCTACATTGTGCTGTTTATCCTGGTGCGCCGCCCTGTCTGGACATTCGCGTTTGCGCTGATCGTGCAGCACTTTTCCGGCCTCATCAAAGAGCTGACCAACTTCAATCAAATCGGCTATTTTATTCAGGACGGCACATTTCTGATTGTGCTCGTGCCGCTTGTGCTGCGCCGCGTGCTGAACGGCTCTCAGCACAACCTGCCGCCGCGCACTTGGACGATGATTGACACGCTTCTCGTGCTGTACCTGGCCCTTAACCTGCTGTGCGCGTTTAACCCGGCCAGCCCGTCGCCGTGGCTCGCTTTGGCTGCTGTGCGCGTGCGCCTGCTGCCCTTGATGATGTACTTTTTTGTGCTGTATATTACCCGCGAGGGAGTGGACCTGGAGCGGCCTTTGTTTTTTGTGATGGCGACCTGCACGCTGTGCGGGGCTGTCTTTGGGCTGTACGAGTCGGCGATTGGCATTGCGGGCGTTCAGCACCTGGGGCCGGGCTTTTGGCCCCGCCAGGTGTCCCGCGTGTGGCAGGATGCGCATGGCGGACAGCACTTCCGCCCGCCGGGGATTTACTCGGATGCCGGGATTGCGGTTCTTGTCGCCGGCATGTTCGCTTTTCTCGCTCTGCTGCGGCCTCCAATGCTGAAAACATGGAGCGCCAAAGCATTTGTCGCTGTCGCCCTGGTGCTGTCCGTGGTAGAGATTGTCGCCACTGGCAGCCGGAGCGGGTTTCTTGCCGTGGCGGCGGCCTTTCTTTTTCTCGCCCTGTGGAAGCGCAGCCGCGTGCTGACTGCCGCCATTGTCGGCCTGCCGGTTGTGCTGGGCATCGCGCTCCTCATCCAGCCGCAGATTTTAGACCGCTATGCTACAGTGCTCAACCCTGCGCAGGCGTACCAGCAGAACCGAGGCTACACCAATGTCGTGCTGCTGGACGAGCTGCGTCGCCAGCCGTTAGGGTTTGGCACAGGCACGGCGACCGAGGGAGCCAGCAAAGTTGCGGACTTGCTGAAGATTGACGCGACGGCGGACAGCGGCACCACCAAGTACGACAATGGCTGGTCCAACCTGCTGCACGAGATGGGGGTCGCAGGCGTTGTCGTGTACCTGGCGCTGCTTGTTGCCATCTTCGCCCTGGGCATGCGCGCGTCGCGCGGGCTGCCGCCCGGCAAAGCGTACCTGGCTGTGACGCTCACCGTCTGGACTGTGGTGGCGTTTGTCAGCACCATCGGCTTTATTATCACCGACGTGTTCCCCATCAATGTCTACTTTTGGTCGCTGCTCGCCCTGGTTGTCAGCGAGGTGGAGCGCCGGAAAACAGCGCGGCAAGCCCGCCCGCCCCAAGCGGCTTTTGCGGCTCCAAAAGAGGCGGGCTTTGCGCCCCTCGCGGCAGGCGAACGCTTATGAACCTGGTTTCTGCTGTGCTGATTGCCAAAAACGAGGCGGCTTTTTTGGAGCGCTGCCTGGCGAACTTGGGCTGGGCCGACGAGATTGTCGTGCTGGATTCGGGCAGCGATGACGGCACGCGCGCCATGGCGGCCCGCCTGGGGGCCGTGGTTTACGAGCACCCGTGGATGGGTGGGCCGAAGCAAAAAAACCATGCCGCGCGGCTGGCAAAGCACGACTGGATTTTCTTTCTGGAAGCGGACGAGATTGTGACGCCCGAACTGGCGCAGGATATTGGGCGCGTCCTGCAAGGCCCCATGAACCCCGACGATGGCTATGCCGTGGATCGGCGCGGGGACTTTCTAGGCATTCTGCTGCCCAACGAGGCGCGTGCCAGCAAGCAGCGCGCCTTTGTTCGTTTGTACAACCGTACGCGCAGCGAGTTTGACGAAAACACCAAGGTGCATGAGGAGCTGCTTTTCCCCGGCAAATCTATTGCTTTGAAGGGCGAGTTTCTGCACTGGCGCGGCTACCAGATGGATGAGTATGTGAGCGCCTTTAATCGCTACGCTACCCTGGAAGCGAATGTGCTGGCGGACAAGGGTAAAAAGGCGACTTCGGGCCTGATTTTCACGCGCCCCCTTCTGCGCTTTTTGTGGCTGTATGTTTACAAGCAGGGCTTTCGTTTGGGCACGCGCGGCCTGATCCACGCTCTGCTGAAAGCCTTCAGCGAGTACATCCGCTATGCCAAGCTGTGGGAAATGCAGAACGCGCCCCGCACCATTCATCCTCCTGCCGCCCTTTATGCCCCGGCTTCGTCCCGCGAGGCCGCGCCCTCCTTTTCCGAAGCTGCGCCCTCCTTGCCCGAGTCCGCGCCGCCTGTGTCCCGCGCGGAAACCTGAACACGCGCGTTTTTTCTGCCAGGCGCTCCGGCATTTCCCCGGCTGTTTTCGCCTGTGCTAACGACGGAACAATTTCGTCCGTCGTTGGTCTGCCTTAGAAACAAGCGTGCGACGCCGCAGAAACAAGCATGCGACGCCGTGTCGCGCCGTTGGGCACAAGAGGGGGTGCAGAACACAGTCCATGTCAGCCCGACCGAAACGAGGCGCGGACGACAGCGCCTCGGCGGTGGGGGTCAGCGGCCAATTTTGTGACAGGTTTGGCACGCTTTATGCTGATTTAGGATGCGAGCGCGTGATTTGCTTTTTTTGCCGGGGCAGCGCGTATCTTTTTGCTCCTAAACCTTGCAGTGACGATGGGGCTTTTCTGCGTGTGCAAAAAAACGTGAGTGATATGGTAACCCAAGTGCGACCTGCTTCGCTGCCACCATCGCCGGTGGAAATAGCCGACCGCTGGTGGCTGCTGGCCGCCGGGGGCGTGTCTCTGCTGCTGCTGCTGGTTTTTTATCCCGGCATGTACACGAGCATTGATGAAGCGTCCACGTTCAGCATGGCTTATGTGCTTCGTCACGGCACGATTTTCCCAGGCCACACGCCTGCGTTCCACAATGCTGAGTTTTATCCGTCGCTCAGCCCGCTGGGCGCGCAGGGGCGCGTTTACCGCTTTCCGCTCGGGTTTCCCCTGGTGCTGTCGGCGGTGTCGTGGATTGGGTGGCGGGCGTTCTTTCTGGTCAATCCTCTGCTGCACCTGATCGCCGCAGGCTGCTTTGCCGGGATACTGCGGGCCAATCGCATTCCGCCGCGCTATGCCGTCCTGTATTTGCTGTTTCCCGGCTTTGTGCTGTTCACGCGCACGCTGTTCAGCGATGCGTTTGCCGCGTCGCTGACCACGATTGCGCTGTATTTGCTGCTGTGCCGGCGTGTGCCGTTTGCTGCCGGGCTGTGCCTGGGGCTGGCTTTGCTGTCGCGCAGCACGTCGCTTGTGGTGGCTGTCATTCTGCTGATCGCGCCGCTGCTGTCGGATTGGAAGGAGCGCCGGCAAATCCCTGTGTGGAAAGGGCAGGCCGCGCGAATGCTGGCAGGCCTGGTGCCGTTTCTGGCGGTCAATTGGGCGTACAACTTTTGCGTCTTCGGCAGCCCGTTTCAAAGCGCGTATTCGGCCCAATCGCTGTCGTGGCACGGCTTGGTGGAAAGCGGGCCACGCTACGCGCTGGCCCTGCTGCTGATTTATCCGGGCCTAGGGCTGGCCCCGTTTTTCTATCGCGGGGCGTTCTGGCGGGAAGGGCTGGCGGCGGCCCTGCTGGTCACTTTGGTGGCGGCCTCCTACAACGAGTCCACGTTTGGAAACAGTGCGCTGCAAACCCTGCTCAGCACGCCTCGGCAGGTGCTGCCCGTGATGCCGTTCTTTCTGCTGGCCTTTTGCGGCGTGCTGTGGGAGCGGGCGGGAGCCGCGCGGCTCGCCTTGCCCAAGCGGGCAAAGCTGGAAGGTCTGGTCGCAGTCGGCCTGGTGGCGGTTTCGGGGGTGATTGCGTTTCAGCATCAGCATTATCTGAAGTCGCTGCAAGCAATCCAAAAAGAAGTGCAAAGCAGCCTGCCGCCGCGCAGCATTGTCTACGCCAACAAAGACGTTTACAAGCTTCACCAGCCTGTTTGGGATAATGGCGTCTGCCGCGAGCTGCCTGACATCAGCGCGTCCCAAAGCCAGGCGGATTTGCAAAACGGGCCAGTGTTTGTGGTGCTGAAAGCGCGCTCGCGCGGCTTTGCCGGGGAAGACAGCGTCAATGCAGGCGTTGTCCGCAATATGCAGTCGCGTTTTCGGCTCGCCGATGGGCCGAAATCCGCCAGTGGGCAGGTACAGTATTACCGTGTGCTGGGGCTGAAAACCCCGCGCCCAAGCGCCGAGGCTGATTAAAGCGAAGGCGAATTGGGAAAACGCCGAAGGTGAATTAGGACTGCTTTAGGAAACGCCGAAGGCTGATAGGGGACTGCTGCTGTTGCGCGTGCTATTTCTGGATGATGCAGTGTTTGCGGACCTGCCGGGCGGCTCGCGGATGATAGCCTGGAAGCTGGCGCAGGGCCTGGTGCAGCAAGGGCATGAAGTGACGCTGCTGGCTCCGCATCACCGCACGGACACCCCGGATGAGGAGTGGGCGGACGGCATCCAAGTTGTCCGATACCAGGGCGCAGGCAAAGCGTTCCAGTTTGTGCGGCAGGGCCGCGAGGCCTGCGCCCGCCTGTGGAGCCAGGGTGCGTATGACATCGTGCATACCCATTTCGCTTATGCCGCGCTTGGCCCGCTGCAAGTGGTTCCCAAAGACACAATTCGCGTCCGCTCGTTCTATGGCCCGTGGGATGAGGAAGGCTGGGTGGAAGACAGCGTCCGCCTCCGGCAAGAGCGCGCCGATCCCTTTTGGAAGCGGCTCCGGCGCGCCGCGCGCAACCGGGTGGTTCGCTTTCTGCGCCACCAAATTGAAGCGCGCAGCCTCAGAGGCAGCCGCACCATTGTTGTCCTGAGCGAGCAGTCGCGCCGGGAAGTGCTCGCCTTTGGCAAGGTGCGCGCCCCGATTATCAAAATCCCTGGGGGCGTTGATCTGGCTCGCTTCGCGCCTGCCGCCGACCCGCAGGCGGTGCGCCAAACGCTTGGACTGCCCGAAGGCAGGCGCATTCTGCTGTCGGTGCGTCGGCTGACGCCCCGCATGGGCCTGGATTGTTTGATTGAAGCCATGCCTGCTATCCTGGCGCAGTACCCGGACACCCTGCTGCTGATTGGCGGCAAAGGCCCTGAGCACGCGGCTTTGGCGGCGCTGATTGCGCGGCTTGGCCTGCAAGCCTCGGTTTCGCTGCTCGGCTTTATTGCCCACGATCAGCTGGCTTTGCATTATCAGGCTGCGGATGCTTTTGTGCTGCCCTCGGTGACTTTGGAGGGCTTTGGCCTGGTGACTGTGGAAAGCCTTGCCTGCGGCACTCCGGTGATCGGCACTTCCGTCGGCGCAACGCCCGAAATCCTCCAAGCGCTGGAGCCGCGCCTGCTGGCCCCAAGCGCCTCGCCGGAGGCTCTGGCGCAAGCTGTTCTGGCATTCTTTGGCGGCGATTGGGGTAAAAGCCTCACAGCGGCCCGCCTGCACAGCTTTGTGCGGGAGCGCTATTCCTGGGACAAACATGTGCAGGAAACCCTGGCGCTTTACCATACGCTCCAAGAGCAGGCACTCTCCAGAGAAGCTTTAGGAGCGCCTAGGTAGCGGTTGATAGCTTTTGGCATGGTTCTTGCTACTGTTGCTTATTGCGATAAAGACTGAGAGCAACGCGCTTTCCCTGGTAAAATGACCAAATTGCGCTCCTGTCCAATGTGTGCTATGATGACTGCGCAGCATCAAACAAAGCCGTTATCAAACAAAGCTGTTTATAGAAAAAAAGCGCCGGAATAGAAATACCCATGCCAAATCCTCCCACGCGCCTTCCCCATACTGCCGCCCGCACCATTCTTTACCTAGACCATACAGCCAAAATCAGCGGCGGCGAGATTGCCCTGCTGAACCTTATCAAAGCGCTGGACCGCACGCGCTATACCCCGGTGGTTGTGCTGGCATCCGGCGGCCCTCTGGCCGATAAGCTTCAGCAGGACGGCGTGGAAACCCACGTCATTCCCCTGCCGCTCTCGGTCATCAACACGCGCAAAGACGTGATGGGGCTGAACTCGCTTACTCGTATTCGGCAGGCCTGGCTGTGCGTCCGCTATGCGGTCAAGCTGGCCTTCTGGGCGCGCGCCCGCAAAGTGGATTTGATCCACACCAACTCTCTCAAAGCCGACCTGTACGGCGGACTGGCCGCGCGGCTGGCCCGCATTCCTGTGCTGTGGCATGTGCGCGACCGCATTGCCGACGGCTACCTTCCCGCGCCTGTCGCTACGGCGTTCCGCTGGATGGCGCGCACCATTCCGCAGGCTGTTGTCGCAAACTCTGAAAGCACGCTGCGCTGCCTGAACGTGTCCCGCGAACGCACGGCTGTTGTGCATGGCGGACTGCCCGAAAGCGCGTTTTCCCGGCAGATGCATGTCGTCCATGACGGCTTTGACCCCGAGCAGTTCAAGAACATGCTGGCAGCGGCTGCCTCGTTCCCTGAGCGGCCCATTGTTGCCCTCGTTGGGCGCATCTCGCCGTGGAAGGGGCAGCACATCTTCTTGGACGCGGCGGCCTTGGTGCGCAAAGCCTTCCCGCAGGCGCGGTTTTGGATTGTCGGCGCGGCTTTGTTTGAGGAGCATGAGTACGAGCGCAGCCTGCACGAAGCGGTGGAGCGGCTTGGCCTCCAAGACACGGTTGAGTTTCTGGGCTTCCAGGAAGACGTGCCGCATATCTTAGCGCAGGCCGACATTGTCGTGCATGCCAGCACCCTGGGCGAGCCGTTCGGGCAGGTCGTGATTGAGGGCATGGCGGCGGGCAAGCCTGTCATCGCCACCGACGGCGGCGCACTGCCGGAGATTATCCAAAGCGGCAAGACTGGCCTCTTGGTGCCCATGGGAGACGCCGGGGCAATGGCCGAAGCCGTGGAGTTCCTGCTTGCCAACCCCGCCCGCGCCCATGCCCTCGGCATCGCCGGACAGATGCACGCCCGCCAGCACTTTACCAACTGGCATGTCGCCCGCAACATTGAACAAGTTTATGAAAAAGTCCTTGCCCGTCCCGGCAGCTTCCCCGCTCGCGGCCTGCCTGCCTCCAATCGCCCCGCCGCCCGCCCGAACAGCCGCCCCGATGACCGCCCCCAGCCTGCAAAGGCTGCCGGCCAATGACCCGCCTTTCCAGCGCACGCCCTTGCCTCCTCAGCCCAATGGCCTGCCTTCCCAGCGCACGCCCTGGCAGGACAGCGGCATGAAGACCGCTCTTGTCCACGATGACCTGGTGCAGTCCGGCGGGGCGGAGCGTGTCGCGGCTGTCTTCCATGCCATGTACCCCGCCGCGCCCGTTTACACGGCCATCTATGACCCGCGCACAACCCTGCCCGCGTTTGCCGATGCCGACCTGCGCACGTCGTTCTTGCAGCGCACCCCGCTTGCCAGCCGACGCCTGCACAAACTGGCCCTGCCGTACTTTCCGTCCGCTTTTGAGGAGTTTGACTTTACAGGCTACGACCTGGTGCTGTCGTCTTCCAGCCGCTTCGCCAAGGGCGTGATTACCGGCCCGGAAACCTGCCACATCTGCTACTGCCACACGCCCGCCCGCTTTGTCTGGCGGCCCCACGACTACCTCAAGCAAAGCCGCTCGGCCCGCCTGCTCGCCCCGCTGATGCGCGGCATGATGAGCAAGCTCCGCGCCTGGGATTTGGAAAGCGCCCAGCGTGTGGACTACTTTTTGGCGAACTCCTACAATGTCGCCCGGCGCATCCGCAAATACTACCGCCGCGATGCCGCCGCCGTCATCTACCCGCCCGTAGAAACCAGCCGCTACAGCCCTGTTTCTGCGTCGGAAATAGGGGATCACTTTCTGGTTGTGTCCCGCTTGATTGGCTACAAGCGCGTGGATTTGGTGATTGAGGCCTGCAACCGCTTGGGAGCCTCGCTGCGCATTGTCGGCGACGGCCCGGAACTGGCCGCTTTGCAAAGAAACGCCGGGCAGACTGTGCGGTTTTTAGGCCGACTGTCCGATACCCAGGTGGCGGATGAGTATGCCCGCTGCCGCGCCCTCGTGTTTGCGGGCGAGGAAGATTTTGGCCTCACCCCGCTGGAAGCCATGGCTTCGGGACGGCCCGTGGTCGCTTACGGCGCGGGCGGCGCGCTGGAATCAGTCGTAGAAGGCCAAACCGGCCTGTTCTTCTCCGAGCAGACCACCGACTCGCTCGCCGCCGCGCTCGCCCAGGTGAGGCAGATGTCCTGGAACCCCGATGCTTTGCGCGCCCATGCCATGCGTTTTGACATCGCCGTGTTCCAGCGCCGTTTGCGTGAGTTTATCGCGATTGCTTTGGCCGAGCAGCGCCAGTCCAACACGCCCAGCAGCCTGACCCCGCGCGCCGCTCGCTTTGATTCGGCGTGGCAGACCGGCCTGGACGAGCCGCATTAGCGCCCTGCCGGCGGCGCGTGAAACCATCGGCCCAGGGCTGCACCGGAGGTGTGAAACCCCCGGCAGTGGACGAGGCCACACCCTCACAGGTGTAAGACACGGTGAACATCGTTTTTCTTATGTCCGGCAAGACATGGCTTCGTCTCTTGCCGGGGTTTTACACCCCCGTATCAGCCCTTGCTTACGCTTTCTCACGGCGTTTTAAGCCATGACCAACGACGGAACAAAACCGTCCATCGTTGGCATGCTCAGGCAAAGCGATGACACTGCGTTTGAGATGCCTGGGAGTGTCCTGCTCCCCGGCTTTTTTCCTATTTTTCTTGATGTCCTCCACACCTGCCTATCTCCTTCGCCACGCGCTGACTGGCATGGTTCTTGCCCATGTCACGCGCCTGGACGGGTTTTGGCGCAAAGGGCGCGGCGTGCTCGGTCTGCGCGCCTTGCCGCCGGGCGAGGGCGTCTGGCTGCCCGGCGTGGCCTCAGTCCACACCGTAGGAGTCAGGTTTGCTCTGGATATGCTCTTTTTAGACCAGAACCTGCGCACGCTGGCCGCGCGCCCAGACGTGCCGCCCGGCAGGCTGTGGGCCGGAGCGTGGCGCGCGCATCACACGCTGGAACTTGGGGCTGGAACACTGGCGCGTCTCGGACGCCGCGTTGAAGTCGGCGATTTGTGGGAACTATCTTATTTGTGGGAACTATCTACAGAATAGCCATCAATCAAGAGCGCGCGGGCAGAGAGCAGCCTGCTCCGAGTTTATCCCGCGCGCACATCAAGGAGAACGACCTCATGCAATTCCGGCCTTTGGGACGCACCAAGATAGAAATCAGCGCCATTATCTTTGGCGGCTGGCAGTCCGGCAAAAGCGAATGGGTGGGCGTGGAAGACGACCAGACCATTGCCGCTCACCGGGCGGCGTTTGACAGCGGCATCACAACCTTTGACACCGCCGAAGCCTATGGCGAGGGCCATAGCGAGCAGATTTTGGGCAAGGCTTTGGGCGACAAGCGCGACCAGATTGTGATTGCTTCCAAAGTGTTTGCCAACCACCTCAAGCCCGACCAGGTTGTGGAAGCCTGTGAGCGCTCGCTGCGCAACCTGGGCACAGACCACATGGATTTGTATCAAATCCACTGGCCTTCAGGCACGTTCGGCACGGACGTTGTCCCCATTGCCGACACGCTGGGGGCGCTGACGCAGCTCAAGGAGCAGGGGAAGATTCGGGCCATCGGCGTGTCAAACTTCAGCCGCGCCCAATTGGAAGAAGCCGCCGCCGTGACGCGCATAGACAGCATTCAGCCGCCGTATTCGCTGTTCTGGCGCCAAATTGAAGACGAGGCGGGAGCGTACTGCGCGCAGAACAAAATCAGCATTTTGGCGTATTCGCCGCTTGCGCAGGGCCTGCTGACCGGCAAGTTCGGGCGCGGCCACGCCTTTGAAAAGGGCGACAACCGGGGCGGCAACAAGCTGTTCCAGGGCGAGAACTACGAGCGCGCCCAGAATGCCCTGGATAAGTTGCGCCCGCTGGCCGACAAGTACGGCGTTTCGGTGGGCAACCTGTCCCTGGGCTGGCTGATCGCGCAGCCGCAGACATCGGCGATTGTCGGCGCGCGCAACAGCGAGCAGGCCGCGCAGAACGCCTTAGCGGGCGACGTGGAAATTGACGCGGACGACCTGGAGGCGATTGACGAGATCGGGCACACAGTCACCGACCGCCTGGACAAGAACCCCATCATGTGGAACTGGGGCGGGTAGGAGAAGGGAAGAGGCCCCTCCGCCCCAATAATGGGGAACCCGGAGCAGAATGTGCTTGGCCTTTGTCCTTCCTTTCTCTCTCATGCTCCCCATTATTGGGGCGGGGGGGCTCTTTCTTTTATACGCATTCTCAGCAGGCGCACCGTCAATCAACAACACTGTTGATTGGCGGTGCGCCTTTGCTGTTGGCCCTGCCGTGCCGGGAGTGTTGTGCCGGGCGCGCGTGCAGGAATTGCCTGTTTCTCAAGCGAAGTATCTGCTTTGGGAAAGCAGGCGAGGGAGGCAGCATGGCAGACACATTTGAGGCGGCGTTCGCGCAGGTTCAGGTACTTGCCGGCGACTTCCAAAAGAACCAGGCGTATTACCTTTCCCCACAGTACCAGGAGCAGGAAGCGCGCCACGACTTTATTGACAAGTTCTGGAAGGCATTGGGGTGGGATGTCACGCACGACACGCAGCGCAACCCGTATGCGCAGGAAGTCAAGGTAGAGCGCGGCGTCTCCATGAGCGAAGGCCGCAAGCGTGCGGACTACTCGTTCTCGCTCGCGGCGGACTTTCAAACTGTGCGCTTCTTTGTGGAAGCCAAAAAGCCGAGCGTGGACATCCGCAACCGAGACAGTTACTTCCAGACTATTCGCTATGGATGGAACGGACAAACGCCGCTGGCGGTGCTGACAGACTTTGAACAGTTCCATATTCTAGACTGCCGGGGCAAGCCGCAGATAGACACGGCTCTGGAAGCCGCAGTTCGGCAGTACCACTACACGGACTATGCCGACCCGGCCAAGTTCGGCGAGATTTACTGGCTGTTCAGCCGGGAAGCCGTGGCGAATAAGTCTCTGGAGACGTTTGCTTCCGACCACTTAAAGCGCACGCCGGGCCGGGCCGGGCAGCGACGTCTGGACTTGGGCGGCTTTCTGGGCATTGATGCGTCGTTCCTGCAAGACCTGGACGCCTACCGAGGCCAATTGGCAAAGGCATTTCATGCCGCAAATCCGGCCCTGGACAGCGAGACGCTGACGGAAGCCACTCAGCGCGTGTTGGACCGCCTTGTGTTCGTGCGCTTCTTGGAAGATAAGCTGATTGAGCCGACGCCGCTTGTCTCAGGCTTTGCGCACAAAGCCTCGGCCTGGGCAGCGTTCCGGGCGGAGCGGGCGCGGCTGGACCGGGTGTATAACGGCAACATTTTCAAAGAACATCTGATAGACCGCGCGGGCTTTCATGCGCCGGACGATGCGGTGTTTTCCCACATCTGCGAACAGCTTGCCTCTGACCGTTCCCCCTACCTGTTCAACATCATCCCTATTCATATTCTGGGCAGCATCTACGAGCGCTTTTTGGGCAATGTCATTGTGGTGGACGGTGCGAACGCGACTGTAGACCTAAAGCCCGAAGTGCGCAAGGCAGGCGGCGTCTACTACACACCGGATTACATTGTGCGCTACATTGTGGAAAACACGGTGGGCAAGCAGATTGCGGGGAAGACGCCCGCCGAGATTGCGGCCTTGCGCTTTGCGGACATTGCCTGCGGCAGCGGATCGTTTCTGCTGGGCATGTATGATCTGCTGCTGCGCTTTCACACGGATTACTACAACGGCGAGGGCCGGGCGCGTGCGGCGGAGGCGCGCAGGGCGGGGTGTCTGGGGGAAGAGGGGGCGTTCCGGCTGTCTTTGTGGCAGAAGCGGGACATTTTGCTGAACAACATTTGGGGCGTGGACATTGACGCGCAGGCGGTGGAAGTGGCGCAATTGTCGCTGTACCTGAAGCTGCTGGAAGAGGAAACGACCGGCTCCGCGCATGAGCAGAACCTGCTGCATGGGGCAATTCTGCCGACGCTGAACAAGAATATTGCGTTTGGCAACTCGCTGATTGGAACGGACATTCTGCAAGACACGCTGTTTGAGCCTGCGGAAGAGCGCAAGCTGAACCCGATGGACTTTGCGCAGGCGTTCCCGCAGATTATGAAGGGCGGCGGCTTTGATGCGGTTGTCGGCAACCCGCCCTACGTGCGCATACAAGGCTTTCCACGCAAACAATTAGAATACTTTGCGGCGCATTACGCTTCGGCAACAGGCAATTATGACCTTTATGTCAATTTCATTGAAAAGGGATATGGTTTGCTCAAGGAAGGCGGACGGCTTGGAGAGATTTTGCCGAACAAGTTCCTCAAGACCGATTACGGCGAAGGCTTGCGCGGGTTCCTGGCCGGTCAGTGTGCATTGGAAAGCGTGGTTGACTTCGGTGCGTCTCAAGTCTTTCAAGCCACCACCTATACCTGCCTGTTGTTTCTTGCTAAGGGGAGCAGCCAGCACCCTCGGTATGGCATCGCTGAGGCGAACGCTGAGGCTTTGCAATCGCTGACCTTTGACACGCATAGTCCTCTCATGCTCGGTTCTCAGCCCTGGCTGTTTGCCGATGAGCTAAGCAGTCGTTTATCAGCCAAGTTGTCGTTGTGCAGCACGCGCCTGCTTGATCTGCCTGCGGACATGAGCCGGGGCAGCAGCAGCGGCGATGACAAAGTATTTGTTGTGAGTCCTGATGCTGATATAGAACCGGATGTTCTTAGACAGCCTCTCTTTGCTTCAGACTTCAACCGCTACTTGTTTTCTCCTGTGACGCAATCGCGCATTATCTTCCCCTATAAGGTTGATAGTGATGGTGCGCACTTGCTTGCAGAACAGGAGATGCAGGCTCAGTTTCCCAAAGCATACAATTATCTGGTGCAGCACCGCAATGAGCTTGCCAAGCGCAAACACTCCGGCTCTTGGTTTGGCTTCAGCGCACCGCGAAACTTAGCCATTCACGACCGTTCACAGATTATCGTTCCCCTGCTGGCTAATCGCGGGCTTTTTGCGCGCATTCCTGAAAGTGCGCATGGGACTTTGTGTCCAATGGCAAGTGGAGGGTTCACTATTACTCTTCGTGATACGTGCCCCGTCAAACCGGAGTACGTGCTTGGCCTTATCAACTCACGCCTGTTGTTTTGGTCGCTGCGAAAGGTGAGCAACATCTTCCGAGGTGGTTGGGTGACTTGCACTAAACAGTATCTTGGCGAGCTTCCCATCCGCACCATTGACTTTACCAACGCTGCCGACAAAGCCCGGCACGACAAACTAGTGAGCCTCGTAGAGCAGATGCTGGCCGCCAAGCCGGAGCAGGCCAAAGCGGTCATGGATCGGGATAAAGAGTATTGGGGGCGCAAATGCGACAGCCTGGACAGGCAGATTGACACACTGGTTTATGCACTGTACGGCCTGACGGAAGAAGAGATTGCGATAGTGGAGGGGTAAGCAGCAAAACTCAGAAAGGATTCAGCAAACGCCATCTTTAACTTACGTTCAGCAAAACTACGACAGGCAACAGTCTACGCTCTAGCGCACAAAAACGCTTGAGGAACGTAGTTTTAGGCGTGAAAGAGAACAAATGCACCCACTAGGCCCCTCCCAAAAACTGCTGGACGACTACTTAGCGCTAGCCAAAAAAGACGGTGAACCAATCTACCTAGCAATCAGCGCTGGAAGATGGGTTGCTTGGAACTATCTATCAGAGCATCGCGACGACACAACCTATTACTTCATTCATCCGTCTGGGTCTATCACCTTTGGGGCCGATGCTCAAGAGCAATTTGAGCAAGAGCGATTTAAGGCCAGCGAAAGGGAACAATCCAGGCGGTGGAACAAATCTAGCAATAAACCACATCGCTAAAGGCTTCCTTTCGCAGAAAGGATCGCCCATTGAGCGTGGACAAGAACCTGATCTTGTGGAACTGGGGCGGGTACATTGCCCCATGTGCGTGGAGGTGAACCGTCATGCCAGGTAGCAACTAGGTATCACGCGAGCAATGCCCCACATGCGTGGGGAACAGAATGCAGACCAACAAAACAGAATTGCCGGGCCGCAGCGTGGAACACAGCGCCACTGCCGCGCGTCTAAAGAGGACACCATGACACTGACGCTGACAATTACCTCTGACTATGCAAGCCAGTTGCGGGAGCAGGCTCATCAAGCAGGGCTGACGCTGGACGAGTATGCTGTGCGCATTTTGGAACAAGCCGCCCTGAGCGAGCAGGCCACTAAGAAGGGCGGAGCAATGGACGCGCGCGCGCTGATGCGCCTGCCCCACGCAAAGCGTCAGCGTGCCCTCATGGAGGCGGTGGGTGCCGCACTGCCTGCCTATGAGGCAGACCAGGCACTGCCGCCTAGCCAGCGTGTGCTAACGCCCGACCTGGAAAACGGCGACTTCTACGAATATGGCAATTAACCCTGGGCGCGGCGAAATCTGGCGAGTGGATTTTGAGCCGGTAGTTGGCTCTGAGACCGGCAAGCTTCCGTCCGTGCGTAGTCATCAGCGAGAACAGCCTGGGGCGGCTGCCCGTGCGTCTTGTGGTGCCAATCACAGGGTGGCAGCCGGCATTTGCGGCTTACTTATGGATGACGCGGCTTGAGCCAAGCCAGCGCAGCGGCCTCAGCAAGCCCTCGGCAGCGGATGTCTTGCAAATGCGGGTTGCCAGCGTCTTGCGGTTCACCGAGCAAGCAGGAACACTGCCGAACGATGTGCTGGATGCTGTCGCTGCCAGCATCGCTCTTTGTGTGGGCTACAAGGGATAAGGCAAACAGGCCACTCCTCCGCGCGCCTCTCACCTTGACAAACCCGGTTCGCTGTGCTATTCTTATAGGCCAATTGACGGACGGCGCAGGGAGACGAATGCAGACCAACAATGCAAATTACTGAGGCAGGGGGCGAAGGGGGCTGGATTGAGCGGGTGCGCGCGGCCCATGCAGGCTCGGCGGGCGACGGACTGGCGGTGCCTATCGGCGACGACAGCGCGGTGCTGGACGTGCCCGCCGGGCGGCAGGTCGTCGTGACCACCGATATGCTGGTGGAAGACGTGCATTTTCGGCGGGATTGGAGCGACCCGTACTCTATCGGGTGGAAGGCTGCCGCCGTCAACCTGTCCGACGTTGCCGCGATGGGGGCCGAGCCAACGTTTGCGTTTGTATCGCTGGCCTTTGTGCACGAGGAGACGGTGGAAGCGCTGGAGCGCTTATACGACGGGCTGGCGGACTGCCTCAACCGCTATGGCGCGCGCCTGGCAGGCGGAGACACCAATGCCTCGCCGCATGGCCTCACCCTTAGCGTCACCCAGATGGGCATGGTCGCGGCGGGGCAGGCATGGACACGCACCGGAGCGCGGTCGGGGGACAGCATCCTGGTGACGGGCACATTAGGCAACTCGCACGGGGGGCTCGCCCTGCTGCTGCGGGATGGGCTGGTGCGGGCCGAGAAGGCGCATCCTGCTTTGGTGGGTGCGCACCGGCGTCCGCAGCCGCGCATTGTCGCCGCCCGCGCCCTAGCCGAAGCCGGCAAAGTCCGTGCGGCCATGGACATCAGCGACGGGCTGGCAGGCGACATCGCCAAGCTGTGCGCCGCATCGGGCGTGGGCGCGCGCATTGACACGGCACTGCTCCCAATCAGCGACGACCTGCGGGCGGCGGCGGAAGCCCTGGGCCAGGACGCGACGCAGATGGCACTGCTGGGCGGCGAGGACTTGGAACTCCTGCTTGTCGTCCCACCCGAAAGCGCGGCTCAGGTGCGGGCGATGGTGGAAGACACGGGGATTGCCTGCACCCAAGTCGGCGAGATTATCAAGTCCGGCCTGCGCTTTGTGGGCGCAGACGGCCAAAACGCGCTGCCGACTGGCGCGCACGGCTGGGATCACTTCACGCAGTAACTCCCCATGCTCACCCGAACCACCCACAGTGCGGACGAAACACGCGCGCTGGCCGAACGCCTGGGCCGGGTTCTGCGCGCGGGCGATGTGCTGTGCCTGCGCGGCGACCTGGGCGCAGGCAAGACCACCTGGACGCAGGGGCTGGCGCGCGGCCTGGGCGTGCCAAGCCATGACCCTGTGAACTCGCCCACGTTTATGCTAGTGGCCGAACATCGCACTGGGCGCGTGCCCCTTTACCACTTTGATGTGTACCGGCTGGACAACTCCCAAGGCTTGTACGACCTGGCATATGATGAATACCTGGACGGCGAGGGCGTGGTGGTGATGGAATGGGCTGACCGTGTCGCCGATGCCCTGCCCGATGTGCGTCTGGACATTAGCTTGACGGCGGACACGCAAGACAGCCGCACGATTATGTTCACGCCGCACGGCGCGCGCGCGCGGCAGATGCTGGAAGCATTGACGCCATGACTTTTCTCATTATGGATACAGGCGGCCCAATGTGCGTGCTGGCCCTGGCCGAAGAAGACACGGGGCTGGTGCGCAGCGTCAGCCTCTTTGCAGGCCGCCGCACCCTGTCCCGCCGCCTGATGGGGCAGATAGAAGCCCTGCTCGCGGGTGACGGCCTGACTTTGGACAGCCTGAGCGCATTCGCCGTGGGGATTGGGCCAGGCTCGTTCACCGGCGTGCGCGTCGGCGTGACTACAGCGCGCACACTCGCGCAGGTGACTGGCAAACCCCTGGTCGGCGTGGGCGCACTGGATGCTTACGCGGCTGTCTGGGGCACGGCAGCCCACGAAACAATGGTTGTCCCCGTGCTGCTGTCGCGCCGCAATGAAGTCTACGCCGCGTTTTACCACAATGGCGAGTGCGTGGAAGCCCCGTTCGCCAGTGCGCCGGATGCCCTCGCCCTGCGCCTGCAGTCCTTGCCCCAGGCAGTTGTCTGCGGCGAGCCGTCGCTGCTGCCCGGCTGGCAGGGCGCATCCCTCTCGCAGCCATGGACGCCGCCGGACGGCCTGGCTCGCCTCGCGGCCCGTCGCCTGGCTTCCGGTGACACCGATGATCCCTTGGGCCTGCTGCCCCTATATGTCGTGCCGCCCAGCATCAGCATGCCCAAACACGCGCCCCCGCCGCTGCCTGTCCCCACATTGGAGCCGTCTTAGTGCGCTCGCCCAGGGGCCGCTTCCTTTCTTTTGATGCCGTGGCGGGCGAGTACGACCAAACGCGCCCCATTCCCCCGCCTGTTGTGGATACCATTGTCCATCTCTGCGCCTCCGCCGCGCATTTAGATGCGGGCGGCTTGCTGCTGGATGCAGGCGTCGGCACGGGACGCCTGGGCGTTCCCCTGAGCAGGCTGCATGCCGGCCAGGTTGTCGGCGTAGATGTCAGCCTGCCGATGATGCAGCAGGCCCGCGCCAAATCTTTCCCCGCCGCGCTGCCGCTCTTGCAGGCCGATTTGCAATGCCTGCCGTTCCGCGCGCACTCGTTCCAGGGCATACTTGCCGTGCATATCCTGCACCTCCTGGAAGGCTGGCGTCTTGCCCTGGACGAGTTCCGGCGCGTGCTGGTTCCCTGGCAGGGCGTGCTGCTGCTGGGCACCGAGCAGGGCGGGCGCTCCCTCATTGTTGATCACTACTATGCCCGTGCCCGCGCGCAGGGCCTGCTTCAATCCAGCCTGGGCGCACCGGGCCACGAGGGCCTTCTGGCCCTGCTGCGGCGCAATGGGGCACGCACGGACACCCTGTCCGCACCCGGCCTCTCCTGGCAGCGTCAGGTTTCCGTCGGGCAGACACTGGCTGCCCTGTCCCGGCGCACGTATTCGCAGATGTGGCCTATCCCCGAACTGGCCCACGCCGTTTTGATGCGCGATGCCGCCGACTTCGCCGCGCAGCACCTGGGCGGGCTGGAGCGCACCGAGACGCTGGAAATGCGCTTCGCCCTGTCCGCCGTGCGCTGGCCCGGCTGAGCCGGTTCCCGGCCCTCTTAATGGGCATGGTATAATACGCGCATGGCCCTGATCCCAACCGTGGGACGCAAGTCCCCGCCCATGCGCCTGCTGGTGGCGTTTCTTTACCTAATACTCAGCGTGGGGGCCGTGACCATGGTCTACCCGTTTTTGATGATGCTCGGCCTGAGCGTTGAGTCACAGTACGACCAGGCGTCGTTCGCCCTTGTTCCCCGCTACCTGTATTCCGCGCCTGCGCTGTTCGGCAAGTACGCCGAAGATAAATATAAAGCCGACATTTCTTCCATCGGCGATGCCTATGGCGTGCCGTTCGCCAAATTGCAGGATGTCGGCCCCCCGCCCGGCAATCTGAAGCTTTCGCCGCGCGCCTGGGACACGTTCGCGGCAAGCCTGCCGCCCCGCATGAAAGCGGTCGGCTTTGGCGGGGCCGGGGCGTCCTATGCGCCCTCCACGCTGCTGGACCGCTACCACGACTGGCTGCGCGCGCACTTTCTGGGCAACATCGCCGCCCTGAACAAGGCTTATACCGAAGAAGACGACACGTTTCTGACGGTCTTTCCCCCCTTTGAGCAGCCCGCCCGGCGCGGCTGGACACCGGCCCGCACGGCAAAAAGCGCAGACTGGGCCGCCTTTCAGCAGACCCTGCCCGCGCGCTACTTCACCCTGGTCGGGGCCGACCCGCTGTATCAGCGCTGGCTCAAAGAAGAAGCCTATGCGTCCCTAGCCGACCTGAACCACGCCTGGGGCACGGCTTACGCAAGCTACGGCGTGATTATTCTGCCTGCGCAAAACACGCAGGGCAATGCCGCGCAGCGCAAAGACTGGGAAACCTTCGTGCGCACGCGCCTGCCGTTCCGCGACATCCAGGTGGCCCCGTCCGCGCTGCCCGCCTACCAGCAGTTCTTGACAGCCAAATACCAGTCAGACATCGCCCAGTACAACGCCCAATACCAAGCGTCTTTTGGCGCGTTCCGCCAGATTGCGCTGCCCAATCCCGACCTGCTGCCTGCGTCCGGCCCGCCACTGCTGGACTGGCTGGACTTTCTCAAATCCGCCGTCCCCGCCGCCTCCCTGTCTGTGGACACGCCGGAAACGCGCTGGCGGGCCGCACGCATTGCCCCTTTGTCTCTGGCGCAGGCCGTGTATGTTTCAGATTGGACTTATGCGCGCACGCACCAATTAGCGCTGCGCTGGAGCTTTTTGACCCGCAATTACAGCCTGGTTTTGCAGTACATTGTGCTGCATGGACGCGCCATCTTCACCACCGTTGTTTACTGCGTCCTGTCCGTTCTCACCGCGCTGATTGTCAACCCCTTGTGCGCGTATGCCCTGTCTCGCTACAACTTATCCTACGGCAATGCGGTTCTGCTGTTTCTGCTGACAACCATGGCCTTTCCTGCCGAAGTGGCGCTTATTCCCGGCTTTCTTCTGCTCAAGCAGCTCAGCTTATTGAACACCTTCTGGGCCTTGATCCTGCCCGGCGCGGCCAGCGGCTACTCCATCTTTTTGCTCAAGGGCTTCTTTGACAGCCTGCCCAAAGAGCTGTATGAGGCCGGCACATTA
>JAABUU010003599.1_pt1 | contig 19515 bp, 22 predicted proteins | sample 5559301 | NCBI WGS metagenome assembly JAABUU01 (sample SAMN10711884, study PRJNA513360) | rock metagenome | isolation source: Antarctica rocks | place: Antarctica: Victoria Land, Richard Nunatak white | reverse complement strand
ATCCTCATGCGTGCAACGTGACATTCCTTCTGGTCGGACAGGACCGGTCCACGCCTATCCGCTCGGGACCCTACCGATGATCCCTGCTCCTTGGAGGCAGGTGCGCTGCGCGATCCCGACCGACCGTGCAGGAAGCGGTCACGTGGACAGCGGCAACCGTGCACACGCCGCACCTGTGCGCGTTGGCCAGCCGTTGCGTGTTGTCGGTGATATCACATCTCCGTCCACGTTGGTTCAGGGCTCCACGTCCGGCTCACCGGGCGGACAGCGCGGACGCGCGACAGCGCGCCGATCGCCGCGACGGCCGTCAGGTCGCACGCGGCCGTGAGCGGCGCTTATCCGCGCCGATCCCGCGCCGACATGGCCTGTAAGAGACGTGTCGGCATCGTGCAGACCATGGTGTACGCCGGGTCGAAGACGTTGCCGACGGCGTACTCCACGCCCTGCCCCAACAGGAGGCCCAGGGCGCGCTCATCCAGCCCAAAGTCGTCGCGCAGCCAGCGGCACATCTCGGTTGTGGCGTGCTGCAAGGCCTGGTCCAGCGGGCGCGCGTTGCCCACCGTGAAGATCTCCCACGCGTTCTCCCCGCGCGGCCAGTGGATGAGCGCGCCTTTGCGTAGGCGCACCGAGAACTGGACATCACACGACACCTCGATCCCCGTTCCCGCGATCTCGCCGTCGCCCTGCACGGCATGTCCATCGCCCAGGTGCAGGAGTGCCCCAGGCACAAAGACGGGGAGGTAGACCGTGACCCCCGCCGCGAAGCCGCGATAGTCCATATTGCCACCGTGCTCCGCCGACGTGGCCGTCGAGATGGCCTGGCCGCCGGGGGGTGCGACGCCGAAACAGCCCAGCATCGGAGCCAGCGGCACGGTGTACGTCCCCAACGCCGTCGCGGGGGTCAGGAGCGTCGCCGTCCCCCCCGCGTGGTCGATGCGCCAGTCTGCCTCCAGCGGCTCTGGCAACGCGTGCACCTCCGAGGGATCGACGACGTTGGGGGCGAGGACGGTGCTGCTCCAGCCGGTGTCGCGATTGGGGACGATCCGTTCCAGGGCGAGTACGAGCGTGTCGCCCGGCGCGGCGTCGTCGATGTAGAAGGGACCGGTTTGCGGGTTGCCGCCTGGAGTGATCTGCGCGCCGTGGGCATCGCGCCCGGCGGCATCAACCGTGGTCGTGCGGACGGTATCGCCAGCGGCGATATGCAGGACGGGGTCATGTGACCCGATTGTCGTGTGATAACGCGTGGGGACAAAGTGGTGCGTGGCCAACGGCGTGCTCCTTCCAGTTTCTACGTGCTGCAGGGCGATCGTCTGCCGACAGCATACCCCACGAGGCGGCCACCACAGCATGACAGGGCGAACGGACGCCGAGATGGGGCGGATCTGATCGCGCCGCGTACCGTAGGCGTACCGTAGGATGCCACGCCCATAACCATATCCACCGTCCCCGCCTCCAGACATCCAATTGGCGACGACGCTCCGCATGTTCATCACGACATCCAGGTGTCAGGCTGCGGGGAAATGGGAATGGAATCGGGAGTGGATCGCGCCGCGCGCCCCGTGCAGGGGTGCGTGGCGCCCCTCTGTCTTGCGCACCTCGCCTCGTGGCTCCAGCATGTGACGCGGCGCCCGATCACGGCTTAGTGGCCGCACCCACGACGTATCGGATATGGCCTGGGCCATGCTATCCTGGCTGTGCGGCCACGATCATGACAGCACGAACCGTGACAGCGAGACATGACGGGAGGAGACAGATATGGTAGACGAAACCAGACGCGACAATATGGTCGTATCCCTCGATGACATCCCCGACTTCGCGACGGAGGTGGAGGAGCGCGCGTTCTGGGCCACGCATCGCGTGAGCCCGGACGTGTACGAACAAATGCCTGGAGCCGCGGACGACGAGGAGCTCGGCTTCCCGCGCTCGGAGCCACCGCCCCATTATGCCGCGCATGGACAGATACGGCTCGACCTGGAGTGAGGGGCGGCAGGAATAGGGGGTGCCGATCGGCAAGGGGTGATCGATACGGGCGGCCACGCGATGGGCCTGGTGACGACACAGGAGCTCCGGTGAAGGAGCGATACCGCGTGTCCGTGAACGCGCGCGTCACCCGCGATCTTCCCTCGCCAGCGCCACGGCGAGGGGACGGGCCCATACGATGCGCAGGGTTACCGCGCCGTGGCGGTGCTCCACGACCCCTCCGAGCCAGAGCAACGCCTCCCCGCGGATCGCTGCCCGATTGCGCGCGTACACCGGCGGCCGCACGACCGCGTTGATCAGCCCCGTTTCATCCGAGAGGGTGAGGAAGACGACGCCCTGGGCCGTGCCCGGGCACTGCCGGGAGATCGTCTGCCCCGCCACCTCGACCATCACGCCCGCTCGCACCATCGCCAGGTCCGTCGCGCGGCGCAGGGCGCGGTGCGCCAGGGTCGGGCGCAGCGTCTCCAGGATGTGCCGGCCGGGGGTGAGTCCAAGCGCCCGGAGGTCGAGCCGTAGCTCGTCGTCCGTCGTGACCGGTGGGAGGGTGACGGGGCGATCGACGACGGCGCGCAGGCCCGGCAGCCAGCGCTCCCGCGCCGCGCGCGACCGCCCGCGCCTGCCACTGCGCCTGATGCCGATCCAACGCGTACCAGCGAAGCGCGCCCGCACGCGCCAGCGCCACCGCCTCGTCTTCCTCCAGACGCGCGCGGATACACAGCGCGTCCAGGTCCTCCGGGAACGGGCCGCCGTCCAGCGCTTCCTCCAGCCGCGCTCCCGCGTCGGGGCCGAGGCCGCGCACAAGTCGCCACCCCAGCCGCACCGCGCCGTGCTCCAGGGTACAGTCTGTCCGGCTGTGGCGCAGGTCGACCGGCAGGATACGCACCCCATGGCGCGCGGCGTCCTGGATGACCACCTCGGGTGTGTAGAACCCCAGCGGCTGCGCGTTGAGTAGCGCGGCACAGAACGCCGCCGGGTGGTACACCTTGAGCCAGCAGGACACGTAGGCCAGGTAGGCGAAGGCGGCGCTGTGGCCCTTCACGAAACCGTAGCCCGCGAAGGCTTGCACCGCCGCCCGCACCTCGGCGCACGCCGCCGCGTCAAGCCCCTGGGCGGCGAGACCCCGCTCGATCCGGTCACCCAGCGCGGCCATGCGCGCGGGGTCGCGCGCGCTGCTCATGGCGCGGCGCAGCGCGGCGGCCTCGCCCGCGTCCAGCCCACAGGCGCGCGCCACGTCGATACACTGGTCCTGGTACAGGATGACGCCGTAGGTCTCGCCCAGGATCGGCTCCAATAGACGGCGGCCGGCCGCGCCGCCGGGGTAGCGCACCGGTTCCAGCCCCTGGCGGCGGCGCAGGAACGGGTGCGTCGCGTTCCCCTGGAGTGGGCCGGGCCGAATCAGGGCCACGGCGGCGATGAGATCCTCGTAGCGCCGCGGCTGCAGCGCCGGCAGGCAGGCCGTCATCTGCGCGCGCGACTCGAGTTGGAACACGCCCACGGTGTCGCTGCGGCAGAACGCGTCGTAGACGCGCGGGTCGTCACAGCGGAACCCATGCAACGCCGGGCGCGTCCCCGTCTCCTGTTCGACCAGGGCGAAGCAGCGGTCGATGGCCGTCAACATGCCCAGGCCGAGGATGTCGATCTTGGCCAGCCCGGCGTCCTCGGCGGCGTCCTTGTCCCACTGCACGATGACGCGCCCCGCCATGCGCGCCGGTTCGAGCGGGGCCACCTCGGCGAGCGGCCGCCGCGTCACCACCAAGCCGCCCGGGTGCTGGCCCAGGTGGCGCGGCAACCCGTCGAGGCGCGCGCAGAGGTCCCGCAGGCGCCAGAGAACCGGGCTCGCGGCCGCGTCGTCGGCGCCGTCGCTGGCGTCGCTACTGGCGCTATCCACGACACCAGCGACGGCCATCCTATCCGCGACGCCCGCATCGCGGTCGCACGCTGTGGCATACACATCGATCTGCGCGGGCGACAGGCCCAGCGCCATACCCACGTCGCGGATCGCCGAGCGGGCGCGGAAGGTAATCGCCGTGGCAACGAGCGCGGCGTGGCCCTCCCAGCGCGACAGGACGTACTGGATCACAGCCTCGCGCCCCGCGTGATCCGCGTCGCGATCGGAGGGAAAATCGACGTCGATGTCGGGTAGGTCAACACGGTCAGGGTCGAGGAAGCGCGCGAACGAGAGGTGGTGCGCGAGCGGCTCGACCGCTGTGATGCTCAGGCAATAACAAACGGTGTCGTTGGGTCGTGCTGAGGTCAGAATCTAAACGCCGTTCCGAGGACGCCCCGATAGGCCGTTGACGGGGACAGCTATGCCGCGGCAAGAATCTGGGTGAGGTCATCCCAGGCGCGGGCGAGACGCGGAGCGTGCAGGATGCGTGGGTCACCGGTTGGTTCGCCCAGACGGTAGAAGCCGCCCCGCAGGTTGCGCACGAAGCCGTGCCCGTTGCACACGACCTGCGCACACCCAAGTCGCTGGAACCCCCGCATACTCCGCGTGCGCCCTTTTAAGATGTTGGTGGTCGCGCTCGATCGCCTGTTGTTCCGCCTTGCCCGTGTTATGCTCTGCCTCCGGCACCACGGCCCGTAGCGCGGGTGGATAGGCCGCCGCCTTATCCGTCGTGACGCGCTGCGGCCGCACGTCGGTCCGCGCGATGGCCTGCTCAAAGAAGGCCGTCGCCGCTGCTGTGTCGCGCGTCTCGCTCAGGTAGACGTCGATGACCTGGCCGTGCTCGTCGATGGCGCGGTAGGCGTAGACCCAGTGACCCGCCAGCCGGATATAGGTCTCATCGACGGCCCAGCAGGTCCCGACGCGATGGCGATGCGGGCGGGCCGCGTCCTTATAGAGCGGCGTGAAGCGCTGCACCCAATCGAACACACTCGACGGATCGACGTGGACGCCACGCTCGGCCAAAAGCTCCACAATATCAGCATAGGGCAAGCGGAACCGCAGATACCAGCGCACGGCGAGGGCGATGACGTCGTCGGGGAAGCGATAGCCGCGGAAGGCCGAGGCCGAGCGTGGTGTTTGGCGTCGCCCGCAGGCGCTGCAACAGTAGAGTTGGCGGCCGACCCGATCGTGCCCGGCCTTCGTGAACTGGTTTTCCTCGCACTGCTGACACTGCATGCCGCTCCTCCTTTGCCCGTCGTCAGGCTACAGCATACCGCACCTCAGCACGCCCCAACGAAACCATCACAGACCGTTAAGGATAAGGCCGTTCACACGGCGGTTGGGGTCGTGGATTTCTATCCTGCGGGCATAGTGCAAACGGATAACGGTTTGTACCCGCCGTTACCCGAGGCCAATAAGCATCTCTTGATTGGTCTGTGCCATACCTGCCAAGCGGTCATCGTCCCGTCCCCAGCAGTTGTGGCATCACCACTCTCCGGTGGGATCGAACCAGCAAAGACGATTTGTCCAGTTTGTCAGGATCAAGAACCATCGCTAAGGACTCTGGACGCTCGCGAGCCAAAAGGGTTCTTTACCGACCTTTACCCCAGCGATTTCGAAGGGCAGTTCGAGTGGTCACCGCGTTCGACGCGCCCGTCTCTAAGCATCAACGATCCAGCTAATGCTGCATTGGCTCCGACCGGCACCGTTAACAATACCGCCATCTCTGCCGTGAGTGATCACATCTACTCTATCAACGATAACGGCGGTGTAGGCGGGTTTGACTTCCAAGCGGCCCGCTATTACGGCAAGCCTCAGGCAGGTGCGTTTACGGTTGCCGAAAGCTCGGCCGCGACAGAAGGGCCATACCCTCCTAGCCCCATATCGGTATATGGTCCGGCTTCGCGTGTCGCACTTCTTTCGCGACGCCTGACAGATGTATTGGTCGTCAACATCGACAAGTGGCCGGACGGTGTTTTCGCAGATCCCACAACTGTTTCTGGCCGCGCAGCTTGGTATTCCTTCGCGTTTTGGTTGCGCATTGCGGCCGGAGATCTCCTAGACGTCGATGTCCAAGAGCTACAGGCAGGGTTCCAATCCTTGTCAAATGGAGCTCATGCAATCGGCCAAGCGTTCCTCTGCGACCAGCTTGAGAATGGAGCGGGCTACTGCCGTGAACTTGCCAGACCATCCGAGTTCCAACGGTTGTTAGCACAAGCAGATCCAATGACTCCAGAGACAATTGCAGCAAAGTGGATGGAGGTTAATGTTCCGCAGGGAGCGCCTATCCCGCACAGTCAGGAATGTGACACGTCGTGTAACCGTTGCCTGCGCGACTTTGCCAACCTTCCGTATCATGGCCTGCTCGACTGGAGATTGGCTCTCGACATGGCTCGGCTTGCGTCATCACACGGATCGACGGTTGATCTGACGTCGGATTGGGGATCTGCGCCGAATCCGTGGTTTCCTATAATTCAAGGGCCTAACGCGCCAGTTCCGGCTGTATTACGTAGGCTCTACTACGATGGGCCAACCATGTTCAGCACTCTTCAAGGATATGTTCATCAAACGTATGCAACTGTCCTTCTAGAGCGGCATCCGTTATGGCGAAATGATCATCCAGCATGGCTCGCTGCCGAAGCTTCTGTACGCTCGCAATATCCGCATCATGAGGTCCGACCAATTAATCCATTTACTGTACTCCGTCGCCCAGGTGAGTGTGTTCCTGTAATCGGGGTTGGCTAGGCGGAAATAGGCAACTTTCTTCGCCTAGCCAACCCTGATCGAATAGGTAGGCCAGGCGGATGCGCTGGGCCTCAAACACCAGGCGCGGCAGTGCGCCGTCGCCGTCGAAACTCCACAGCCGACCCACCGTCGCGATCTCCAGCGTCGGCTCGCGGTCGCGGTACAGCAAGTCACTGCCCAGATGGCCGCCGGCGTCCTTATAGGTCAGGCGGCCGCTACGGTATGTCGGTCGGCTGCCAGAACGCGGAGGTCAGGCCCACTCGGGCGAATATGTCCGTCGCTTGCGCAACCGTCCGTCCGCGGAAGTCAGACGCCATGCGGTCGCCGTACCATGCTTGGGAGAGCGCCCACACCCGCGCCAGGGTCAGCGTTTCTCCACGCGGCGCGCCCGTTGCCGCGCACCACCGATCGACATCCTCCTCCGACCGGAAGAGCGAGATCGTCGCTCAGGTGTGGATGAGGTTGTCGTACCACTGCCGGAACGGCAGGGGGAAATGCACCACGCCACTAGCGGCCTCGAAGTGGCCGGCCGTGATCGCATATGTTGCCGCGTCACCCGACGGCGTGAAGACGGCCTCGATCTGCGCGTCGACGTGGAGCATCGCGGGGATGCCGAGGGAGTCCCACGCACAATTGGCCCACAGACGACGCCCATCGACGTAGACCCGATACGGCGTTGGGACAGCCGAGAGAGGGTTGGCCATACGGACGGCATCGGTGCTGGGCTCCAAGAACAGCGCATGTCCCTCATGCAGGCGGCGATAGGCCTGTCGCGCGTCGTCGGCGGGGATGGCGAAGCTGCGCGCGGTCTCAGCGAACGTCGGGGGACGGCCATGATCGACGAGATGGCGATAGATGTGCAGCCGGATCTGCCAATCCCGCTCGCTCAACGTTGCCATGGTCATTGCCCCCTCCCTCACTCGGCAGTCATGCCTATGTTCTACCATTGTCCGAGCACCCTACGCATGACGCACAGCGTACGCTCCGCTTTTCATCAGCGGGGTGGGCGGCACGCTCATGTGGACTACTTAGAGAAGAACAGTGCTCGTGCGTGCCCCTTCCATGTCTCGCAAACACGCGTTTGCGCATTAGCGCCTGCGCCGCACCGTTGACAGTCGCCGCCCTGGCCGTGACTGTCAATGGCGGGTGCCCGCGGCAGCTATCGTGGGTTGTGCGACTCAGGACCACGTTCTATCTCGCGGCCGATCTTACACAGTCCGCGCCTCAGGCACCATACCCTCTGCTAGAACCCAGCGACCGCTGCGGATGCCGACGCCGATGCCCCAGCCGCAGCCGCAGCCCCCTCCATCTCCAGAGAGAGGTCGATAGCCAGGTTCAGCGCCCCGCGCGGCACGGCGAAGTAGTAGCGGTGTACGCCGTCGGTTGTCGTGATGACGTGCCCGCCCGGCCAGGAGCTCTCGATAGGCAGAGATCCGTCATAGGTCATCTCGACCTGCAAGCCGTTGTCCCGAATCGCCCGCGCCCAGCCCTCCATCGGCAGTTCCTTCGTCGGTACGGCGTGGTGTCGCTCCTCCCAGGCGGCTGGATCGAGGCGGCTAACGCGTAGACCGTGGGGCTCCGGGTTGTCCAGCGCGGTCACATCTTCGCGCACCATGCGATAGTCTTGCTCGTCCATCAGCTCCCGCAGGCGGTCCAGCAACTCGGGAGGCACGGCGACATAGGATCGACTGCGGTCATCGTCGATCTCGACGACCACCCCTCCACGATATGGCCCCTCGGCGATGGCCCCCTGCGGCGTCCACTCGACACTATAGCCTTCCCTGCACGTGGCCGCAATCCACTCCTCGACTGGCAGCGGTTCGCTCACCGGCAGCAGGCCATACTCATCCTCCCAGTCCCGATCGTACAGTAGGATCACATGCCCCTCGACACGAGGGACGATCCGCCGCCCCTCCCCGTCGAGGCGGTCTGTCGTACGCTGTCCCATCGCTCTCACCTCCTCATGTCCCCACCGTTGGCATCCCTTAGCGCCGGCCCGTATCCAGGAACTTGCGCACCCGCTCCAGCGTCCCAGCCCAACGGTCCTGCGTCAACTCCGTGTCCTTGATGACCATGAGCGCCCAGCCCGCTCGCTTGACGTTAGCCTCGCGTCGCGCGTCCTTCTCTTGCCGAGTCCCCGCCTTGTCGAGGGCCGGTTTGTAGTGCGGCCCTCCATAAACCTCGATCACCAGCCGCTCGGCCGGCCATGCGAAGTCCACATGTGTCACGTACCAACCGTCCTCCTCCTTGAGCTTGTGCTCGCGGAAGTAGTCCTCCTGATAGCGTTCGCCTAGCGTCGCGAACACACTCATCATCTGCATCTCGGGCGCCGTTGGGCGAGCAAGCCGCTTAGCCCCCCGCATGTCCTCCGCACGCTCAAGGCGACGGTTTGCCACACGCTCGCGCTCCGTCCGCTCCGGGCGCGACTCCACGGACTTGTCCTGTGCCTCTCGCGGTGTCTGATCCGCACGGTTCTGCTCTCCCCGCTCGTCGCCGCCCCGGCTCACCGTTCGCCCCTCATCTGTTACATCGCCCGACGAGGGGCCGCAGTCTCCGGATCTCCGGTGTTCGGCGTCCCTGCCGGCTCGATCAGCAGCAATTCGGTCTCCTCCTCCGCGAACGGCTGATGTTCCACGCCACGCGGCACGACGAACAACTCTCCTGGTTCCAGAGTCACGTCGCGGTCACGCATGTGGATAATCAAGCGCCCTGTAAGCACCAGGAAGAAGTCATCGGTATCGTCGTGCTTGTGCCACACAAAGTCACCCCGCACCTTGACGACCATGATGTCGTTATCGTTGAGCTGCGCGATCGTGCGCGGCGCCCAATGGTCAGAGAATTGGGCCAGCTTGTCGGCCAGGTTCACCGTGTCGTTCATACAATTGCTCTTGCCTCACACCTCTAACAAGTCCCGCGCCGGCGTCGACTCACCCCTGCGCAGCCGTAGCGCGGCCACGACGGTCTCGAACGCTTGCTGGTCAAGCACGGTCGCCAGGTCGTCGAGACTCACGGCGCCGGCGCCGGTGAACAGATTGCGCGCTACATCGAGCAGCAAACACTCACCCCGGCTTAGATACGCCAGGCTGGCCAGATCAGCCATTCCCCGGAGATAGTCGATGCGCGGCTCGATGGCCGCCCACAGGCTCTCACGTAGCGTCAGCACGAACAGCATCGCGTGCCAGCGCATGTCCGGCTCCTGGCCGCAGCCGACGCGGTAGTGGCCCAGCGCGCTATAAAAGCGTTGGGCGTGACTATTCACGCTCCACTCCCCCTGTGACGGGTTGCGAGCCGGTCGGCGCCTCCTGCGCCACCTCCCGCTCACGCTTCTTACGCACCCGGTAGTCGCGCGCCCACCGGGCGGCCCTGCTCGGCGTATAGTCCTCGGCCTTGCGCTTGTCCCAACCCTGGCCACCGCTGCCCGTACGCTGGTAGTCTTCCACGGCCTGGGGCATGATCTGATAGCCGCGCGCGCCGATGGGCTCGGCGGCGATCTCGTCATGACGGATTAGCCGGCGCACATAGGAGTCCGTGACACCCAATTCCACGGCGGCCTCCTGCACGGTATACCACCCGCGTGTCGGTAAAGGCATACGCTTTAGTCCCCCTAGAGGTAGTGTAGCCCATGCCAGCCGTCGTCGCGTCCGGTTATCTGTCATCGCGCCCATCCCTTCTCCCTACGCGCGGATAAGGGGGTAATCCACCGAGAGTCGCCCCCTATCCATAGCGGCCATGATCACGCGCTCTACGCGGCGCTGCGGCCGTCCTCGTGCGTGGCGTCCAACATCGCCCGGATCGTACGCAGCATCCAGTGGAGGTGCACATCGGTGTGCAGCCGCGTCGCGATAGCCGCCACGTCGTGGGCCACCGTCGAGTGATCGCGCCCGCCAAATAGCCGCCCGATCCGTACCATGGGGAACGGCGCGTTACGCGTCACGGTCGGCCAGTGCAGATCGGCGCGCATGAGATACATCGCCACCTGGCGCGGCGCGGCCACGGAGCGATGTCGGCAGGGCGCGCGGAGTTGCGCCGGCGTCACTGTGTAGCAGTCGGCGACGACATCCCGAATGCGCCGGGCCTCAACGACCTGGGCGCGTCTGAGGCGACGCAGCGCCGCTGCCTTCTCGGCGCGCTGTTGGTTCTCAGTCGCGCACGTACGCTGCATCATCCGGCTCCTCCTTGGCATAGGGTTCCAGCGCGTCGAGTGCATCGCGCATGTGCCAGACGCGTTCCTCCTTGACGGCGCGCAGCGCCTCGAACGCGGCGGCCAGCAGTTCGCGCCCCCACGGGGCAAGCTCACGGTTTGTGCGCTTGCCGATGCCGTCAAGCGACTGCTCAACTTGCCGGCCCACCTCCTCCGACTGGGCTTGCCGCGCCCTAAACAACCGGGCTATCTGTCGGCACGCGGCCGGCGTTGGCGCCATGTCGATACGGCCACCCCAACCGTCGACGCCAGCGATAACGGCCTTTCTGTCCACCACGACTTATAAGTCATTGACATCATCTATCTTCTCGTATATATAGAACATGCGTTCTACTATAGTAGCGAGGATAGGCAGACCATGGCACATCGGCTCAGGCCCCGTCGCGTCCCCACGACCCACCGCGCGGCGCTGGCTGCGGTCGTCGCCGCGTTGCGGCGGCGCTACGGCGCGCATATCATCCGCGCCGCCAGTGACCTCACCGCGTCGGGGCCAGCGACCGGGACGCCCCTGCTCTCGACCGGCTCGCTGGGCCTCGATCTGGTCACGGGCGGGCTCGTGCGCGGCGGCATCGCCGAGTACGCCGGCGTCGATGGCGCCGGCAAGGAAACGTTGGCGCACACGGCCCTCGCGCGGGCGCAGCGCGACGGAGGGCTGGCGCTGCTCCTCGACGCCGACGGCGCGTCCGACCCCGACGCGCTCGCCGCCGCCGGCGTCGATCTCGCGGCCCTGCCGCTGGCGTGTCCCACCACGGCTCAGGAGGCGTGGCCCGTTCTGGTCGCGCTGGCCCGCTCCGGCGCGCTTGACCTGTTCCTGGTGACCTCGCTCTCGGGGCTGCTGGACCTCCCAGGAGCCGGCGACCTGCGCCTGTTGCGGGTCTGGCTGCCGCGGCTGCGCCTGGCCCTCCGTGGCCGGCGCACGGCGCTGCTGGTCACGAACGCGCCTCTGGCGCGGGATGGCGCGGACCGGGCGCGCGCCTGGGACACCGTCGGGGGACCTGTCGTGGCGCAGGCCGCTTCACTGCGCGTCACATTGCGTCCCACCGGCCTGCACTTCGGCCCGCACGGCGATGTCGTCGGCCTGGGCGCGACGGCCACGGTGGTCAAGCATCACGGGTTGTGGCGCGGACCGTCCCTGGCGCTGGAGCTCACCGACGGCGGCACGAGTCAGGCACGGGAGTTGGTCACGCTCGGGCTCCTGACCGGGCGCATCACCGATACGCGACTTGGCCTGGTCGCGGAGGGGATCGCGTTGGGGCGCACGGAGATCCGCGCGGCCGCGACCCTAGCGACCGACCCCGACCCCGACCTGGCCGCAGCGCTCGAGGCGCGCATCAGGCGCGCGTGGGGCGTCACGACAATCTCCGGGCGCCTTGTCGATGGGGCGGCGCGCTGATGGCCGCGCCCGCACGATCGGCACGCCACCCGCAGGCGCGGGGGACCGCGCGCGTCGATACTAGGCAGAAAGCAGGGCCGCTCGTCGCCGTCGCGTTCCAGCCAGCGCCGCTGCTCCAGGCCGCATGGCGCACCCGGCCGACCCTGCGCGGCGCGCCGCTCGCCGTCGCCCCCGCCGGTGGTCGCGTGGTCTGCGCCTGCCCCCTGGCAGTGAGCGTGGGCGTCGCGCGCGGACAGAGCGTCGCGCAGGCGCGCGTACGCTGCCCCACCCTCGTCGTCGTCCCACCCGACCCCATGGCCGCGGCCCTCCTGTACGACGAGATGCTCCACGCCCTCGTCGCGTTCTCGCCCATCGTGGAGGCGGCGGACGCCGACGCCGGCGTGGCGTACCTCGACACGCACGGACTCGCCGCGCTGTGGGGCGCGGACCCCACGCGCTGGGACGGCGGCGTAGTGGCGCGAGCCATCGTGGACACGCTGGTCACGCGAGGCATCGACGTACGCGCCGGGGTGGGGCCAACGCGCGTGGTCGCGCGGGCGCTGGCGCGACGGATGGAGGCCGGAGAGCCGCGCGCCCTCGAGGCTGACGCGGCGACGGCGTTCCTGCGTGCGTTGCCGCTTGACGACCCCGCGCTGGGCCTCACGCCCGCCGAGGTCGCGGCGCTGCGCGACCTTGGGATCGTGACAGCTGGCGCGCTGGCCGCGCTGCCGGACGCAGGGGTGTCCCTACGCTTTGGCGACGACGTGCGCGCCGCCTGGCGCGTCGCCGCAGGGGCGGACGAGTCGCCGTTGCGCCGCTGGACGCCGCCCGCCCGCCTCACCGTCACGCGCGCCCTCGACGGTGGGGTGATCGACGGCGTGGTCCTCGCGGCGGTGGCGCGGGAGTTGGGGGCGCGCCTCGCCGGACTGCTAGCGCGCCAGGGGCACGCCACGGCCGCGCTGACCCTCCAGCTCACCTGCGAGGACGGGGCGCGCCACGCGCCACGCGGGCAGCAGTGGCCGCCGATCCAGGGCGCGCCGGCCCTCGTGTCCGGCGCCCTGGCCCTCCTGGCCCAAACGCGGCCTGTCACGGCGGTCGAGACGGTCGACCTGTGCGCGACGGACCTGCGCGCGCCCGACGCGACGCAGCACGGACTGTGGGACGACGAGGGGGCGCATCTAGGGCGACGACAGACGCGCCTGGCCGCCGTCCTCGCCGCCCACACACAGCACGACGGCCTGGGCCTAGCATACCACTGGCGCGCGGACCCGCTCGCCGACGAGGGCTGGACGCGCGACGCGGTGGACCTGGGGCCATGACGCGCCGCCTGCGGCCCCCGGCCCCGCTCGACGTGCGCCGGGGAGCGGATGGGCTGCCCGTGCGGGTGCGACGCGGCGGCCGCGATCGCATGGTGACGCACATCGTCGCCACCTGGGTGCGCCCTGCCCCGTGGTGGGCGGAGAGCGACGGGACGGGCACCCACGGCGCGGCCGACCCACTGCGCGGCGAGCGCGCGTACATGAAAATCGTGCTCGACGGCGCCCTCGTCTACGAGATCTTCTCCGTCGACGATGGCTCCGCTTGGTTTGTCGAGCGACTATACGACTGACACAGGATGGCGTCCAGGATACAGCGGCGCGGCGCACACGCGGGCTCGCGTCATCCGGGGGCGGCCAAACGCCGCCGGCGTCACAAACGGAAAGGATCGATGTCGTGCCGAGACACGCGACTGTCGGGGACGGCTGTGACCAGAAGCATAAGCGTGCAGCGTTGTGAAGCATAAGCGTGCAGCGTTGTGAAGCATAAGCGTGCAGCGTTGTGAAGCATAAGCGTGCAGCGTTGTGAAGCATAAGCATGCAGTGGGGCGCGCCTTGTCGAGGGGCAGAAATGGTCACGATAGGTTCCTCTGGGCAAGGTCATCGTGATGTTGTGAAGCATAAGCGTCCAGTTGTGCTCAGCGCCGTCTATGGGTGGCATGGAGCGCATCTAGTGCGAGGGGAGGGTGCAGATGATGAGGACATCACGGGTGACACCAAGGGCAGCGACTGCTCGACGTCGCGATTGTGAAGCATGTGCGTGCCATTGCTGAACGATTATGATTCACGTCACAGGGGCGGACAGGTGGTGCGAGCTCCACTGCCACAGCGGTTTCAGCTTGCTCGACGGCGCCGCACAGCCGGAGGCCCTGGCCGCGCGCGCGGCGGAGTTGGGCTACCCCGCGCTGGCCCTCACCGATCACGACAGCTTGGCCGGGCTGATCCGGCACGCGCAGGCCTGCGCCAGCGTCGGCGTCCGGCCCATCGCGGGATGCGAGCTCACCCTCTCCGACAGCGGCCATCTGACGCTCCTGGCGCGCGACGCGATCGGGTATCGCTCCCTATCCAGCCTCGTGTCACGCGCCCACCTGGCCGGCGCTAAGGAACAGCCGCGCGCCACTCTCGATGACGTGGCCGCCCATGCGACGGGACTGGAGTGCTTGACCGGGTGCCGTCGCGGCCCGGTCGCCGCCGCCGTCTTCGCGATGACAGCGACGGTGCCGCGGCGGAGCTCCGCCGCTTGCGCGACATTTTCGGCTCCCGACATCTCTGGGTCGAGGTCCAGCGCGCGGGGCTGCCTGACGACAATCGGCTGCACCACGAGTTGGGCCGCCTCGCGCGCCGGGCCGGCCTGCCGCTCGTCGCCACGGGCAACGCGCACTATGCGCGGGCCGAGGATCGCGACCTGCAAGACGTGCTGGTCTGCCTCCGCGAACGCGTGCCCATTGCCCGTGCCCGGCCGTACCTGCGCCCCGGCGCCGCCTGGCACCTCCGCGCGCCGGGCGAGATGGCCCGCGCCTTCGCGCACTTGCCGGCGGCCCTGCATGGGGCCGCGGAGCTGGCCGCGCGGTGCGCGTTCTCCCCGAACCACGTCGACGCCGCGTTCCCCGCGTTCCCGGCGCCCGCGGGGCACACATTCGACAGCTACCTCGCGGCGCTCGTCCAGGAAGGCGCGCGGTCGCGCTACGGCGACGCCGCCCCTGCGGAGCTGCCGGGCCGGCTGCGCCACGAGTTGACGACCATCGCCCATCTGGGGCTGGCCGACTACTTCTTGGTCGTGTGGGACATCGTGCGGTTCGCGCGGGCGCGGGGTATCCTCGTCCAGGGGCGCGGAAGCGCCGTCGGATCGGCCGTGGCCTACTGCCTCGGGCTGACCGCCGTTGAGCCGCTCCATCACCGCCTGTCCTTCGACCGTTTCCTCTCCGTCGGGCGCACCGATCCGCCGGACATCGACCTCGATCTGCCCGCCGATCGGCCCGGCCATCCCCCCGCGCGCGAGGCCGTGATCCAGTATGCGCTCGCGCGCTGGGCCGATCACGCCGCCCTTGTCGCCAACGTCGTCACGTTCCAGGCGCGCTCGATCGCCCGCGAGGTCGGGATGGCGCTCGGCCTGGACCCCGCGCAGGTCGCGGCCCTCGCCGCGTCGGAGTCAGCCTCCGCGTCCGACGGTCCGCATCCCCCGGACCCGCTCGCGGGCACGCCGCTCGCGTGCCGCGTCGCGAGCCTGTGCCGGCGCCTGGAAGGCCTGCCGCGGCACCTCTCGCAGCACCCCGGCGGCATCGTCGTCACGGCGCGCCCGCTGGGCGAGGTCGTCCCCGTCGAGCGGGCCCGGATGGAGGGGCGCATCATCGTGCAGTGGGACAAGGACAGCGTCGAGGGCGCCGGCATGGCCAAGATCGACTTGCTCGGCCTCGGCATGCTCGGCGTCATCGACGCCTGCTTCGACCTGGTCGCGCGGCAGACTGGTCAGCGCCCGGCGCTGCACGGCTTCCGCTGCGATGACCCCGCCGTCTACGCGCTGCTGCGCGCGTCGGACACAGTGGGCCTCTTTCAGGTGGAGTCCCGGGCGCAGATGGTGGCCAGCCTCCCGCACCTGCAGCCGCGCTGCTATGAGGACATCATCGTCTCCGTCGCCCTCATCCGCCCTGGTCCCATCCAGGGCGGTGCCGTGCATCCCTACCTGCGCCGACACCGGGGCCTGGAGCCGGTCAGCTATCCGGGCGGCACGGCCGGCGAGCGGCTGCTCGCCCCGATCCTGGGCGAGACACTGGGCGTCTGCCTATTCCAGGACCAGGTCATCGACATCGGGCGGGCGGGCGGGCTCGCGGTGAGTGAGGCGGTCACGTTGCGCCAGGCCATGAGCAGCGCGCGCGATCAGGGGCGCATGCGGGCGTTACGCGGACGCCTCGAAACGGGGCTGGCGGCCTATGGCCTTGATGCGGCAGCGCGGGGCCAGGTGCTGACGATGGTGGAGGCGTTCAGTGGCTACGGCTTTGTGAAGGGGCACGCGGCGGCCTTCGCCTACCTGGCCTATGTCTCGGCCTGGCTCAAGGTCCACCACCCGGCGGCGTTCTACGCCGCGCTGCTGAACCTGCAGCCGATGGGCTTCTACAGCCCGGAGGTCCTGGTGCAGGACGCCGGCCGGCACGGTGTGCGGACCCTACCCGTCGACGTGCGCTACAGCGACGTCGACACGGCACCCGAGGGGACGGACGGCCTGCGGCTGGGCCTGCGCGCGATCCGCGGATTGGGTATGGACGCCTGCGAGCGAATCGTCGGCGTGCTGTCCGATGTACAGGCGCCGCGCGACCTGGAGGAGCTATGCCGGCGCGCATCCCTGCGCGAGGACGAGGCGCGCGCGCTGGCACGGAGTGGGGCCGCGCGCGGGTACATCGGTGAGCGGCGGCAGGCACTGTGGCAGGCGCCGGTCGCGGCGCGTGCAGCCAGGGAGGAGTGGCTACCGGGCTTGATAGCCGCGGTCGATGGGCCGGTGGACCTCCCGCTGGCGTCGAGAATGGATGAGATGGCGCTTGATCGTGCGGCGCTCGGATTCTCGCCCGACACGCACGCGCTCGCCCCGCTGCGCGGGCAGCTAGCCGAGCCGCTCACCCGCTCCCATGACCTGCCGCGCCTGGCGACGGGAACGCCTGTCGAGGTCGTCGGGCAGGTCGTGTCGCGCCAGAGTCCCGGCACGGCGAAAGGCGTCGTGTTCCTGACGCTCTCGGACGAGTGGGGCCTGATGAACGTCGTGGTGCCGCGGGTCGTCCAAGGGCGCGTGGAGGGAGCGACACGAGCCACGACGCTCATCTGGGTCGGGGGTGTCGTCGAGCGACGGGGCCACGCCCTGACGGTGCGCGCGACGGATCTTCGACCCCTGGCGGCTCTGCTCCCCTGACGTGTTGCCGCATCTCGACTGCCTGGGGGGCCGCCTCGTCGGGGTGCCATTAACCCATTGATTCGTCCCGAACTATTGGGTACAGGCAGGGTAGACTGCACAAAGGATGCGGAACGTCACAGAAAGGGAAGGGCAACCCATGCAGACAGAGACAGAGCGCCTTCGGACTATCACCTTGGCCGTCCCCGCCGATGAGGCAGGTCGTCCATTCATCCAGGCGCTGCATCGCCTTGTGCCCACGGCGTTAGACGGGGACGCGCTCATCTTCGGACCCCCGGCCCCAGACGGGGCGCTCCCGGTGACGCGCGCGGAAGCGACCGCTGTCGCGCGGCCCACGATTATCTTCGGCATGGAAGGGCCGATCGACCTTGCCGTGGGTCCGCTCCGCCTCTGCAGTACGCCGACGGTCGCGAGCGACACGCAGTCCCTGGCGGAGGGCGCGGAGGCGGGGTCCGCACGATGGGACGCCGCGACGATCCCCGGCGCGCATCCGTTGCCGCTGACGGAGATCCTCCCGGCCATCGAAGGGCACGTCATGCGTGTCGACCATCTCGGGGTGAATCTCCCCACGCGCCTCGTCGCGCGCCACGCGTGGGAGACGCTCATCGGCGCGCTCGCGCAGGCCTCGACCCTGTACCGCTACCCGACCGGGGAGGCGTGGCCCTTCGTCCTGCCCTCTACGCAAGACGAATACACGGACGACATCCGCCACTTCCCGCCCGGTCGTGAGCCCAAGTTCGAGTTGTGCTACATGCGGGACTTCGACCATCCGGTCGTGCAGATGGACGTGCAGACGGGGTTAACGCGAGATGAGCTGGAGGCGCGCTTCCCCGCGCCGCAGGGGCTTGCCCTCCCCGGCCTGGGGGACTACCAACGGACGGTGTATGTGGCGCATCCGTGGGTGGGACTGGTGATCCGCGTGGATATGCGCTACAAGGGGATTGGATCTATCCCCGCGTGGGAAACAGGCGAGTGGCTGGTGACCGCCGGAGGACGCATCAGGCCGGCTTGAACTCGACGGTGTGGCGGACCTGACAACGCGTGTGTGGACGTGAGAGGGCGGTGTACGCGTGTCCGCTCGGCCGTGCGGAGCGCATCGTTGGTATGGGTGCGGGGCATCATCGAACGCCACGACGGGGTGGTCTCCGTGCGCGTGGAGAGGGTGCGGCCGCTAGTGGGCGCTCTGAGATCGAGCGATGGATAAGTCAACGGTCATAGAAGCCGTCGTGCACGCACGGTGCCGATACTCTATGGGCTATGGGAAACAAATGTGCGATGGCGTAGCATGGAAGCAATTCTTCCGAACGATCACGGACTTCATCACGCGCAACGTTTTCCAAGCTCATCAACGTTTAATAGCCAGAGTGGCTCTTTCCATGTAGTAGGTAGATAGCAGGCGTGAGGGTAGGGGAACGCCAACATGGACGGCTTGACGCGCGTTACCATCCACACGGATGGGGCATGTACGGGGAATCCGGGACCAGGAGGTTACGGAGTCATTTTACGGTTGGGCTCGTACCGGCGGGAGTTATCCGCCGGCTACCGCCTGACCACAAACAACCGCATGGAGTTGCAGGCGGCTATCGGAGGGCTGCAGGCGCTGACCCGCCGCTGTCATGTTCTTCTCTACAGCGACTCCAAGTACCTCGTCGCCGCCATGACCGAGGGATGGCCACGTCGCTGGGAAGCCAAAGGGTGGAAACGGTCGCTGAAAAAAGCGGCAGCCAACCCCGACTTGTGGACCGTGCTTTTGCGGCTCTGTGACGAGCACGAGGTTGAGTTCGCCTGGGTAAAAGGGCACGCAGGCGACCCTGACAACGAGCGCTGTGACCGTATGGCGGTGCTAGCCAGCAGGCAGACCTCCTCGACGACGAGGGTTATGGCGCGCCTCCTCCCGCACCCCTCTTCGACTAAAGGCGCGTCCAGGAGGGCCTTGGGGGGATATTACTGTGGCCTGAGGTATCTGGCATACGAACGGTTGGACGCCATGTACAATAATGCCCCTGTAGATAGGCTCTGATGTTTAGACTACGCGAGGGCACAGGGATGCAGCGGCCGACCGCACGAGGGGCAGGTCAGAGCCAGGATGGATGGCCGTGCACGCCGTGTTAGGCCGCG
>JAABUU010003595.1_pt1 | contig 19541 bp, 25 predicted proteins | sample 5559301 | NCBI WGS metagenome assembly JAABUU01 (sample SAMN10711884, study PRJNA513360) | rock metagenome | isolation source: Antarctica rocks | place: Antarctica: Victoria Land, Richard Nunatak white | reverse complement strand
AAGGCAATTTGCGCAGCAGGGCGTAACATAAGATGAGGAATGTAGCGCCTTAGCAATCAGCATCGCAATTTTGTTAGCTTTGGTCCATGCTGGCAATGGCAAAACAAAACTCATAAGTGTATTGTGAAAAATGCGCAAGCCCACAAAGTCTGCAACCAGCATCGATTAAAACGCAGGACGACATTGCAGACAGTGAGACATGCTCACCCTGTCCAAGATGAACTGAGCAAAGTGTGCACGCAGGCGCTGGCAGCAGTCAGCCAGCAGTTCACTCAAAGGCTGGCCCAGCTGGTTGCCCTTCAGCTTGGCAGCCCATGTTAGAGTCAGGCTCAGCATTGGCACTGCCAACATCTGATTGCTCTTTCCTACCACATCCACCTGCGATGTAATATGTCTATTTGTACTGGGACATTGCAGGTGATCAGGCTGCAAAATACTGGCAGGACATCTTACACTGTTTTGTTATACATGTTTCAGGACACTGCAGCCTCTCAGTCAGCCTGATTGTGAATGTGAGATCTGTGTTCAAGTACAAGCAACCAGTGCAGGTGAATGATGATACTATCTGCTCCGCCTGTCGACCAAGCAATGCACCACTGAAGGTCACTGGCTGTATGCTGCCACTATAGCCTGATCACGCATGTGCAAGGGTCAAGCATACTCATGCAACAGTGGTGTTCACTTTGAGATGTGCACTGCGGGACTGACCAGGGACTGAAAGTCTATCTGAATGCCATCAAGCATGCCAGAAAGCACTCTGGGGCCTTCAGGAGCCAGGTCCTCAGCCTGGTTCCCTGCTTTGGTGGCCCTCGACTTGGCAAGCACCTGAGTAGAGCCCTTGCGAGTGGGGCTCAGCTGGGGTTGGCCCCCGCCAGGACTGCTGGGCTGGGAAGAGGTGGAGCGATGATACGCCTTACTCTTGCTGGGACTGACTGGGTTGGTTTCTGCAGTCAAGCGCACTTGCAAACCCTTTATAAGGTTTCATGCTACACAGGGTGTCGAGCAAGGTGCTGCCCTGCATGCTGCACATGCCACAAACCCATCAACTTGCATATGCTCAACTGCTGAATGCTTTCTGTTGTTGGCAACATTTTTGTAAGTGATCTGAGCTGCTGTTCTAAGTGACTCTGGTGTAAGAGCATGATGGCAGGCACGCTGCACATGCAGTCACAACATCAGCATGACCATATTCAGCAGCAATGCCAGCACATCAGTGTGACAGTAGGCCACGGGATCAGATGCTGCAATGCCAACCTGCACGATTGCCTGGAGAGCCTGACAGGGGGGCAGTCAGCGCCACGTCATACAGCAACAAGAAGTCAGCAGCTGCCTTGCTTTCTGCCAGCAGGAATGGCAAGCATGTATCCAACAAGGCCTGCCAGGCAGAGTGGGGTATCAGGGTACCCCTCTTAGCATTGCTGGGGGAGGGCAGGCCAGTGCCCACATGGTGGGCATGCAAAAGGGAGTCTGAGTCAGACCGGCTGGAGAAGGACAGCTTGCTGCCTTGTAGGCCCTCCAGCAAGTCTACCTGCAATCACACACACTGGCTTCACCATTTTGATGCTCAGCAGACTCAAGAAAAGTGCGTATGACCGCACAAGACATCACCACAGAGCATAGGCAATCTCTAGCTGTGTTGTGGCAAAGAGTCCACTGCAAGCGTCTGCCACGCCTGCCAAAACAAGATGACACTTGACTTCGAGCTGCCTGCAGTACCAGGATTTGAGATGTGTTGCCTCACATGTGCAGGCATGATTGCCATTGATAAGGCAATCATGTGCAGCATAAGACGCAGCATCTTGTATTGTGTACTGAAGGTATATACCCGCTTGTGAGCCAGGCCCATATCAGGCTCAGAAGGACTGCTGGCAACATGGGCAGCGACTCCCTTGCGAAGGTTGCTGGCATACAGGCGCAGCTCCTTGCGAATGACCACATTCATTGTCTGGGTGTAGGCTTCCCTCAAGCCTGGCAAAGCTGTTGGCTGTATTGCCTGAACAACCTGCAAGACAGGCAGGTCTTACCTGAAGCCTGCATTGCAGCCAGGCACTGCAGCTGCTACAGCAGGTGCCGTTAGCAGAACCGGACTATCTCATGCCATGCAACCAAAGTGTGCAAGGCAGCCCACGCAACATCAGCAACCATTGCAAACAATTCTCTCCAGTCCAAGTTTATTGTTATACTGAGTTTACACATCAGTTGGGTGCCAAGTTAAGCATGAGGCAGAGTTGGAATAGACGCCAAGAGAACTGACACAAGGTGTTCATACCTGCAGGAGGGGGTGCAGCAAGCGGGTGCGGTGGCGTATGTTGTGGTGGTCAGGCATGCTGCGGTGCACACTGCCCTGCGGCTTGCTGAGGTTGGCCAGCACGACATCCCCCAGGTGGGCCATCTGGCTACTCAGGTACCGGCACGCACGCTCCATAAACACCATGCTCAGAGCCTGCATGCATGTTATGCCATTGTCAGCATGTGCTGCACAAGAGACAGCGGCCGTGCAGCGCCCAATGGAATACCCATCTGCATGCCAGGTGTCAACAATTTACTGCCTGGTGTTTCATGGCACATCCTGATTCTGTACACCGCATTGCAAGTAGCTGCGCATCACACCAGACCAGGCGCCTACCAGCAAGCTCCCAAGACACATCAGAAACGTCACTTGCAAAGACTGGTTCGAGCACATGATGGATAGGCTCTTTACAGTGCTCCAGTCTAGAGCTGCATGGCTCACCTGTAGTTTGGTGCGCTGCTCAGCAACAGCAGACATGGTGGCAAGGGCACGATCCAGGCCGCGGGGGTTATCAGCAGCATCAGCCAGGCGGTCCATGCGGTCCTGTACCTCCCATGCCCCAGCCACCAAATCCTCCAGACTGCACAGGAATACGATTGCTCAGCACCCGACACTGCTGGTCTGTAGCACAAGAGAAGCCTCAGAGGCCAAACAACATGCTGTGTTGGGTGCAGTACATCAGCGTTGACCATCAAGTAAGAAGCCATGTGGCATCGTACTGACATGTTGCAACATTGGCACCGAGACATGGCTCGTGCAAGTGCTGATGCTGCTGGTGATACTTTGTCAGAGTACAGGCAAGACATTTCAAAACCATGCAGGCACCTCCTGCCATGCTGAGGGCATGACAGCAGCAACTCACTTGGCATCGTCGAAATCTGTTTGCTCAAGCAGGTCCTGAGTGTCTTCGGGCAGGTCCAGGCGTGCCAGCACCTCCTCCAGAGCCGTCATCAGCTTCTCATTGTTCCGGGTCTGCAGCTCCAACCTATGCAAACCAAAGCCAGTGACAAATCAACTGTCATTGCTGGTGGCCTGCAGATTCAATGTCTGTTCTTGATGTGCTTGCTGAAGCCCATATCTGTACATAGCGTGCCTTGCGAGCTTGTACGTAGCATGAGCAGTGCAAAACATGCTTGTCTACTGTAGCAATAAAGTGTTTGTCTCAAAAGCCAAACCTGTCAGTGCATGATAAATGTACACACTCTGACGCCTAGTGTAGATTGTCATGCTGTATTGCCATGCAACATGTGGACTGACTGTCATGAATGGCACAGGAGACACACCTGTTGTTGCGTGCTTCAATGGCTGCAATGTCTTCACGCATATGGCGCAGCTTGAGGTCAAAGATAGCCAGGGTCTCATCTAGGTCATCAATGAGGCCAATACTGTCATTGAGCCGCACTTGCACCTTGTGCACCAGAGGCCCACTCTCCAAGATGGCATGCACATTAGCAGCCTATGTACATAAGAAGCAGGGCATGCACATTAGCAGCCTATGTACACAGCAAACAGGGCATGCACATTAGCACCCTGACTGAGTCAATAAAGTGCAGTGCGCAATGACCTGCAGCCTCCCCTCATGCACTACAATCTAATATGAAGTGACACACATGCAAATGTCAAATAAGTCCATTGACAGGCAAGCATGACTTGCACTGACATGTAGCAGACTTGCTCTTGGTTGTCATCCAGCAGACCACCACTGTTTTGCTCAAGTACAGATAATGTCTGCAGGGTGCCATTACAGATAGAAGTGATGTGACATACCTCCAGTGCAGCCAATTCATCCTGCAAGCGCATTTGAAACTGCTCCACATCGCCCACTCCCATAGCAAACATCTCTAGCAGTGTCTGCAGATCCCGCTCCTCTTTTGCAGAGACAAGGGAAGCAGGGCTTTCTCTGTCAGCCCCATCCAAGCTGTCTTGCCCTCCAAGCAAGGCTGCACCAAAGGCACCAATGCCCTCCAGAGGACTGTCTTTGCCCTGCTGCTGTGCTGCCCAAGTGTCAAGGAGAGCAATGTCAATGCCTGACACTGCTGGCGGCCTCTTCTCATGCTTCCTGCCATTTAAATGACACTTTTTGACAGTTTAGCGCAGTCGGCACACAAAGTGCCAGGGCGGCAAAATCAATACATATGGTTTGGCGCAGCAGGACATAGTTCTCAAAGACCTACAAAACGTTATTTGTGTCCACACAGAGTCCCCCAGTGAATATTAATGCACTGCAATGAACAGATGCAATGACCAAACCTGTGGTGTGCTGGCAGGCTTGCCATGCATCAGGCAAGGCTTCAGCTGGTCACGATGCAAGGACTGCACAGGATCTTACTTGCAGAACAAGTAGATACTGCCAATGATGTCCACCAAAAGAGGACCTGGAACCTGGAAGGCCTTGCGAGTCTCACTGGTGAATGTGGTGTTTGACAGGTGCAGCTCAATGTATGCAGGGGTTGCTGCATCCACGGATGATTGAAAAGCTTCCAGACGGGTGATGTATTTCAGCAAGTAACACTTCTGGATCTGAAGCAGCAGCAGAGCTTTTGTCAGCAGCCATCAATGTCTACTGCATGCAGCAGCAATTGCTGTGACAGCCAAGAATGGCACTGATGCTCCAACATACAAGAGTTACTTGGGCACGTACCTGCATTGTGCCTGAGGACACTTTGCAAATGTGCAGGGACCCCTTAAATCCGCGACGCTTTGTTCGGCGTTCTGCTGTCAAGCAGATGACACGCTCCTTGCCTTTGGACTGCATGTCATGCCATTCCGATATACTTATTGTCGCTCAAACGCAACACCTGGTGGCGAGCAGAAAGGAGCACTGGTACAATCAGACCTTTGGAGGCTTTTTCTTTGTGGAGAAGGTGGAAGTAGTACTTGGAATACATTTCTGGACCTGTAAATACACGAAACTTGAGGTTGATGACAAAGCAGTTGCTGTCCCTGATCTGCTGATAATTAGGGTACTGGAACCTTGTAAGCTGCAACAACTCTTGCTTCTGTGCTTGCAAAGACCTTCTCCATGGATCGCTGCAGTTGAGCGTCTGCCATGATGGGCACTTTCCTGAGTCAAATGGTGACTTATTTCGCTCACGTCTCAGACCTAACGTGTATAAGGTGGTCTTCGAGATCAACTGCAAGCTTCACCAGGATCCGACTGTGACGCTAGCTTCGGTACATCAGACTGTGCAGAAGCGCTCTCTCGGGACACATGGTCACAAGCCTGCATGCTGCCGGGCTGCGAGCAGAAAGTAGTGATCCTTCCGCTTTTGCTTGAACGTCCCGCGCTGGATTGACAGCACGTGGCTGTCTACAGTAGCTCACATGGGTAGCTTGGCTTCCCATCTCAGTCTGTAGGAAGTCTGGTGCAAAGTGCTGACCTGAAGGATGAGGAGATGTGCGTATCTTCTTATCAACCGAACAGAAGAGAGTGGGCTCGTGACTTGCGCTAGTCCCTGAGACGTTTATCGTTATGTCTTGCCGGTCCGAAACAGGGTGGATCACGTACGCCTGAAGGTGCAACTTTGAGTCTTTTCGCATATGTCGTTCAAAACATGTCCGCAAACGAGCTTCGTGGCAAGCTTCGCGTGGTTTATGTTTCCAATTGCCGAAAAGCTGTCAACAGCAGCTAGCACACACACCGTTAGGTCAAGCTTAGCAGGTCTGTCTCGCCATACATTCACTGAGATGACGCCAAATCGAGAGTGTACCCAAATGTACATCAAGACAGCTGGTATCACAGGTCACAACTAGCACATTCAAGTGGCCTCAAAATCCCCCATGACACATTTGGACTGGTAACGCAGACAGATCAGTAAGAGCTTCAGGCAGCCTGTGCGTACGCATTGAACCATGCAGCAGGCGTTACAGGTCAAGCGTTTTTGGGACAGCACAACTGAGCAGCAGCAAGTTGAGCTGCTCACATTGGATGTCGATTATCTGCACAGGCAGGCAGCAAGACTGACAGGTAAACTTAGTAAACGTATTGCCAAAAACTTCTTTCTGCGAAAGACATGTGACATCACCAACACGCAAGATTGTCATGCTTCACTTGAATGCAACATAACACAGCGTATGATCCTGCTCTTACACCTTGCCTGAGCTTGCATACTTAAGCACTTTTGGCTGTACTCCGCAGACAGTCTGAATGCAATGCAACGACCTAGGCATATCATGACACCCCTGCATCTACCATCTACCTTGCCATAGTTCTGCTTATCGCCGCAGACCCAAAGGGGGTGGCAAAAGTCTTGGCACATGGACTCAGGCGCCTGGCTAAGACAGGCACCTGGAAGCAGTGGCAATGGGATGCAAACAGCAAGCCCCACACAGCTGCAGCATCATTCAGGCAAGCAGCGACACAAATGATAACATTTAAGCATCTCCTGATGCCATGTCAAACCTCAGTCCTTTGTGTTCAAGCTGAGTTTTGGTCAGTTCAGCTAAATCTACTGAAAGCTTGTGGAGGTTGAGTGTTGCCAAGATATCAACATCACCACAAGATCATATATTTGGTGCCACCTCTCAACGCAATGATCATTTGATTACCAATGCGCAGTGTATGAGCAGTCAAACCAATGCCATGCTGGACCATCCAATTCATTGATCACTGCATAGCTCCTCATGAGGAGAGCTTTCTTGTGCAGGAGCTGTATGGTCCAGCAGCGGGTGCCTCATGCTCTGCAGAGCCTGCTGCAACAAGCCCAAGAAAGCACAGCTTCCACAGAAGCCCTGCACAAGCTTCAGAGCAAACTGTGAGTTGTGATGCATGAAAGCTATAATGCCTATCAGATGTATTGATGTTTCTACCTACAAGATCTTCAAACCAAAAGTTATTTACAAAATGGATCAATTTTTATAATTGAAAAACGATCGGCTTTATTGCACATTCCAGCCCTCTAAAGACTTTTTGAAAGGATGATGTGTCGTCTCATGTTCACAAGTTGAAGTTGATTCAAGACACTTGTGGTACTCTGAACAAGCCTGTCTGGAGGGAGCTGACTTGCGCCGCACTCACCTGATACCTATCACCTAAGCCTGTGTTTAAATGCTTATTATGATTATCACAGCTGTCTGATGCATATGCATGGCAGCATTTGTCAACAGGATGCACCAGCGTGCTTGACTGGGATGTCTGTTCTGTCTGTTCACATATCTATTAGGCATGCACATGGTTGACTCATCAGTTGCACCAAACCCATGAATAAAATCATATTCACAAGCCGTCAAGTGTTTTTGCGCATTTGTGTGTGATATTCTGCATACCTCACATGGCTACACGTATGTGCTTATGTTTGTTTTGTGACCATTCACAAACTTTACAAGCTGAGTCTGCAACCTACTGTGCAGGCTTTTGTTACAGAAGAGTATAGCAGAGCACCACCAGAGTGAAGCATCTGCACAACGAACAAGACCTTGGCAGTACGAGAGGAGAAGTGCTGTCATCAACATGATCTTTGCTGCTTTAACATCACAAGAGCATGGCTTCCTGTGAGTGACCTTTTCTATGTGACAGATCTCTCCAAGAAGCCTCATTGTCTGCCCTTGTTCCCCTCTCTCACCTCCCCTTACACGACTTTTTGCTGTGCATTGCAGCCAATCTGTGCAATGCTTTTGCAAGGCACGTGTATCTGCGCAAGGTTGTTGCAAGGTACATTTATCTGTTGTAGGCTCTGAGTTGACTGATGCCCACGATCTGTCCTTGCCATTGCAACCCACTTAAGTCCCTTCTGCTTTGATCATCAACGTTGTGCTGTCATGGACGAGGTCAGCAGCTCAGCCTCATCTTGCTCAATCTTTAGCCTTGATGCAGCAAACATACACTGTTGGGGCTTGTTTGCTGGGCATGCAATGTCTGTGTTGTGTTATTTGGAGTGTGACACAATCTGTCACATAGAGATTGGCTTGATGTCATTGAGTTGTGAGCATATCAATCAACATCAGGCCTTCATTGTTGCAGGCACCATGCGTTCGGCTGTCCGGTCAACCGGGCAGTCTGGACCTTGCTGTCACCAGGTGAGCGCAGTGAAGAGCCACCTGCTGAGAATCAGGACTCTGTGCTGGATTTTGAGGATATAGACAACCTACCTGCTCATGACCTTGACAGAATCACTGCTTGGATGGAGAGCATGCTTGCCAGTTTGTGCCAGCTGGGCAAGGTGAGGGTCAACATACCTTCATGTCTGTGCTTGATGGCATGTGCTGTCTACCTGTGCTGTCTACCAATGCACCTACCAGATGTGCAGAAGACAGCGTGGCACGTGTGGTACACTTGTTCCCATGCACTGTCGCACACATTCAGATCAGCCATTACAGCTGTCATGTGATGCTTCGATTGTGCAATACTGATGCGTCACTACTTCTCTACCCTTTGCACTTTGCTATGTCTGTTGCAGCTTACCAGAATCACTGCACAATCATCACATTGCCCCCAGCAAAGAAGATCCAACAGTGTTTGTTTGCTGCATCAGAGACTAGAAAGGGAGCAAAATCAGGCTGAGCTGTTTAGTCTGTCACCTGACGGCACAAAGCTGAAGATAAATCCAGAGGCCTTGTTTCAGCGCCGGACTGTTCCTGCCGATGAACGCTGCAACTCACCTGGTTCAGTACTGCCATCTTCAGCCCTTCCCTCAGGGCCATCTTCAACATCAGCAGGGCCAGTTTTGGACTGGATTTATGGCTACAAAGGTGTTCCCACTCAGAGCAATCCTTTGCCTGGTAAGATGTGCCCAAAAGCTGTACGCCATGACAGCTGAGTACTCTTTGTTGCTGTTCCCTCTGGCTTGTTGCAGTGCTTGCTGTTCATATATGAGATGTTGAAGCCATTGTGCGTGTGACATTGCCTCTGCACAGGATTGCTGACAGTCTCGCTGTGATTCTGATTCCCATCAGAGCACATGCTGAGTGGCTGTAGTAGCATCTCAAGTGTCTTTCAACGTTCCATGAAGTGAATACCGCTCATCTTGATTTCTTGAAATACACACTGCACTCTTTGATTACATTCTTGAACAAAGCACTTTTGTCAATTTCCAATTGACAAAACGGTGTAATCAAAGCGTGCAGTGTGCACCTCCAAAACCAACTGAGACAAGGCTGTTATATTTAGGCATGCCAGCATCTCTAGTGGCCCAGTCATTCCAAGCATTGACATCATGCCTAAAGCGCATGGCACAGAAAAAGGCTGAATTGGGCCCTTGGTGGCCGCTGATCCAGGATGTGATGCAAGGCAAACAGCATGTGGCAAAATGTGAAAGCTCGCTGGGCAGGAGGTAATTGTAATAATGACAACAACAAGTACATATATGTAACATAAGTATGACATAATAAAACCGAATTGGATGGCATACACATTGGGATGCACAAGACAGGCTGCTCTGGAGAGACAAGCCTTGTCCTGCACGTACCTAGCTCATCATGAGCTGGAATGCATTAAATTATGATTACTGTATTATTACACTTGGGCATGAACTGCATCTGCAATCTGGTTGCTTCCTCCTATGTGACGCGTGCATACAGCTTGCTTGTTCATGCCTCTTTCTCTTTTGCCCATACACTCAGCCGCCAACTGATATATTGGTCAGATCACTCACTCACCTCACTCACTCACTCACTCACTCACTCACTCGCTCGTCTACCCTTTGGTCCAGAGTCAACTTATCTTACTCATTTTCCTCCATTCTCTTCCCGGGTCTTGATGCATATAAGCAACGCAAACATGGAACCAGTGATGCAGCGCAGGCGGAGCAAACAATACCAAACACTGCTGCTTCTCTGGCTTTACTAGTGCATTCAGGCCACAATCTCCTTGCTGAATCACCTTGTTCTGTGCAATCTAGACTAAAAGGCACAAACCCAAACCATGCCAACTGTGTGTGAAGTATGCAGCCTGAAACCCAGCTGGCCCAGTCATGAGGCTGCAGAGCTTCCCCATACGGCCATGTTGTGCCTGCTGCAAGAGGAGCTCAACATTGCTGCAGCCAGATGCTCCCGTCTGTCTCACCACATGGACAACAAGATGTTCACACACATGTTCAGGCTCAACCAGCAGCTGAGTCAGGTATGCTGACTCATCAGCTCCTCTGTTTTGCCTGGCCAGGCACTAGTCTCCTGTCACAGCATTGTGTACCATAGGCTGTAGAAAACAGCCTACTCTTCTGGTCTGCACATGCCAGAAAACCTAGTTCTGATACTGACGTATACATAGTTGATGTTGTACAAATAATTAATATAGCAGTTGTTGTTTACAGCAATAACACGAAATTGGGGGTATCACCATTCAATCACTCTGCCTGCGTTATACTTGCTGCCTGTAATTACTTTGTGTCATTGGGGCAGGGTTTCGGGACAGGGAAATTGGGGTGTCCTAATAACATTACACAGACGCTAATGATGGTTTACTGTTGCTGCTTCTGATGCTGCTGCTGCTGCTGCTGATCAGTTCATGATCAGTTGGAAGTGTTTAGATATTGGGACCAGTGCATTACGGACAAAAGCATGTTCACTGCAGCTGATGTCCACTGTATATTGCAGGCAAGGGCAGAGCAGGCTTTCTGGAGTGCCAAAGACCAGCACCTTCAAAAGGAGATGTTTGACTTGGATGCAGCATTGGCAAGACTGCGTCACCAAGATCAGCGGGCGTCCTTTTGGCATGATATGACTACAGATGCAGACAAGTTTGAGAAGATCCTTACTCCCCTTGAACATCGCATCAACAAGGTGACAACCACAGAGTGTTGTTGTGAGCATTTCCTTTGCTACACCTGTAGGAGGCCAATGCAGATCAGCCTGATTCAAACACTGTGATGAGTGCACATCATGAGAACAAACGCAATGGTGCAGACTGTCCCACAAGAGCTTGTTACACATGTTTGTTTGACATGATTGACTCAGCTAACAAGAGCTGTCAAGTAAGCTGGTGAAGCTCTTGGGGCAAAACGCAATTTGACCCAGCTGTGGCTGCAACAAAATAACAAGTTGCATGCATAGGTGCATCAGTCTCCTTGTTGCCAGCTCCATCGGCTGGCGTGCTGGCAGCTGAGTTGAGGTGAAGCAAGTATGTTGTATGTTAATGCTTGCTAAACGCTAAACCCTAAACCCTAAACCCTTAATGCTAATTCAGCCACCGTCACAGCATCTATGCCTTGCAACATCCTGGTTCACAACACCATTTCGCTTGATTTTTTTTGCACACATGGGGTTGCTAGTCTCAGGACAAACAATGTACCTGCGCAGGTCATCATCAAACAGCAAGATGAGGCTGAGGCTGCCTACCAGAAGCACAAAGCCCAACATGCCAAGGTGAAGGCCTGGGGCCTGCAAGTAGCTGCCTTGAAGCACGACATGAAAGAAGGCATCAAGCATGTTGGACGATTGGTCAAGACAGGCCAGACTCCAGAAACTTCAGCTGAGATGCAGGCCACCATAAATGCGCTCAACATGCTGGGCGTCAAGTTCAAAGAGGTGAGGATGTGAAGCACGGCCTAGCTTGACCAAAGATGCAAAAATGACATGAAATGTAACTGTTGAGGAAGGGCTGTTGCAAGGGGCAGAGCATAACTTGAACTCTCTATAAAGAGCCTGATGAAGCGCAGGAATGCCCCTTTGACTGCCAACGTGGTCGTCTGACCATGCTACTGCTGTGCACTGCCTTGCATTACTCACCCAAACATATGCAGGACTTGTGCACAAAACGCCAGCAAAGAAACGCCTCAAGCTTCTCCACATTGAGACGCCTGACGTAAGGTCTTTTCTTGTTCTTTCTGTGCAGGAGTTCTGGCCAAAGCTGTGCCCCGCTGGAAAGGCGCAGTCAGTGCTGGACGCAATGCAGACCCAGCAGCAGCAGGTAGCTCAGGACTTTGAGGCGGGGTGTGCTGAGCTGTCCCTCCTGGAGGCTCATGTGCTGGAATCAGCCTGTGATGACCCTGGAACACTTCTCCTGCCTCACCTTATCTTGCCATATCTTCGGAAGCGGCTGGAAGCTGAAGCAGCACAGTTCTGTGCCAAAACAGATGCAGGATCAGCAAGCTACAGCAGGGTGAGTGTAGCAAGGCCACCTGACACTTTTCAGTAAAAGTCACAACTGGAAAAAGACTCTGATACTTGATATACACATCTCAATTGCATGCGTAGGGTATGATGTGCTTCAGTACTAGTCATATTCTCAGTAGACCCTAATATTCTACATTCAAACCAATGTGCATACTAGCAGGCATCACCTGAGCTTTATGAACTGTCTGCATTGCTGCATGCTGCTGCACGGGCGCGCTCTGTTCTCACAACAGTGCCGTAACACCTGCACTGATTGATGTGCTATCTGCTAGTGAAACTGCAAGCCTATGAATCGAAGCTCCACCCGCTGTTGTAGCACCAGCTTGTGACGGCAGCACTAGCTTAAGTAAAACATTTCAAGCTTGTGACCTGATGCCGTGATGATGTTGTCTGCCTTGTACAAAGAGTCCATAAGATGGATGCTAATGCAGGATGTTGAGTCTGTGGTGTCAAGGCAGGCTCAAAGCAATGCGGAGGCAGAGGATGCTTCCTTGCAAGCGTGCATCCAGTTCTACAGGGAGCAGTTGCAAGGTGTTGTGTCCCTGAGCGTTCAACGTGCTGCCCTGAGAAGGCAGTTGGCTGACATCACAGCCGCAAAGCTGCAAGAACAATGCCCAGATGGCCAGCTTGTGTATGCAACATATGTGGATGATTTTATGCTAGCACAGATCTACAAGCAGCATGCCCAACCTGGTATTGCGATGAATGACAGCTTTGTATCAGGCTTGAGCTTAGAGTGTGCCTGGCTAGCAGTGTTATTTTGTTCTGATGTTTGATTCATTTGAAAACCTGTAGCATCTTCATGTGGACCGCACATATGCTGTCTAAGACATGCTTCTATGCCATATGATGCATGAGTCACCTTGAGTATCTCTACAGGTCCCTTCCAGCAAGCCATCTGTCACATAGCAGCCACATGTTGAGAGAGAGAGAGATTACAATACAGCAAGTCTATGACAGAATCTACACGTTTGAGTTATGTAGACGTATGTAACATAAAATTGCCTAAAGTAATGCATTGTAACACCCCTACGCAACGCTGCTGGCTTCGCTGTTTACTCATTGTGTGCTGTAAAACTATAAATGTGCAACAGATCTGTCTAGACGGACATTTGATGACTAATGCAAATCCTTAGAGTATACCTCCCTGCACAAGGTAGGCTTGCAGCAGAAGCTCACTCAAAATGGACAGACGCATTCTTGTCGGTGGAGCTCTGGCAGCTGGCTTCGTGATCAGTGTTCAGCAGTTACTGGACATACCTGGTAAGTCCACAAACGCATCGACAGCACAACCGGTATAGAATCTGTCTTGACGGTCTCGCGCGTCGCAGCTTATTACGAGGTGACAACGGTGCCGCAACGCAAAAATCTCCCTGTGTTTACACAAAAGCGTCCAACTCGCAAAGAGCTCGACTTGATGAAGACAGCTGAAGACTGCAGGATACAAAAAATGACGACAGCTTTCTGGCTTCCTCAACATCTAACAGGCTTTCCAAGCGAAACATGGCCAGAGCCGTTACGTCTCTTTGAGCACAGGTTGTCAAATAGAGAGAGATCTTATGGCTTTGCGACCACACCTGCCGAAACAGTATTCAACTTGAGGAAGTATTATCCTGATGACAAGGTGTTGAGGGATTTTGCAAACTTTGTAGAGGCTGCTCTAGCAGACGATCCGGCGACCACCTTCAAATCTGAGTACAAACACGTTCTGATACCAAGGTCAACTGACGGGTCATTCCAGGTCTTCTGATGGTTCAAGGGTTACTGTTCCTTGCTGTATGCACAGGGCTTCACACACAGCATCATGACCAGGCCATTTGGTGTTAAGGCTACATAGGTTCGTACCCACAAAGGTCTGTCATAGCTTGAACCTCAAAAGTTTTGCTCGTATAGCCACACATGATTCTACTCTGCATTGGTCTGCCATGCATACTGCAGCTTGTTTGTGTGACATGCGCTGCAAGCATGAACTCATGGTTTGCAGCCCGTCCCGGAGTCTTAAGGCCTTCTTAAATGAATGGATGGGCCACGAGAGATGCTGCCATGGCTAGACACGATGTCCTTGTCAATTAGGAGTAACCAGTACAGCTTGCAAGAGTGTAGTGTGCTTGTAGTGTGCTCAATTGATGAACATGCACACTTTGAATGTCAAGATGCATCACTCATATGAGCTTTGTCGAGTCCGGAACATGTTCCGGATGCACATCAGACAGACAGTTGATACACTGATTTAGCCACTCAGCATGACCTCTGATCACAATGAGAGTGTCAACAACTAAATCTGATCTGGACTGCCGGAGTTCATTTGGAAAGTGACATGACACAGGCATTGGCGCCAGCCGGCTTGAACTTGTCCTTCATGAACATTGTTCATTGAACAGTAATTATAGGCTTATTATAACAAGCCAAATGAACGTCATCATCTGTCATGTTGTTCAACATTTAAATCTGAATACATTCAATCTTACCAGCACAGGTTTGCTTTGAGAGGGAACAGGACTTGTGCGTATATCGCTCAGCGATATACGCACAAGTCAAATCCAAAACTCGGCCGCATAGCTGCTAATGCTGAAGATGAGCGATCAGGTCATCCGAAGCCTAGGCCTGATGGAAATCTGCTGAAGATGGCAGCGGAATATCAGGTGAGCTGCATTGGTCATTGGCAGGAATAGGCTAAAGCTGATACAAAGCCTCCGCATTGGTTATTAGCTTTGTGACGTCATGTGACAGGGTACACAGCTCTAGCTAGCTCGGTCTGGTCTCACTCAATTTCCAGTCTCAGCTGATACAGCATGTAAAGCAAATATGTAGAGCAGGTCAACATCGGCATGCTTAAGGGCAAAGCATAACTTGGCAGTTCTGATGGCTGATGATTTGGAAATGTGTAATGGGCTCTGCGTTACGGCAGTCCTCAAGCGTTACGGCCTGGAGAACGAAAGGAGGTGACTTTGACCATCGACGGATCTGATGGGTGTTTGGGCCGCTTGTTTGGCGGCACCAACTGCGATTACTGTGAAATGCTGTAGCATTTCATGACTTCTGTCAGGGTTGTGCGACAGTCAGTTTCTGCTTTAGATCTGGCTCGTCATATGCATGCTGGCATACTAGCTAGCTTAGCCGCTGCGTGAAGTCTACATCATCCCATTGTTGGTTAACTCTTCATCTTACTTTTGACGTCTTTCTGTGAGGTCTAACTTCTGGCTTGAGAGGCGGCACAGAGGTGCCGGAGACAGAACGCTGTCTATTACACAGTTGTACACACGTAGTCCGTCAAGGCTGCGGTGGCGTGCCATGTTCTTGGACCAAAGCAGAAGGTTTTCCCGAAAAAAATCTTTTCGATACAAAGCCGCAGCCGTTCTGACAGCGGTGTTGACCTGTTTCATAGTGCCTCTGCTGTACCTTGTCTCACGACCTGGTTACTCTGAAAAGCACAAAGCTGGGCTGACCCGAAGCGATCTTCTTGTGGCAATGACTGGAACCACACAGCGGTAAGCGCACCTCATATCCACCTGCCCTCTGCCCAGCCTGGGCGTTTGTCTGTGTTTTTAGCTGCATACATGCACATTGCAATGACATCAGCTGTGTGGATGCTCCTCAATCAGAATGCGATGGCAACTGCAGAATGCTACTGCCTGAAGCCACTAGAGCATGGCGAGAGGGAGTGCCTACGGTCATCGTCATGGAGACTGGCTATGACCTCACAAACACATCAACAGCGTTTCAGCAAGGCACCACATCACATCTGGAGCAATTTGCAGATTACCCTGATCTGACTGACAGAAGCTTCAAGATGGGGGACATGAGGTATGAAGTCCAGGCCACGTCCTGTGACTGCCTCTCTTTTGCACATGCAGGAGTTGTCATATAGGTCGTGCTAGCTAGCTTGGGCAGGCACAGGCAGTGACTCATCAATAATGCATGCGGCATGCCAAGTGCATGATTTGTGAAATTTTACCTGCTGTGTTGCTGTCATTCTGTGCTGGCATGTACCAATCATGCTCTGCACCTGTCAGTGAAGCTGTCGTTAGATGTGTACCGTCTGACAGGTCTCAGGACTGTACCTCATGTATATACAGGTAAAAGCTTGCGACTTACATGCTGTTTGTGTTGGTCTGTTCTATGTTCAGGGCGTGCATGGCGCCTTTCATTGCCAACAACACAGCAGGCATAGATAGCTACAAGTGGATCCTGTTTGGGGATGACGATACAGTGTTTTATGTGGACAATGCCCTGAGAATGCTGGAAACCCTGGATCATACCATGCCATACATTCTGTCGGACCACATTTGGTTTCCAACTGACCTCAAAAGTATGTGACACCCGTTGCTGCCTTTGTGTCCATATGCTGTTCCAAATGCAGTCTGTTTCCCACTGCAGCTCGTGGAACATGGCATGCCAAACATCCTTGCACATGCATTACACAAACACCAGTTTCTTTACTTGCTCATGCAATTCGAAGTGACACACTCAGATACCAGACAGGACATTGTGCCTGAACATCAGCATGCAATGCCTTTTGCCATTTGCACAAGTGACTTCTTTCACTCATCCATCATTCATCTGACATGTGTCTTCTCCTAGGCTCAGATACACACGCTCCTGATCAGCTCCCTGTATGAAGTCCTGCTCGGACTTCATGTGAGTGAGCTTTGCAAGGCCAGCCATCACACTTGATGCCATGACTTACTCCCCGTCCATCACCTGGAATGCGCCGTGAAGCTATACAGATTTTGATTTAAAAAAACATGTATGTGGGCTTGAATGCAGACTTTGACATGAGCCAGTATCAGCATCCAAACAGAATAGCCCCCAGATGCTTGCCCTGCAACTACACAGACCCTGCAGAGGGGCCCCCCTCCAATAAAACCTATGTCGGTTTCAGAGCTCCTAGGGTAAGATTCCAAGCCATACTTCATGCGCTGGTATGGTGAGTGACACCTGAGCATGTGCGTTACAGTGAAACCTATGCGGTCTTTTGAGCTCCTAGGGCAAGAGCTTACCCCATACTTGCTGTGATGGTGTTGTGCACCAGTGTTGAGCAAGTGTGTTTTATCAGACTCTGTCCAGCATCTCCAAGTTCTGACTGGCTGTGATAATAAGCCACATCAATAACAGTCAAGAGATGGACCCTTACTATGTCATTGCTTAGAGCCCCAAGCACAGGCATTGTTTGCCGTGAAGCACTGAATGCTGATTGCAGACAATCGCCTGTGTCACAGGGTGGTCTGTATGCATATGTTGCAGTGTGATAGCAAAAGAAGGGTCATGACAGTTCAGTCGCATGATGTGTCATCATGACACCCACTTGCTGCTTGCTTACGGCTGCTTGCTTTCATGCAGGCATGTCCCTGCAAGCCTGAGGATGTGTGTACATCTGACAACCTGGGTCTGTTTGCTGATGGCAACTGCAATCCGGCACGCTTCCATTGGTTTTGGCCCCATGGTGGTAAGATGTCCTTTCCCTCCATATTGTTCAGATTGCATTGCACTTCATGATCAACAAAGATTGTGAGTTCTCTTGTGTTCTCATTGGCAGAAGCTGGGGCGTCTTCAGGATCTTCACTGTCCCCTCAGGAGTGGTGTACATTCAATGTATTCACCCTTTTTCCCAAATTTCTAAAGTGATTTGTTTCATATTTTTTCATGGAAATCATGTCAATCATTGCTTGGTTCGTGGCACATAAGGCTGAATGCTTTGGTGGCTGTTGTGTTCTTAGTAATGCATCCACCATATAGTAAGCTGCATGTCTCCTACACTGATTGTTGTGCGAGCATTGGTGTGCTGTGCCTCGACTGACTGCAACACCAGTGGAAATAGCATTGGGGGTCTCAGCCCATGCCCTGTTTTTGCCACAACTCCAAGCTTGTTCAGTTGCTTGTGCCTGCCTATCAACATGCATGTGTTCAACGGCTTATTCCTCCCCAGCTTTGCCCTCGCCGCTGCTGTCGCTGCAAGCCAATTTGCTCTGCCTGACATTTAGCCACAAGCCGTCTCAGAATGAAAGAGTCAGTGCCAGGCCTGAAGCGGTCTGGTGTTTTGGTCACAAGGTCAGTTCTGAACAGGCAGACAGAGGCTCAGCAGCAGCCCTGAAACAGTCTGTATACTGGAAGATCAGCACAACTGCAAGATCAGCCAGGTGCAAGGATTAGGTCAGCATTAGTCCACTGCTGCAGGGGCTGGAATGATCTTCAGTCAGGGGCTGATGCGCATGCGCAGCTATGAGGACATTGAGTTGGCTGTCCGAAGTATGGGATGGGCCCACCAAGGCGCAGGAGGTCAGCCCTTCCAACTCCTGCAACTCCACTGTCTGATGCTCATCTTGCACGCTTTGATTGTTGTTTTGCTTTTCATATTTAATACAGTTTTTTGCAAAATTATCAAAAAAGAAACTTTTTCTTGGTTTTCATACTGAAATGATACCAAGTGTATGGCTTTTGCCTTGTGAGTCTTGCATGGGAGAACCGGGGAAGTATGTTGCCGCATGTGCATACTGACAAGTGCAATGCCTGAGTACATGGCGTCAGCAGTGCAAGCTTCAAGGCCACTGTCCATCTATCTATACATGCATTGACTGCTCAAACATTGTCCAGCGATTCTCACTGCAGCATGTCAGGCATGAAAGGAGGTGCATCACGAGTTACTAAAGTCATGCACAGTGTACTGAAAGTGCTGGTGGTCATGCATGTGTCGTGATGGAGTGGTGGTGCCCAAGGCAGCTGTTCTTGAGAATGTTGCTATATTGCATTCACAGTGCTGGCATGACACTTTGTGCTGAAGTTCCCTTCAAGCTTTGCACTGATATTGAATTGTCTCATACCCTACATTTGTCAACCCAGCCAATCAAACATCTTTGTTTCATACATTCGCTTATGTGCTTTGTTTGAGCTGTAAAAGTTTGCTTCTCATGTGGCAGATATGGCCATTGCGCATATCTTTTGGGATGAGTTTGGCATCATGGCTACGGATCCTGGCTACGGCTACTTCAGACCCACTATAAACTTATTTGACCCTGGCTGGCGGCTCACCCCTGATGGCCATGACATGGGCACCCATGCAGCAGGAGTCATGGACAGGTGACTCCCCTCCCCTCCCCTCCCCTCCCCTCCCCTCCCATGGGTGATGCTTTCTAGAAGCATTGACCAGCCCTTTCATCGCAGCTGATGCTGCACAGCTGACCGTCTGCTTCGTAATTGGCATTCATTT
>JAABUU010003593.1_pt1 | contig 19548 bp, 17 predicted proteins | sample 5559301 | NCBI WGS metagenome assembly JAABUU01 (sample SAMN10711884, study PRJNA513360) | rock metagenome | isolation source: Antarctica rocks | place: Antarctica: Victoria Land, Richard Nunatak white | reverse complement strand
TGCAGACCAAGGCAGACAAGCGTGTTGAATGTGCTAATGGCATGTGCTTTATCACCAGTCTCCTGCCATTTCATCTCAGCTGTTGCATATCATCAACAAACATACAGTCAGTTTTGCTTACACGGTCTGAGGCCGTCTGCTTCTGCTGTGAGAAACCTAACTTTGTGATTGCATCCTCAACAGCAAGATGTCTATGTGAGTGCGCCAAAACCGCAGACGATGACAGCTGCAGCAGACTTGGCACCAATTTGTAGGTTCAGTGTGTGCCAGCCAGACTGTCACTGCTCTGCATGAGCATAAGGACACACTCTCGATCCAGGCAACTCGTCATCATGGGATTCTAGAATCTGCACTCCATGACAGACTCTGAGCGGTGTTGTGCACATATCTTCATTGCTGGGCTGCTGCTGCTACACATGAGCAAAGGGGAGAACATTTGGTCCGTGGTAGCTCTTGCACATAGCACTAGCATTTTGCACACCATAGCATTTGTCACTGTAGCATTTGTCTGGTACTGTGCTGGTTGAATATGCGCAAGGATTTGTTGCAGCACTGTTGCTATTGTGTGTGAACGAAGAGGTCACAGTCTGCTTCTGGGTAGCTGTTGAGTGTAGTACTCTACCATGGGACATAGCACCTTACCATTCGATATTATGTACACCGCGCCATTGACTGTACCATTGGTCTGGTCTTTCGCAGGTTGGATATGTGCAAGGTATGGGATTCATTGCTGGGCTGTTGCTGCTGTACATGAATGAGGAGGACACTTTCTGGACGTTGGTTGCGTTGATGAAGGGGGCTGTGCATCTGCCAATGGAGCGCCTCTACCAAGCAGGCCTGCCATTGCTGCAGCAATACCTCTTCCAGTTTGAGCACCTCATACAAGAAGAGGTAAGTCTTTGCAGCAGTACCCCTTCCAGTTTGAGCACCTTATAAACAAGAAGAGGTGACTTTTTTCGTTATGTGGTAGTGGTACGTGCCTTGGCGCAAGAGTTCTCCTTCCTTTCCTGGTCCACGCTTTCCTGATGTCGTTGCGCATTTCTACTTCTGCCTTGCAGTCCATGCCTTCCTTTCTGCTTCCCTTCTGTCCATTCCTGAAAACGTGCTGCCCTGGTCCCTGCATATTTTTCGTCAGATTGCCCCATTGACATCATCCCAAGACACCTTCTTCAAGATACAGATACGCCTGATACTGTTCCCAAGGCGTTTTGGAGATTATAACGACAAATCTGGCGCTAAAGCAGTGAAGGTTCTGAATCTCCAAGAACTTCCTTTCTCCTTTGCCCCTTCCAGAATGCCTTCATTCATGTTTTGAATTGTTGCCTTTGTTTGCAGATGCTCTGGCTGTTGTGAGATTGTTCAGTCTGATTTAGAACAAACCAACACACATCAGTGGTGTTTCTGCTGACTGCCAAAACAGGACCTCGTACCAGGAGCAAGTCAGGACTGTATGCTCCTGACCACAGGGGCCAGCCACATGATCAATAAAAGAATGAATGAATTACTAGTTGAATGAATGCATGAACGCACGCGTTAATGAACTGTGTCTGCAGATGCCCAGGCTGGCCACACATATGGAGGAGGAAGGTGTCCTACCAACCATGTATTGCAGCCAATGGTTCCTTACCCTGTATGCTTATACACTGCCAATTGACCACCTGCTGCGGGTATGGGATGTGTTCCTGCTGGAAGGGCCCAAGATTCTGTTCAGGTAAGCTGAACACCGTTCTGCTGATTATGATGGGCACGCCTTGCCTGTGAAAGCCATCTGCTGCAGGCACTGGCCTTTTTCTTGCTGGTACCAATCCAGTGACCAGCTCCTGAAACTGCCATTGTCAGCAAAAGTTCTTGGTGGACTGCCAGGATTAGAGTTATGTGCGGAATTGTCAGATCGTGTGCAAAGCAGTAGCTTTTTCTTGTTGGCAAGACCATCATAGCTTCGAGTCAGCCAGCATGGTCTGGACAGCCATGAGTACAGCCAAGACTGCCTGTGCCAGGTCACCTTCAGGATCCTCATTGAATAGCACCATCTTTGTGCGGCACGCATCGTTTGTAAAACCCTCAAAGGACGCTGAACAGACCTGTTTGGCCTGTCATTCAGTTTCAGCAATGCGGCGGTCATCAGTGCACCTTGGCGGTGCAGTGCCTTGTTGCATCAACAGCCAACTGGAAATTCCCATGTCAACTTCAGTCCATATTATTATAATCAGAAATATCTGAAGATCTGTAAGCTCGCTTCTCGAAAGCGTTTTCCAATTACGAAAAATTCAAAAAAATTCAACAAGGTTACGCTACCTGCACATCTTGCAAAAGCCTGCATCGCTACCTTCTGTCAATTGCAATGCACTTTTTGTTGATTTCAGCATGCAAACTCATTTTGTGCAATGATGGCAGGGTGGGACTGGCTCTGCTGAGGCTCTGCGAGGACTCAATTCTGGATCTTCCCTTTGAACAGATGTTGGCTGTTTTTAAAAGCAAGCAGTGCCCAGCTTTTGCACACTCACCAGATGTGGTCATGAAGCTGGCATACAGCTTTCGGGTCAGTAAGCGGCTGGCTCAGTTCAAGGCAATGTATGATGGGAGCAGCCTGCCGGCTGAGGCTGAGGCAGCAGCTGAAGAAGAACGCAAGAACATGAAGCAGCATTACCGAAGTGTGCAGCAGTTGTCCATTGCAAATGATGCAGACTCTGATTGAAGCAGCGTTGCTGAAGAGTTTAGCAGTTTTGAACTTTGAATGAACCAACACTGATGCATGCGATCAAATATGCTGGGTAGAGTACACACGCGCAGACAGACAGATGACACCAATCTTTTTTCCTTGTAGCTCTCTTGCAAAGTCCTGTAGGCGTAGAGTAGATGGCCCAAATGTGTACGACTTTGTGTGAAATTGTATGCAACTGCGCATCACCGTTAGCACATGCAGAGCTTTGCACTAATTCCGTTCTTTCTGCATGCCTATGCTATACTTGTGCAGATGAATCAAATTTGCTTGAAACTCATTTTTGGCTAGCTTGAAAGGTGATTTCTGTCACGACTTTAAAGTTGAAATCAATATGCAGATACGCAGTTACACAACAATTTTGTTTTGTACCCCACGCCAAAGGGATGCATAGCTGCGTTGCTGGGATGCCTGATTGACTGTGCATCAAGCATGAGTATGAGAGGTTTGCCAGATGCAACACACATCTTGTAAATGAACAACACATTGCCCCTGAGCCAGATATGTACACAGCAGTAAGAGTCAAAAGAGCTCTGAGGGATTTTGTCCTTCTATCAGCAGCTTTGTCCACTCAGTTGCAACACTACCCATAGGCTGATGCCACCAAGGCCGGCTTCGCTCATGCATAGGTCAGACAATCACATGGGGTAGAACTTGTTGCGCCCATCTTGATCCTGGAACTGATTCTTCACCACATGGAAGATGTTTCCGCACCCTGTGTTTGATGTGGCGTCCTGCTGACATATAATGGCATCCTGGCAGCTGCCAAAATTATTGCCCTGCACACCTTACAGCAACAATCAACATGGGCCACACAATGCCAACATGATGACCTTGCAGTCCTGAGATTGAATGAAACTCACCATGACGCTCAGCATGGCACAAAGTTAATAAGCCATAAAAGCAAAAAGTGATGTTGATATGTGTATTGCACGTTGAGACCTTGCTGCACTGAGCTTATGCGTTTGAGATCAAAGGCACGTGAGTGTCCGCCCTAGGCAAATGCTGCATTGAACACAGGCACAAGGCCTGGACCGCAGGTTTACTTGCTTTATAGATGCTGGTCGCCTCACATGAGCATGCAGCAACAGCACCAGCAGCAGCACCAGCAGCAGCACCAATGCCACATTATGCACTTTTTCTGATGTAAACATAAGAAAAGAAAAGTAAAGAAATGAAAAGAAAGAAAAGAAAAGAACAGACTACACCTCTCGGCAATTTAACGAGAAGCCAAGTAGTAGATGCAAACATACATGCATGATGCATACGTACAGTGAAAATAGCATCACGTATGCCTTCATGATGCTAGACATCAGCAAAGGCTTGCAAGCCTGAACACATTACTTTTTTGTTGGAGTGGAAAAGGCATCACATGCACATGCCCACATGACAAACAAGAATATGAGCGAGTGCCTTGCATGACGCACAGTGCATGCAGTAACAGATTTGCGCAAGCGTTTTGCAGGCTTACCTGAATGAGATTCTGGTTGCTGAGAGCTTGTAGGACAATAGCATGGAACGCCAGCTCATCGTTGCTGTTGACATTGAAGAAAATCTGCAACCATCCAACAGCAGTCCCCAACAATCATACTATAGGCATCTTGGGTTTCACCCCACATGGCAACAACCACACCATGTTATGGGCACTGTATATGTGTACTTACAACAGTTGTAGACTGTTGTGAATCTGTTTCATTATTGCAGTTGTGGATGGTTACGTGTGACACCTGTGTTGACATTCAAGCTTGCCACGGGATACCAGCAGCAAGTAGCAGCATGCTTTGCATTGTAAGACAAGCACAACATGCCTTTTCACTCATCATTCATTGATTAAATATGCTGGCAGCAGCCACGGTCACATAATTTCACTACAAAGTTGACGACAATCTGCGGCAAGAGCACGACAGCTGGTCCAGAATACAAGCTTTGTGTTGCTTGCAAGCGAGTTACATGCACAACAGCTGGGGCGTGATCTCGACCCACATTGCTGGCAGTGCATTCCCACAATGAAGTGCCAATCACTCAAGACAACCAGAACATCTCAACCAGTCAGGGTCAGAGCATACCATTGGTAGTGCACAGTCTAGGTGCATATTAATGTAAAAGAACAGAACGATTAAGACAGTCATGGTGCATGAAGGACTTACATTGTTGGCAATGATGTTCCACGATGAATTGCCAGCAATCTGGACACCAACAGTATGGGTCTCACTGGAAGGGTCTTTGTAGAACAAGTTGCCCATGATGCAGCTTTGAGCGATGTCGTTTCCATTGACGCAAGCCACCCTTGCATTTATGTGGTTGTTCACCACATTCAGCTGCAGGCAGCTCTTTGTCACTGTCACGCCGTTGTTGACGGCAACAAAGTCACACTGTGATAGCTTCAGGCCTGCACGCACACACAGCACCTTGTGTTTGGTGTGTTGATCATCACCCTGGTGGCATCAGAACAGCATCATCCGTGGAGGCACACCTTATAAACATAAGACACACCCAGGAGCTTGTCAAGGTAGACAGATCTGCCAAGGGAATAGCAGCGGTGCTGATGCCTTGGCACAATTTACTGAGACAAGGTGTCAGATATCCGCAGTACAGAGACACAAGGTGTGATGTGTCTGCATTATGGACAGGGACCTGCTACAAGTGGCCAAGGTTAAGGAGCTGATTGTAGCATCCAGAGTTGGCAAGATACAAATGTCCCAGGCCCAAGAGAAGCAACACAGTCAGAGCTGGAAAGACAGGTGGTCAGTACCAGTCAAGCCTAGAGCTCCTCAATATGACATGTGACAGACAGACATGCGTTGACAACAACCGGCAAATGATGCTTGAGCAGATCATGAAGGTGAGCACTGCTCTGGAGACTAAAAATCTGGACATGCCCACATACAACGGAATGATGTCAATAGGAAGTGACAACAACAGGCAAGTGATGTTTGAGCACATCATGTAAGTGATTACTGCTCTGAAGACTGGATGTGCCAACAGACAGGAATGAAGTCAAAAACAGTATGAACAGCAGCCTTTGGACACAAAGTCGATGATAGGATAAGTGATAGCAGAGGAAAACAGCATTAAGGTATGGCTCCAGCCACTCTCTTGGGACTTGAATCTACAAACTTGAACAACTCTGAGTAAGACCACGCCCGGTGCCAAAAACCTTGACGTGAACTTTAATTCTTGTTGCTTGTCAGGCAGGGAGCCTTACCCTCCAGCCCATCATTGATCAGCACAGCATGGTCAGTACAGAAGCACCAGCACTGACTCATCTGGATCTCCACATGGCCACAACCACCTGCAGATCATTAGTACAGTCAGGTAGCTGCAGCAGAAGCTCACCTTCCAACCCATCATTGACCAATATGGCATGGTCACAGTAGAAGCACCAGCACTGACTCATCTGGATTTCGACATGACCGGACCCACCTGCAGGTGGTCAGTGGAACATCAAAGACAGCAACACATGTTTTACATGCACGTGCCACTGGCATATGAATGGAGGAGGAGGAGGATGAAGAGGATTTACATCTTCAGCCAGCCATCTGTGTTGTGCCAGTGTGTCTTGCACCAATGTCTGTGTGTACACGCATCACAATTCACTTGGAAGATGCACTGACAAGATTTGCTGGCACAGCCACATGTGAGCCATGCTCAAAGCAATGTGGACAACAAAAGATTGATCAGTGACTGTTAGTTAGTAATGCTTGTGTCCAGCTGCATGGTCCAACACACAAGACTAAGCAAACCGAAAGCATGCCTGATATGTACATTTACGAAAACTGCCAAGGCTATGCAAAGTACAATCACACCAGGCAATTTCATGCATTCATTAAAGAGAGGTCCTCCTGTGGAGTCAGGTATGCATAGCCCTTATTAATTTCACGTCATAGTTCTGGTCTTCAACTGTATTCAGCACTGATGGTGAACTCTGTCATGTGTAAGAGCACTCTGAGCAAGCAGGGAGCACGTAATGGGCACGTTATGGGCATGTAATGGGCACGTAATGGGCACGTAATGGGCACGTAATGGGCACGTCGTGGGCACGTAATGGGCACGTAATGGACACATCATGAGCACGTTATGAAGCATGCACATGTAATCACAGCATTGCTGGCAGGTGCAGTGGCTTGGTTTTGTCAAGTGTACCTTCAAAAAGGACTCCAATGCTTTTCCAGTCGGTGCAACCCACCATATGGATGTTGCTCATAACTGTGTGCATGGCACACCTGGACTTGATGCAAACCCACCACCCATGTAAGCAGATGTTCTGTCCCCTGCAAAACACACACGCATGTGGTGATGCAATATGAAACTATTGCTGAAAACCCACAAAACATGCTGGCAAAAGGAGGTTGCATGGTCTAGACTGGTGGAACCAGGTGGGCACACTCTGCTTGGCATGCACCGATGCCAAATCATGCATGGCTGGTGTTTTGGCAGAGCAATTGCAACGGCCTTTTTGAAGATGTGTTGCAGCTACATTGGTATATGAGAAGCGTAGATAGCAATCAAGTGGCAAGGGTGTTTAGTACACAGTGCTTCCAAAACGATAAGCATAGGTACTCAGCCGCAAGATGTGCATCTATCTTGCAGGGCAGGCAGAAGATCCTATGTGGTAGATGATCTTATGCTGACCAAAGGCAATTTTTCCCAAACAGCATTGTGGACGACAAATACCTGAACTCCAAATTGTCTAGGAAGACTCTAGGGTTTGTTCTGTTGACAACGATGCCTCCACATTCATCAGCCTTCTGGCCCTCGCAGTTAATTGTGAGCCTAGCAACAGACACATTGTTCAGTGCAGCTATTGCTGACGTGCAGAAAAGGGCTTTGTTGCACCATGTGGTGCCGTGATACAGGTGGTGTGCTCACGATAAGTCTGCTGAGCAGATGATGCAAGCACTCACCCTTCGCCCACATCTCTCTGCCTGGTGTAGAACGAGAGATGCTGAACACGAGTGAAGTCTGTTTGCTCATCCTGTCGTGCACCCTGACTGATGACCAGACCAGCTGAAGCAGCATCCTCTGGCCAAATGAGCCTTGACAACCCCACGCCTTCACCGCGGACCGTCACCGGCTTGTCATGAATCAAAAGGTGCTGCTTCAGAATGTACTGACCTGCAGTGATCGCAGTATGTCAAGCCTCGATCGTCAACAATAACATTGTCTGCCTTTTCGACGATAAACGGCTAACTTTGCATACCACCGGCCCACCTGGAGGGAAGTACAGAACCCCGCCAGAGGGAGGCAGTCGATCTATTGCTTGAAGTACAGCTTCTGTATCGTCAGTTCGGTCGTCCCCCGCAGCGCCGCACTCCCTGACATCTATGACGCCCCACGGCATAACTACGCTGTATCGGTGCAGGGGTCGGGGATATACTTCAGTCGAAAAAATCGAAAGTCGGCAACAATCTGCTCACGCAAGGTCGACGAGGGACTCGTGACTCCAAAGCAGGCTTTTTGGGAGCCGAAATGTATACAGATCACCACAGATGACCAGGTATACTCCGGCCTATGAGACTCAAGTACGAGCTGAATAACCGCTGCAAATCCTCGCTCGATGTGGGTGTAAGCGACGAAGCAATCAACGAGGCGACAACTGGCAAGCGCTGACAACTCAAGTCTCTGCTGTAGCATCTTGACTTTGCAGTCGTGTTGACTGACACCCCCTCCTCGCATCGCGTCGATAGTGCGTTAGCACGTTGCAGTCACCGGCGGAGCGCTTCTCCTTGCAACTGATGCCGGGCTCGAATTGGCTGTGCAAAGCACACGTGTAACTGTAAGCAGTCCAGTCCCTAGCTCTCGTTTGGTTGCTGCCTCAAACGCCGTTTTGCCCTGTGTGGCTGCAAGAGACGATCTTATCTCTGGCTGTCCTGCAGTACAGTGATACCTTGAGTAGTGACCGGAAAAGTCCCTTTGCCGACCGTACTACAGGTACCGCAGTAAAGATCAATTTCGCTTGTCCCAATCGCGCTGGTTCGGTGTCACCGGGCCTTTGACGTGCATGTCGTATTTGATCGTAATCATACGACCTCAACAGCGAAGGTTTGGCAGCAGGTTGTTCTGCATTAGGCCGTCGGAAATCAGGGGAGACTTGCACGCCTGCGCTCTTCATAGACTTAATCGACAGGTGTACCCGCAAACCCTAACCAAGGCTGAACCGGTTGTGGTCACACTAGAGGGTCAGCGCGGTTCAGCAGGTACCACTATGTGGCGCATTCTGGACCTTCAAGAAACAAGCAGCCCACGCAAGACAGCTCGTACCTGCTCAGAGGGGTGCAGTGGAGACGCACCCCTGGCTGAAAGGTTTAGGCAAGGCCTTGAGCTCAGTTTCTTCCTGCTATGCTGAGTCTGTTCCGACAGTTACCTGATCTTCATTGCTGCTGTTCTGTGCCAGGCGTCAGACGTCAGAGCTCAGCCAGCAATCTCTGGAAAGCACTTCAGGATCTGTATTCTGGCCTGAAGCAAGGCATCAGACTACCAACAGGTTGGTACCTGCTACTTCAAGCCACAATTGCTGGCAGGCTCATGCGCTGCATCTGGTGTCAATCTGCAGCTTGGAAGCTGCCAGAGCAAGATTTCATTCATACTTGCAATCTTTGGGCAGTGCTTGCAGCAAACTTTCAACCCCTGCTGCCCCAAATCTTACACAAGCTCTATTGTTTTCGACTTTCCTGATGACTAACCAATAAAAACGCTAGGGGTGCTATTTGGCAGCAATGCCTATAGCTGAGAAAATACCCTCATCACCGGACCAAGGTAGTGCTTGCGTCGGGAAGCGTTGTGTGCTCTGTACAGTTGCTTGCAGGGACAGATCAGGCCCCGTACAGCACGTGACACACACATAGACGGCATCACTCCAAGTGCTGATGGATCATGCTTACATCACCACACCACACCACACCACACCTGACCTACCCTCAGCAGCAAGCCGTCATGAGTGCAGTTTGCCTCATGCATGCACCCGCATTATGGCTTCGGCTCATGCACACCGTCTCATGTCCGTAGTGCTGCAAAGCTGTGCTCACTGTGCAGTCATGCAAGCACTTACTTCCAGAGTGCCTTGCCTGTGCAGTATTTTTTCTGTTGACGCTGTTTGTAACACATCTGTGTTGTATTCTCTTGTGCTGCACATTGTTGTTTGCCCCAGGCAGCTCAGTTTCGTTTTGCAGATGGCAGCAGCATGGAGCATTGGGGCTGTTGCATGAAGGGCATGCCAGCAGCCAGGGCAGTGCCTCAACGCCCCCCTGTCAGTCTTTTGCCCACTTGCCATCTGAAAATGGTAAGCAAGCAGCTGCTGAGATACCATGCACATGCTGAATGTTGGCTCACTCATGCCTTCCAAAGGGCTACTCAAGTGCAGAAAGCATCTCAACGTCAAACATCGCTGTGGTCTTGGTCTGGCATCTAGCCCAGATAAGACATCTCCCCAATGTAGAAACAACTTTTCACCACTCCCCAGGCGTTGTTTGGTTGAGATTTACCCAGTGAGATGGACTATTCTTCTGAACGAGAGGTTCCTGTATGGCAAAGAGCTGAGCACATCCACCAGCTGCATACCATGTATGACAAAGCTGCGCAGAATATCAGCACCTGGTGATCTTCTGCTTCAAAGCTATGCCTCCTTTGCGTCTTTGCGCAGGCAACAGGTTCTTCTGGGTTGGGCAGCACCACTGCCTTTCAGACAACGCAGACTGCACAGACGCTTCACATGTGGTTACCGCAGCACAAGCCCCTCAGAGGAAATGTCACCAGCAAGCAACCGGTCTTGGTGCAGCCTCACATTCAGGGTCATCATTCAGCTTGTCAAGCTTCATAGACAGTGCATGCCAGCCGCCAAACGTAGCTGATAGCACATGCCCACTGCTTCCGAAAAGCAGCTCTGTCCCGTCTCAAAAGGGCGTCTGGTCACCTCCTGACACCCCTTCCTTGTGCGAATCTTCACTGACAATCCCGTTTCCGGCTGCATCAGATTCAGAAGCCTTGCAAGACTTGGTCTCAGAACCCATTTTGGAGACAACATTGCACTTCCTTCCAGCTTCCCCCTTTGATACAATGGACATGTCTGAGGATAGCAACATGTGGGCAGCCAACTGTCTACCAGAGGATGTAGACAAGCTCCTGGATTGGGCAGCTGACTCAGCAGCTGACTCAACCTTCTCAGATCCCAGCCTCAACTCAGCTCAGCTCAGCATGTCATGCTACGAGCTGCCTCAGCACTCCTTTGAGCTTCGGTCTGAAGCTCAGGGCGTGCAGATTCAGACCAGCATACAACCTAGCTATAACCTAGGCAAACCCTCTACTGGGTGTGACACCCATACAATGACCACAGCAGCACAGGAGTGCCCAGTCAGTCTGGCTTTGCCAAGGGACCCTTGTTCAGATGAGCTTCCCTATACACGACTCCATGCTCTGACAGCTTCCCCTCGAGCTGCATCTCAGCAAGCCGAACTATATCCAGATCTGAACTGTGACCAGTCCTCCTGGACTCTAGGTAGCAAAGCCTCAACACCCCTTCTGTATGATCGCCTGGCTTCAGATGCACTCCAGCACCAGCAGCTGGCTTCAGACGCACTCCAGCACCAACAGCTGGCTTCAGACGCACTCCAGCACCAGCAGCTGGCTTCAGACGCACACCAGCACCCGCTGCTGGCTCCAGACCCTCTTGAGCTGCTCATGCAAATGGAGCAGGACTTGTGTTTTGGCGCCCTGCCATCCTTGTCTAGTAGGGACAGCAGTCCCAGCAGTGGCAGTGATGAACAGATTGGTGTGCCAGATGCCAAGGGGGAAAGCCAGATGAAGAGGAGGTGTGGGCGGCCCAGGGTGTATGACCTAGACCGGCCTGTTCCTCCAGGTGACATGACACCTCTCACTAGCATCTCTGTCTGCTGTCGCCAGGCTGGTGTGATGTGGTTTAGAAGTTCCCATCATGCATAGCAATTTCCAGTACACATGCAATTCCTGTTGCATCTGGCACATTTGCTTTTGTTGTACTGGATCCTGCAAGCACAGCAAAACATGCCACAGCAAGCTTGCTTTCTTGACCCTACATACTTACTATGACAGACAGCTTTTGCCCACCTGTGATTGGGCGCATGTAGATCTGGTCTACAAAACTCAGAGCTTTATGTGGTCTGGAACAGCATCGAAAGACTTGTTTCATTCTGACTTTTCAGAATTTTTCAGTCATTGTCTGTTGAGTCCCCTGATGAGTTTCAAAGACAGAAAATGTGAATTGATTGATTGACAGTCCATAATGGCCTTACTATCATCACTGTATATCATTGCTTGATGATCCCAGTGCCATGTGCCAGATCAGTGCTCACCTCATTTGTGCTTTTCTGCAGATGCTGCAAGGGCAGCACCCAAGAGCCCTAAAAAGACCAAGGGCAGAGGGGCTAAACCCAAGTACATCTACAACACTGCGGAGGAAGCCATTGCTAAGAGGTAGGCACATGTGTTTGTACTCTAATGTAGGCAACATCAACACAGATTGTTGTTGATGCGTTGACTGCCAAAGCAGGCCTCATGAAGGGAGCCACTCAGGACTGTATGTACTTGACCCTTGGGGAAGACATGTAGCTAACAAATGCATGAATGAACAAATGCATGCATGTGTCTTTGCAACTTGAGGTTGCTCTCTCTGCTCACATTGTAAATGCTGCCTTGGATGCATCCATTCATCCATGAAAAGCAGCCCTTCTCATAGGGTCAGGTATGTACTCCCTGAGTAGCTCCCTGATTGAGGTCTTGTTTTGGCAGCCAGCAATAATATGTGTTGAAGAGGTCTAAGTCAGACTGAACAAGTGTCTGCCAAGCATTTTCTTGCATGCTCACCTGGTCATGCCTCTTCTCCAATGCTGCACGATATAAGCTGTGTCTCAAGCACTGGCATGCGCACAGACTTATCCTGCACGTACCTAGCTCATCATGAGCTGGAAAGCGTTCAATAATTATTATTATTATTATTATCATTCTTCTTCTTATTATTATCATCATCATCACTATTATCATGCGCACAGCAGTCTGTCTGCCGATCATGTTGGTGTGCAATGCCACTGCATTCAGCGACATGTGCAGGAGCTGTAGCAATGAACTTCAGCTTGCCTGTATCACCCTTACCAGAGTCTCCTCTCATTTTGCCCTTTACAAGCTGTGTCATGATCACTTGCTGTGCTGACTGATCATTCCAGTCTGTCATGTCACCGCAGCATGCAACAATTTGCCTGTATCACCCTTCAGGTGCACACTGTGCAAACTTATCATTCATCATTCATCATTCATTTTGAACACATGTCTTCCCCCAGAGTCAGGTACGCCTAATCCGCCCAGGCAGATTCATGTAAATCTTTGTGGCTATGATTGGAACTTGGAGGTGATCACTTGTGGTGCTGCAGGCGCAAGCGCAACAGGGACACCGCCACCCAGAGCTACTACAATCGCAAGCAGCGCATATCCATGCTAACCAATGAGGTAACGTTTGAATTCTGAAGCCTTGAAGCCTTTTGTGAAGATGCGTCAGAAGCTCATCACTCTGTTGAGCCCAGTGCTGTCAATACTTCTGCCACACAGCTGGCACGGCATTGACAAGGGCTGGAGTCACTGTTTCACAGACAAGTCAGCTCAGCTCACTGTCAAAGATTTATGTCAACAACGCATACTTTCTTAAAGGTCAAGTCTGCGTTGTCATAACTTGTGCCACACAGCACGCACTGTCTTGAAAGTGCTGGAGTGACAGTCTTACAGATAAATCAGCTCAATTTACTCTCACAGAATTTGTCAACAGCGTGCCACTCATGTCAAGTTCACTTTTGAGTCATCTATGAGTCTGCCACATAGCATGCACTGCATTGGCACCACAGGAGTCAAACTGCCTCATTGATTGGTCAGCCTGACTCAATGCGTGCAACTTGCAGATGGCTGGGCTAAGGGAAGAGAACACAGCACTGAAAACCATCCTGGGCATCTTGGAGCGGGACCCTCAGGCAGACATGACAGACAAAGGTATGTTCTCTGTCATGTCTCAAGGCCTCAGTCACTACGTCTCTACCTGCTTGCATCACTGACATGGGTGTGAAGGCAATGCATTGACTTGTCAGCCTTACTTCAAAAGCAGCTGTCAGTGCTGAAGACTAAGATCAGCTTGTGGTAGCTCAAGTGTGAAGAGCTCACCATGGCTGCATGGTGAAATAAAGCACATTCATGACATCATAGCCTACAAGGCACCTGAGCTTGATAGGTGACCATTGTAGCACCCCTGTCCAGGTCGACTTTGCACTCCATCATTGATCTCAAGCCAGCCTAACCTCTTTCCTGTGTCTTTGAATACTGACATGGCTCTCCAAACTTGATAACACTTCGCAGGTACAGCATGTGCTGGTTGCTTCAAGCATACTGTCAGGAGATGTTTTTGATGATTCAGTGTTGTCATCAGCCTTCTTTATGTGCAGGTTGGCTTCGAGAGCAGCTTTCAGCAGGCAGGTCACCAAGCAGCATCCTACAAGAGCTGCAACAAACATCTTCATGGCTGATGTGAAATGGGCTGCGGTGTATGTTGAGTGTAACTTAAGTGTGACTGACTCATATTTCAAGTCAGAACAATGCATACAAGCAGTCCATGCCTAGACGACGAATGCATTGCTCTTTGGTTCAGTAAACGAAGAACATTTGCTTCTCCGTTGCCTGTTGTTTCTGCCAAACAGCCTTATTTGTTCTCTAATCGACAGCCTTTTGCATGGATTGGTGTCAGGATTGATGTGCAGATCGCAAACTCTGCCTGCGCAACAGAGGATGTCAGTGGTCAACACTGCCCTCATATTCAGTGTGAATTTGGACTGACTGCTTGCACAACCTGCGTGCGGCTTGTTGAGTATGAGTCGAAACTGGTCAGAGCATGCACATCCATTTGCAAGTCCAGTCTTGGAAAGGCAGTAGCAGAGGATTCATAAAGTCATGCTAGATTTGTTCATTGCAAGATTTATTAGATCCCTGCCACCTAAGTCAACGAGCCCAGCTTGATGATGATAAACACAGGAGACAGCCATCTTGCATGTTTATGCACTGAACATAACAACAGCTGTGTTCACCACCCATGGGAGGTTTCGTATACATAATCTAGTTTTCAACCTGCTAGTATCCCCTGCCATAGCTATGCTGTAATGGCCATTTACATGTAAATTTGCCAGCCTGCCACCAATAACCCATCCTCACTTCACTGGCACTCGTGATCGATATCCATTTTGTAAGTTCTTACAGCAGCTGTCACCACAGCTTGCTCGGTTTCAAAACTTTGCAATGCTGAGCTCAGACTGACAATCCATTAGATGCCATCAGCGCCGCTGAGCAGATCTGTCCCCAGTCTGATAGAGTGATCCTACTCAGCTCAGCCCAAGGCAGCACCAAATGCCTGAGACTGCGCCCTCATAAGGGAGGCCAGGTAGACACGCACATTCTTAGCATCATTGACCAGCGCTGCCAAGCCGTTGTACAGCTCTTGCTCATGAGCGTTGTACACATTGCGCTTTGCTGCAACACAGATGGGCACAAAGTTATGACTATGTAGCATGACTTGCTGCCAGAATGCAACGCCAGAACTGGGCTAAGTGGCTTCAGTATGTGAGCCCCAAAATGCATTGCACTAGTCTGTAATAATGGCTGGAATGCGAAAACATCTGTGTTTTGACAGCATACATGCCGCTGCACACCCTACATGAACTAGAACCACTCTCTCATCATAAACAGCCGCCGCACAATGCTTCAAAGCATATGTTGCATATGCAAGTGTAAAGGCATTCTCCTTGATCCCTCCTTTTGTTTCACGACACCAATTGCAGACCACATGGACAGGAAAACATAAGCGATGCAATAAGAATGTGTTGAGTGACCAAGCCAGGTGGCGCATTCATAGACATGCAACGTACCTGTCACATCACCGCTCTTAGCCTCAAGTTTGCCAGCAATCTCAGGATCAACATCATCATTGGCTTGCTTGTGATGAACCCCCTTGATTTCCAGCTTGTGGAAGGCCCGCCGCTCAGCATCAAATTCCAGTCGTTTGTTGTCCAGCACGCTCATTCTGTCCTTGAAGGTCCTGTATTCCTTGATCCAGGCACGCAGAGGCTCAAGCACATTCTGTTCCAGGTCATTGGTCTGCACACAGCATTGATTTGTGGATCACCTAGGTCGGTTGGTCATCGCAATCATGGTCCGTCTTGCGTACTGCTTGGAAGAATCAAAACAGCAACTTCCACTTGGGTGGAAAAATTTGTGGGTTGGAGTTGTTGGTTTGTGCGAAAACATTTGGGTCTAAAACGCACCTGCCATCACCGGCAACAGGGATCATGGTCTGCAATTAACCAACGGCATAAAATACGACCAACACAAGCAAAAAGAACCTGGACAGGCAACATACATGCTTCTGTGAGATGGTAGCAAGGTCCTGGACTCGCACAGAGCTTTGTGGTCCTGCTGTACCCAGTGTAGTGGCTGCTTGTTGTCGTAGCTCATCTTGTGGAACAACTGGCTGCGCACCACCTTGGGCACCTTCCTGATACACATGGGGTAAGGGCCTTGACAGCGCATCTCCTGTGGCCCTGAAGACAGCTGCAGCAGACAAACATAACCGTCAGCAGTAACGTACCTTGGTGTGAACTGCCAGTCACTAGAAACACAAAAGACGAGTCCCGACTGCGGCCGAAGTTTACCTACTGACGCTATCTCGAGCTGCTTGATCTGCTTCTCGCACTCCTTCAAAGTTTGAGCAAAGTCATGCACCTGCAGAACGCGCGCCAGCGTGAGCAAGCTCATGAGGAGCTTTACAAATGCGACATGAGGTTGGATCTGAGGCAAGGGATCCCAGAGCAGTGGCCGCAGAGGAAGACCGGTAAGTCAGATACTGCAGTGCAATCACTCCTGCTTACCTCCTTGTACATTTTGTCAATGCGATCGCTGGTCGTAGGATTGAAACGACCAGGCGCTGCTTCGTGGACCTGCACAAAAATGAAGCATTGCGCTTCGCCAGCAGACTCAGACAGCTGACTTTTGAACCCGTTCAAGGCTTTCACAAGTTCGCGTTGCAACACAAAAAAATAGGCAGCAGCGTGCGAGTTGGTATGTGCTCTAATTACCTTTTCGCGGAACCTACCAAACATCCCCATCCGCGCGTGTTGTTCAAGCTGTCAAGACAGATCTTGTCTGTCGAAATCTGCAGTCGGACACCAGACGAATTTGCTGAGCGAGAAGTGCACTTGAAGTCAAGAATGACAGAGACTGCTCGAATTGTGGGCAAGGCTATCTGCATGCGCTGCCAAAGACTACCTGTTGAATGCTTGCGTAAGAATCAGCAGAGGCACACGTAAGCCAGTCTAGGGCTCGCTCCTCAACAATACTTCCAGAAGCTTTTAGGGCACGAAATCGGCATTGACGATCCCAAGTGTTTCATTGCGTCCCAAGGAGCGTCCCAGGCCAGCAAAGCATGCAAGCTGAGATTTTAGTCGGTTTGGCGCGGCGCATGCGGTCAGTGATCTGCTCATCATGTCTCGACAGGACTCTGCCTCAGATGCGGCCAGTTCTGTGGGAGGAGCTTCTGATGCAGGATCAGAAGCTGGAAAATCGGATGCTGGATCACACGGTGGAGATCAGGCAGCAGACATCTTAAAAGAGTCCAAATTCTCTCTCAAAGTACGGTTTCCTTTCGCTCATACGCCATGATATTGACTGTCCACGCATCAGCAACGACTGCAAGCTCTGCCGACTACTTACGTCACTCTTGTGGCAACAGGCAGCGATCTTTGGTGTGGTGTACTCGCTCAAGAAACTGCAGCTAGACAGAGACTTCCGGCTGGGTATACCAACGCTGTTCTTGGAATTCCTGCAATGGCTGATCTTAATTTTCGGTCCAGAGTGGGACTGGGATGTCAACTGGTCAAACAGGTTGAAACTCTAACACTTTTCCAGCGCCTTGTTTGCTTCCTGCATCATACAGGTCGTCTGACACCGTTGTGCCAGTGCAGCTTCTGGCGCTTCTACAGTCGGTGGCAGCTGCAGCGTGCAATTGCAGAGCGGAGTCATATTGTGTTTCTTGTGGTGTTCTACCTAATGGTAGCAGTAGTCTTCTTCATTCTGTGTGTTTGTCTGTATATTTACAGCCTAACCAGATCCCGCAAGCAACCAAAATGGCAGTGGTAAGTCCTGTTGCATGAGATGCTGCTTTTGCTTGTCTCAGCTACACTAGATGTTTGGTCGACGATAGATCCATGTATGAACCACCAAGGCAGGCTGATTTTGTGCATTTGTCATGCAGGCCATTGACTGCATTCAGAATCTTGGTCTTCCTGGTTTTCACAACATTTCAGACATCTTTCCTGCTGCTCTTCACTGTGACCTGGACCTGTCCAATCATTGGAAAGCGTGTCAACAAGCAGCTTTCCTACTTTCCTGGTGTATGTGAGTTCCTGGCGCTCATTTCCTGCACTGTCGTATTTGCAATGCAGTATAGACCATGATGCTCACAGTTGTTCTCATCTGCAGATTGTTTGAAGGGTGCGAACCTTATTCATGCAGCTGTGGGAATCACTATGAGCTTGCTGTTTGCTTTGATCAGCTTGGTGCTGGCCAGTGCGGACGGTAGTGACTTAAATCCCCACAGCAAAGCCTACTACGCGTCTCCTTGCGGCAAATGGACGTTCCGCAGAGCTTTCATCAAGTCTGCTCTGCCTATTGTAGCGGCAGCACTTCCCAATTACATCCACCTGCGGGTAAACATCTCACTGCCCTTTGATGCAGAATCAGAATGTGCTGTTGTAACATGCTTTGTTAGCTTCTTGCATTTGTATTGCTTTACAGTTCAGCCACATGTGGATTCTTGTTAAGATATGCTGTTAACACAGAAAACAGTTTCTGAAAATGCGCTGTTTGCAGGCATGGTTGTATCTTGCCCTCTTGCTCTACAACTACTGGATTCAAATGCGGCATGTGCCCTACTACCACACATGGATCAACTGTGTGTTTGCGTTTTCCTCCTGCACATACGCTTGGGGAGCTTTGTTGCTGGTCATAGCAACCTATGTTCGGGCGCACTGGGATATATTCACCATCGTCTTTTACTGCGGCGTGGTGCCCAACCTCGTATCTGTGTTTCTCATTGGCTCAAGGTGACTTTATGATCTCTGCACATACTTGCTGCATCCTCTGGGCCAGTACCTCCTGCAAACCATGGCATTTTAGTGTTGTAAGCTCTACTGGAGGTTGTTCAATGCACTGAGCTGGATGTACACACTGCTTTTCATGAAAGCACTTCTGGTACTGGTATGCACCGGGAACAAAACATTTGTGGCTTAGCAGGCTGAAGACTGTGCGCTATTTTGCTCACAAGATGAGTAATTGGACAGCTGATCTGACTCCATCACAGCAGCATCATTTTCGAGATCCATATGAAGCTGAATTGTGTGCCAGGCAAGTCACGCTCCCTTTTGCATTGGTGCTCAATCTTCTTTCAGCAAAGGCTTGCTTCATGGCTTGCTATCAGATCTGGTTGAGCTAAGAGCCACTGCAGACAGAATTTTTGTGCTCCGTTGTGCTTGGCAGTTTGATCGCCTGTGTTCATCCGTATAGGGTGTCACGCAAGACTACCCTGGATGAGGATTTGCTGGTACGTGTGCCACACCCTCAAGCCATATCCTTAGCAGACACAATCATCAAGGCTGGGATTCATCAGTACCCAGAGTCTGAATTTCTCCTTATTGTCCAGACTGGGCTGCGTGTCTATCTCAAGAACGACAAGCCAGTAAGCTCTCTTGCTCGCTGCTCGCATTTTCTTACCTGCATATTTGCTG